>Ga0136643_10004428_pt1 | contig 19374 bp, 8 predicted proteins | sample TergutLab28metaG_FD_96883 | JGI IMG/M metagenome (GOLD analysis project Ga0136643, IMG submission 96883) | Labiotermes labralis P1 segment gut microbial communities from Petit-Saut dam, French Guiana - Lab288 P1 (version 3) (version 3) | ecosystem: Host-associated > Arthropoda: Insects >...
AAAAAAAAATCCCAAAAGGGTATTTTAGAAAAAAAATTAAAAAAAAGAAAAGTAAAAAGCAAATGTTAAAAGGGTTTAAAAAAAAAAAAAAAAAAGCATAGTGCAGTATGTATGTTGTAATTTTATTTGACCGCAAACAAAACTCTACTGCAGAAAATCATCTTCTTTTTCAGGGACACGCGTGGTTGTTTTTGTCACCACAAAGGAATTAGCAATGCAGTGTTCATTCAGCTGTGGTGACATCCACTATCTGCTCTATTTTGGCTCCTTAAGGATCCTCCGTGAGCACTAAGATGAGTTGGATTGGATGAGATGGCTAAAACTGCCTGCCCCTTTTGAAAATCTTAACCCGATCATGTAGTCCACACATATGTAAGCACACACATACATACATACATACATACATACATAAACATACTCTATATATATATATATATATAAACATACATACATACATACACAGATATACACATTCCATGTGTCCACAAGTTTGTCAAAGTGCCAGTAGTATGTGGAATAAGTCATAAATGTATTGTATGTTTATGACTTTTACACACAGAATTGTCACAGCGCAAAATACTATAAATATTTCGTATAAAATATTATGAATCATCTTTACGTAAATAAAACTCATCTACAGAATAAAAGGGGTCTGTCTTTAAGTATCTTCTTAATGCTGCTTTAAACTGTACCTTTTCATTCTTAAGGTCTGTCCCACTACGTGGTGAAATGTTGAAAATTCTGATTTCAGAAGACTACCTCGCCTCTTATTTATACATCCTGCACTGGAGTATTTTGCGCGAACAAGAAGGACTTACAGGCTTCCACTAGTGAGTACGCTGTTCTGAACTCTCTACAGAAATTAATTAAAGCATCCACAGGAGTGTATTTTTGTGCAGTTGTTCCTGTCAGCGTATCCAATAAGAGGGCCCTAGACAGAAATTGGTGTAAGAGGTCCCGACGTTTGGTTTCCATCAAGCTGAGGATCCCACAAGGGACAGGCGTGGGAGAGGCTGCCCCACTTTGGGGCCACTTTCATCTCGATTTCTCTCGCCCCTGGCAGTTCAGAGGAAAGCTGGTGACCTTCAATCCAATGTGTCTGAAATGGACTTGTTACCAGAACGATTAAATCGACATTTTTGGGGCAGAAGAAGCTAATCCCACTCCACAAAATCGATTCGAAAGCCAGCTCAAAGACAAATTGTCTGTTAATTCAGCATCCTCATCACAAAAGCAAGCAAGTCAAATGGTTCTTCATGACCCATAATTTAGCAGTGTCCCGTGTCTACGTCTAGGTGTGCCTGTAGTTTCTTACCGTAAAACTTTCAGAACAAAACTGAACATTTATTTCCCGCTTGTAAATGCATGTGAAGTCTTATGACTCACCCTTTCTAAACATCTCGATCGGACTGGCTTAACCAATACAGGAAAAGAGTAAAAATCACGAAGCACCTGCTGTGAAAGTTAACAGGAAATACAGGTAAATGAAAATGTCTAAATCATTTCTACACTCTTCTGACGACGACATCTCTGTTACATTTATGACAACAGTAGACACCCGATTTACGACGGCTCAAATTCCGACACCCTGTTTTCGCGTCCTTACTAATAGTAACTCGCCCACAGTAACGAAGAAAACTCGTATTTACCACCGTCTAACGACTGCCACCGACGCCAAGTTTATCGGAAACCCTGAGCGAACATGTCGGTCGGCAGCGTCCCACCTGACAAAGGACAGTTGTTCCTGCAGCGAAAATTTTTTTGCATCGATCTTCGCTTCTTCACATTCTGAAAATCTCTAGCTTTTCAATGCGTCTGAGTAAAGGAAATTTCACGCATAGATTTTAAAAGTCAGGCAAAGCTATCGTTTTGGAAATGAAGCACGGCATTTCGGGAATAAGATGGGCGGGCTCGCGTCCAGATTCAAATTATCCCACTCAAACACGAGCAAAATTTTGAAGCATAAGGAAATGATATTTTATGGAAGGCAAGAGCGCTTGGCCAATGCAATCAACTGTGAGAGAAAGAAAACTTGGGTTGGTTCCTGAGGTGGAAAACCTTTTGATTTTATGGCCTGTTTTGTCGTAAATTAAATCGTAGTTGGATTCCTCAGAAGGCCTGGAAAGATTTCTTCCCCTGAGCGGGCAGGTAGGCTCTGGGGTCCACTAAACCAGACACTCACTGGGTACTTGGGGCGCATTGCTGGAGCATAAAGCGGCTGCGACGTGAAGGTGATCACTGAGCCGTTCAAAGTACTGAGATCAAGAATAAATGGAGCTAAATATCATTTCCCCACACGCCTTCATGGCGTGCACAGGGACAGTTTTCCCTTTTATGCCCTCACTGTATCGTAGGAAGTGAGTTTCCAGGAACGAAACCCCGGGAAATAAAGTTTCGACTTACGACGCTCGCTTGGCGACAGTCTTCCAAGAAACAATTAGGTCGTACTGGCGGGGGTCACTTGTGCATAGCTTCCGGACTTTGTACATCGTCCAGCTTTCCAAAAAGCACAAAAGTTACAAAACGTTGCAGCAATAGATTGTTTCCCTCCTCAGGGAAACGGGTGAGGACGTGCCTACGCCTAGATGTAGCTGGAATGACACAGGATGTACAGACTCTGAGAACATCCCTTTCTAACGGGTCATGATTACTTCCTGCCTAACCACTTCTTTGTTTACCGGGAGACGGAAAAAGGTTCGGTTTTCGAAACGTTTTGTCACTTATTAATCGGGAACGGAGGATGGGCAAAATCAAAATCGATTTAAATCAACAGACTGCAAAGCTTTAAAAAAAAAAAATTGGGAGATATAACAGTTGCTGCTATAGCACGGTCGGATATCGCGGTATAATGCAACTAATTTCATGCGACGGAATCCTTCATTAGAAGCTAACAGTTCCTCAGCTATTCAATAACCCAAAGATTCATTACCGTGCTCACAACAGCCAGACAGTTCTCCTCATCCTCAGCTAAACGAATCTGGACTACACCTTCCAATTTGTATCTTTAAGATCCCTTTTATCACTATCGTTCAGTCTACTTCTAGGTCTTCGAAGTGTCCTCTTTCCTTCAGGTTTCCCTACCAAAATCCTGTATCAATTTCTCTAACCCACACACACATCCCACATGAAACGCTTCTCAATACGGTGACTTCGTTAAGGGCTGTACAATTCGGGTCCGAGTCCTGGAAGAGGCCGAATCGTCCCCACCGGCTCTGGGATCCACCCAGCCACCTATTCAATGGCTAACAGGACTGTTTCCCTGCGAGTAAAACGGCCGGAACGTGAAGATGACTCACTCACATTACATTTAGCGACGACTTTATTAATACCTCTATTCCCCTTATAAACCTTCATGGAGCGGACAGAGACAAATTTACCTCCTGCTACGGCTCTCTTCTTAGGCCCAAATACCTTCCTCAGCACCCCAGTATCGAAAACCTTCGGCCTATGTTTCTCCCTCGATGTAAAAAAACCAAGGTTCACACCCACAAAAATAAAACGGGCGAAGTTGCATTTCTGTATTTTTTAAAACTTACATCCTAAGACAACAAACTTGAAGAAAAAAGACTCTGGACTGAAAGGTAGAGGCATGACCTGAATTTAATTTGCTCTTATTTTCACCATGGACGAATTTTCACTTGTTTTTCGTGTTCCTCAACATTTGAACTGTGCTTTATTTTGAAATGATAATTTCTGATTTCTTTATATTGTAAATCTGTCCAACATTCTACTCACGGGACGTAAACATATACTTAGTTTTTTTTCGTATTTACTTCCAGAAAACCCTCAATACTAGCAGCCAATAAAGAATTTTATTTTTTACAGTATATATCTTCCCCCACACCATATACTTCGTCAGTATAGAACAGAAGCTCATGTGTTCCATTCACATTTTAATTCTTCCTGGTTTACTTAATCACTCCTAACTGCCTACTTTAAAATGAACATGAAAAACCGGACAATAAAACATTTTATAATTCCGTATCATTCTGAATAAAAAATAAATCAGACATATAATTCCCTATCCGGAATTTATTGCAGGTTACTTTCAAACAAATATTAATTCACCTTGCTAGTTTCATGGATACAAGAAACGCTATGAGAATATTGTACAAAACGCCTATCCTAAACGAAAAAAACACGCGTTCTTCAACTCTATAAACATCTGATCCACTGCGCCATTGTATTCCCAGTTTTTCTCAAGTTTTTGACGAATGCAAAATATCTGATCAGTAACGATCTCTTACATCGCAATACACATTGACGACCCCCAATGATTTATTCTGCACATGGAGTTAAACTTAAGGGAAGAATGTTGGGCAAATTTTTGTACGGAGTTGGCAACACTGAGGCACCTTAATAATTACTTAAATCAGGTTTATCTCTGTGTTTGTAAAACACAGAGAATAATATATATAACAATATAACATCACAGACAATTTACGTAGTGTGTTACATTGTGGCGCGTACGTTTAGTCGCTATTGCCAATGTAACTATCAATAATACATTCCCTCTTTATTGTTGTTGGTGCAGACGTAATTGTAAAAAGTATATGTGTTTAGTGTTGCCATGGGAATTCAACAATGGTTTCCCTTTGCACTGTTTCCGAGCTACAAAATATTTTATAGGGCCTACTGTTATTAACAACAATGAATATCAAGTATTCTGAGTGTGTGTTTGTATTCTCGCCTTAGTTATCCCGTAGCAAATCGCATCTTTTCTGCGTCGTATTACATTGTCATGTGACCCGTAGGGCTCTACCATAGTTTTCCACGTGACCTCATAAAGGACAAGACTTCAGGGGGGAAAAACAATATTGAACAAAAAGTGTGTGTTTTGATTTTTCCTACAAATTTTGTCTTAAACGTTTCTTGTTCTAAGAATAACTCTGGGAAATACACATTCACATCGTCCTTCATGTAAGGTACCAGTTATTCTTGTCAGTTTTTGATCATACTTAAATTTTCTCGACATGTTTTCGAAAAATCATCAAATGTCACGAAAATCCGTCCAATGGGAGCCCAGTTGTTCCACACAGACTGACAGAAGAGTGGAGGAAGAGACAGGCATGACGCAGCTAACAGTCGCTTTTCGCAACGTTGTGAGTGCGCTTAAAAACGAAAACAATTTCTGGTTAAGAGTTTTTCCGTCCCAGACCCGCTGGACCAACCACAACTCGCGTATGATACTTCTTACAGACTCGTGGATATTTGCAAGCTAGACATTTACACCACTAATTAAAACGCGTTTTATATATCTCATGGAGAGGAAGAAAAGGCCGCATTGCCGGCGAAGAGTCGTTATTGTCTTGCCGCTCTGATTCGCACGGACGCGTGTTCATTGCTTTGTGGATCAACGCGAGACGTCAGCTCAACTCTTATATCTCCAACAGTCTAATGTTTTTCATTTCGTATGTATTTCTAACCACATTAGCGTTTTAATTAGCATTTAATTAGAATATTTAGCCTAATACATCGACTGCATCGCTCGCGTTTGTATTTTGGCTTCGGAGGCCTGGGGTCCAAACCCCACCCCACAGATCTGTTAACCAGAATGATGCTTTCCGTGACCACTCGAATAACATTTATTCAGAAGTACCGATCATAAAACTCTTCGTTATGTAGTTTTCTCTAGTGGTTTGTTACCTCGTCTCTCTTAAGCCCAAATATCCTCCTCAGCCCCAAATTCTCGAAAACCCTCAGCCTAAGTCCTTCCCTCAAAGTCAGATACCAGGTTTCATACTCATACAAAAAATACGCAAAATTTTTGGGTAGCAAACTGGAAGATAAAATATTCTGCACCGAATGATAGTAGGTATTTCCTGGCTTCAGTCTGCTCTTAATTTCTTGCTGAATAGAATTAGGGGTCTTCCAAATATTGTAAATTTGACATTTATCTTTTTGTTGTGTATATTTAAAACAAATGGTGGCGATTCTCTCAGCTTAACTTAACGAGTAACTCTTTGATACATTTCTGTTATCCTCAGAGTGGTTTTGTCTAACGGCCTAAGGACAGATCATAATGTAGTGAAGTACGCACGTGTAGAATTCATACGCAGTAACTAACTACTCCATACAGCATAGTCCTTCCTGAGAAGCTAACATGTTCTCACATAGTCAAGAAATTCCCTGCATTTGTGGAACCCGAAAGTTCATTGCCGCATTCACAACAGCATGCCACCCGTCCCTATCCTGAGCCAGATAAATTTAGTCCATGCCCCCTTACTTCTTTAAGATCTACTTTAATATTATTTTCCCATCTATGCCTAGGTCTTCCAAGTGGTCTCGTTCCTTCAGGTCTTCCCACAAAAACCCTGTATGCACCTCTCTCATCACCCATACGTGCCACACATGTGCAATATATAAGACCAAATAAACAGCCATAATAACAATAATGCTGTTATCAAATTACTCCAAATGACCTATTTAATTTACCGTTTGGAAGTCTCCGAGAACATTAACATTCCACTTCCAGTATCAAACTCTACTGCAGTGGTTACCATATGCGCTTAGGGGATCCGTGGATGCATTTGTGTAATGGCTATTTTGGAATTCACTTTTTTTAAATTGAAGGAATAATGTTATGTTAAAAAATCGAGGGACTTATTAATTGGCGATGTTTATTTCGTATGACCGTTAGAATGTGAATTAACAAATCCCTGTACTCACGATGCGAGCGATAGTCGGTTTAATTAAGGTCCAAACATGCAATTCAATGTTACGTATGTTACTGGTATGCATTCGTAGCTACCTAAAATCAGTTCTGAGACATAAATATTTAATTCTGGATACCTATCATCCGGACACACTATATTTATGTGAGCAAGGATGTGAGGGTCCGTGGTTATTTCTCGAAGGCTAAAGTAATCCGCGAGCAAAAAAAGTTTGGGAAATACTGCTCCAGACCCACAAAGAAGCACTCAGTTCAGTAATACAACAGCCCTCACCGTATTTTGCTTCGGCGACAGCGTTATTTACGACAAATTCAAAATATTTCCAATTACATGAGGCTCCACGGTGTTTCAAAGTTCTACCATTCTAACTGTTACACTAAATAGAACACTGTCTAATACCATAGATGCTACCTGCTATCAACTGGCAAACAAGCAGGTCAAATGTAATAGCCGACAGCATCCTTACGATATGTAGAGCAGTCGGTATATTTACTGCCTGGGGGTTGGACGGTCCGGGGATCGAATCCCGGTGTGGAGAGATTTTTCATGCCGTCCACACCGGCTCCGAAGCCCATCCAGCCTCCTGCACTATAGGTAAAGGGTCTTTCTCGGGGCTAAAGCGGCCGAAGCGTGGTGCTGACCACCCACCTCCTTCTAGTGCCTGGTTGTGAATGGGTTCGAGCTATACCTCCGCCTCCAATCCGTGCCTACATAGGCATGTCATGAGGTAGCCTTTACTTTTTTATAAGGTTATTTGTCGTAAAGAATCTAGAAGTCAAATAATTCACGGGCATCCAAAACGCGTACATTGAGCGTTTCTTTAAAACCGTGTCAGTACTGCTGATTAGCCCTTTGTCTGATCGTAGTTTGTACTCACACATATATCCTCGCGTCCGAAACCATTTCGTGCACTTTCACAGCAAGCTTCTGATCCTCTTCTCCGTGTTCTCTCTCTCTCTTTTACCTTGCCTCTTTTTTACGTTAGAAAATTCTGCCCACTATAACCTAATACTAGCCCAATCCTTCCAGCTGAACGGAGTGGAGATAAGCCGTTAAATAAACTAAGAAACGAAGACAAAACAAGTAAAATTTGTCCCATTCCACGGCAATAAAGACTTATGGCGGGAGTAGTGGTATATCTCCACTCATTCCTAACCTCGGTACTTAAGACAGCGGTTAAGTGGCCAGCTTCAGTGACCGGCCCATTTACTCCAGGGTAAAGCACCGCCGGTACCCACGGAATAGGAGGTTGGGTGGGCCCCAGAGTTAGTCTGGAGTTTGAGGAAAAAATCTGTTACCCTTGCCCCGAATCGAACTCTTCTCCAAAAGTCCCAGCCGGTGAAATTTCTCTATTTATACACTTCCTAGCGTGAAGGACTGAACGCGTATCTTGGGTGTTAAATATTTACACGACTTGTAGGAACTAAACGTGATCTGGGAAGACCGTGACGTAGACGGTACGAGGTTGTTGTAGCATGGAGATCAGAGCAGAACCCTGATAATCTGCTTTCTAATTTCGCATATCCCTAGCACCACTCATATTTTTTATTATTGTTGTTGTCGATAACAGATTGTATATGGGTCTATGTTAAAATTCTTTGACAAAATCTCTCATGTCCATGGTCGTCCTGCTAACAAACAAACAAACACTTTTCATCTGTTTATGTAACAATTTCACTTGCCTAGCTACAGTAGTTCATTATTTATCACCATAAAGCCAGAAGCCAAGCATAATGTTCGCATCGTCGCCATGTTTTTGTTTTTACATTTTCCAAAAATGTTACTTTAACAGAAGTCGGATATTTTAACCATGAAACATATCACGATCCTAGAGTATGAAGTTCTATACCCAAGAGTATTTCGCTCTGGGCTCACTCCCACCAAAAATTTCGCGCGTTCGCCATGACGTTTTTCATGTCTGCAGAAAATTACATAGTATATCGTTGAGATGTCATCCACCGGCCTAACAATTGGACCAAATTTTATAACAAGATAGGCAATGCACGTATAACGTAACATTTATGCGCGTTCGTGCAACCATTGTTGTAGTGGAAAAACAATGAGTATTACATACTGAGTGTATGTGTGTATGTATGTGTGTGTGTGGGTGTGTGTAGCCTTACTTATCCAGCATGCAATGCGCATACGCATATCGTCATCTGTGGCCTGTCCAGTTCTACCGTATTTTTCCACATTTTCTTATCAACAGCACTATTTTCGAATAACGTTACTGAACATAAAATATGTTTTGATTTTCCCTACAACTTTTATCTGACACATTTCTCATTCTAAGAAGAATTCAGCGAGATATGATCAGAAATGTATATTGTTATTCATGTAAAGTACAGTTAATCTCCTCAGATTTTAATGAAACTTCAATTTCCTCAACAGATTTTGGAAAAATAATCAAATATAAATTTCCATGAAAATCCATTCAGTGAAAGCCGAGTTGTTCCACACGGACAACGGACGGACGGACAGACAGACAACACGAAGCTAACAGTCGCGTTTCGCAATTTTGAGAACGCACCTAAAAATCTTTAAAACAGATCAAAAGCTGAACTGGGCACAAACAGATTTTTTTTTTTTAAATTTAGGGAGTAAAGTTGGCTAAAATTTAACCATGATTAGAAACTGGTCATAAATTGGCAATATAGCGGTCTGTTGAGTAGGCCTACGTGGCGACGAACCTTCGGATTGTCAGCAGTCCTTAATGAGATCATAAGATTGGACGTGAGCATAGCAAATCTGTGTGCATCTCTCCAACTGCAGGTAAGGTTTCTCTTCGCTCTTAACAGAGTAATGCTGTGTGACAGCCGCTCGCCAACTGGCGTGTCTGCCGTTAGCGTGACACAGCAGCCAGCGCATGTTCCAACACAGGAATTCAATTCACAGTTCTTATAAGTGAGTTTATTGGTTTTATAAATCCTCTTAAGAACATGCTAAGAGACACCAGAGGATACGTCGAAAGGAATCTTAAGAAAAAAAGCCGTGAAAATGACGAATGGTCCCATCTGGCTCAGCAGAGAGAAAAGTGTGTGAGTTGGTGTAATACGTTGAACTTATGCGTATTAACACCTGTTCCCCAAGTTCTATACATTTTATCTTGAAACAAACACTGACTTCCTGTACAGATTTTGCGAAGATGTTTTGTAAAACTGGGCCCATATCTGGTAAAATAAAGCTATACCTGTACAAGCCTTTAGGGCTCCAGAAGGTTGAGGCTCCCAAAATATCTAGACAACTGGCACAAGAAAGTGGTAAGGTTGTCAGCCCTACCCACCGGCCGCGTTTACCACCCAGGGTATATTTTTGGTATTCGTTTCGAATAGAGGCTGAGTTGACCCCGGGGCCATAGTACGGCCGGAAGGGTTGGGTCAGTGAAAAGTCCCAATGATACTACTGGGAATCGGACCCACGACCTTCAGGCTTGTAGTGCCTCAATAAACTGCGCCACGGCCTACCACACCATGAAGGTATACAGGGGGAGTAGAGGTACAATTCCACTCATTCTTAACCTCGGCACTAGATGGAGATGAATGGTTAACTTCGCCCTCCGGCCGCTCTACTCCAGGAAGGAGAATGAGAAGCCCGCAGAGAAGAAAAAATCTCTTGTTTCTACTGGGATTCGAATCCCGGATCGTTCAACTCGTAGCCAGGTCACCGCAGAGGGATGGATTTTTATGAAATTTTATATGAACATTACGCCATTAGTGGCTGTCCCAAAATACTACTTTAGTATTACATAAAATAGGTAATAACAAAGTCTTCACTCTTCAGGGACGTTGCGTGGCTTTGGTGGACAGTCTGTTACCGACGTTTCGTAACAACGTATCGGTCTCATCTTCCAGGATCAAGAAGTCTACTTGTACTGCATGTCCCTTCAAAATAAGATGGTCACGTCCCGAAACGTCGATAACAAACTACAAATCTACGCCGCGTTAACATTTCAGAAGAACGAAGACTCAGCTCCACCAAAGCGGAAGCCTGTCATGTCGCTTGGCAGTACCAGCGTATAGACTTGAGAGGTGGGCAAAACACTAGCGCCGCTATGCAGTGCGGTAACCACAGTAACTAACTTTAGAACTTGTACTTAAAATACTATTACAGTAGGTAATAAAGACACAAGGAAACCGCCTGTTGAAGTACAAAAAGAAAATTCTGCGATTATAAAAGTATTTATGGAGTTTGAAGCATAAAACCTATTAATAAAATAACTTCTGTGCACGTAACAAATTTAATTAAATATACTTAACTTCTATCACAATCCGACTAGAGAGAATAACATTACATGTAAGTCAGTGTGCTATCAGCATTAAAAAAACCGGTTGCCAGTCGCATCGAAAGCTCCCAACTGCTTATCATCATTACTTAATACTTAACTGAAACTTACTCAAATTATATTGTCAAAAAAATAATTCAAGTACATTCGAATAATATATGTTCGTAATTACAGATGAGCAACATATACCGATGCCTAATACCGATATGTCTCTAGTCTTGACAGTGCTGTGACCTCTGTTGAAAAAAAAAACTGTATCAGTGGCTGTAACGTCGCCGGTGCGTTACACGCGTATGTAGACGTATACTGACTGGGAAGAATGAGAATACACAGAATGAAGGATGTAATGAATGGACGGCAATACATGTGTGTGTCGGCCCGTATTCTTGAGAATTTGCTAAAATTAAGGATCAATTACACGACACAGCTCTTTGAAGTAAATTCGCACGGCTGTGGATTGTGTGTCAGAGATGGAATCTTTACAGTGGGACGGAATAACATGTGCTGTGTTGGTCTCACGAAACAGCACAGCGCTAACTCTACAAAGGGCTTAAATTTGACAGATCAGCAAAATCGTCATGTAGGATTGAAAATGAATAAAAGAGGCAGAAAGATAATGCAAAATGATAAATACGGGATATTTCTGAGGATTTACTTCGTTGTGCAGTCGTGCAGTGAGCGGTGCAAACAGTTCAGGGAACATCGGATGTTAGAGGTTCGCTGCCGAACACTGTTCGCAGAAACCGACGCTGACAACAACGAAGACATATTGATATTAACATACAAAGTGACAGTAACATAAGAACAGACGCTGATAGTAACATACAAAGTGGCAGTGACATAACAACAGACGCTGATATTAACACACAAAGTGACAGTAACATAAAGAGAGGAGCTAATATTAACATACACAATAACAGTAACAGACGGACAGACGCTGACAGTAACACACAAAGTGGCAGTGACATAACAACAGACTCTGATACTAACACACAAAGTGACAGTAACATAAAGAGAGGAGCTAATATTAACATACACAATAACAGTAACAGACGGACAGACGCTGACAGTAACACACAAATTTAAACGCTCTGCAATTCCGCCTACAAAATGTCTGGCAGTAGAGTGACAATCTTCACCTTCTCAGTTTGTTTTAAACCTCTGTTATTGAGTTTGCAACACGAAATATTATAGTGTGTGGCTATGCGGAATACACGGTGAAAAATGCACAATAAACAGTCCCTATCGAAAGAATTCAGTGCAACCCACTGGGGCCCCTGAAATAAACTAGCACATCCTTTGCCCAACGCCAAGTCTTACTTTGGGTTCAAACACAGCTTAAAACACGTAATAATAATGATTTTCACGGAAACGCAACTCCACCACGTACTGTAAATAAAGCACGTGGAATCAGTAAGTCAAAAAGCTACGTGACTGATCCCAGCCTGAATTGTGTTTCCAAAGTGGATTTCCAACGTTCTGTACTTTCATTGAAGATATCTGGGTTACACTCCAGCCGCCACTGACTGTCCTACTTACACCGCGTTACGCGGACGCCATTTTGTGCCACAAACGGACGAGTTTAGTACAGTCTTAGATATAATCATGACGTCCACACTAATAAGGTTATTTGATGTGAGAAAAAAAAAGTGCGCCTCTCAAGATATTTTAATGCAGTTAATCTTGATTGAAAAGAATACACCCACTAAGTTACAAACAATCCAGTCTTCTAAAAAAAAAAAATGTTGTTAGAATTAATAATCTGAAATTCCCTGACATGTGATGAAAATATTTAACCTAGTGTTCTGACCAGAACTCGCATATCCTACCTGCAGTTTTAGTAGGTATCTACGTCAACAAAGCCATTATTATTATTATTATTATTTATGAATAAATTATTTTTAAAATTTGTTAGATATAATCTCAGGGTTTCGCACTTTCACCACCATATCGTTCTCATTTCGTAAATTTGCGTTTCCGCCATGTTGTTATTACTGGTTGTAGGAAATGAAATGTACGATATTCGGATGGCCTCCCCCATATAATGAATTGTGAAGATCGCTCAAGGCCTTCAAAGGCTGAAATGGCGAAAACACAGACAGCATTGTAGCTACATAAACCTGCTTTCTTCTTGTAAGAAAAGAAAGTGGGCTGAAAAGGGAACTAAAAAATATGGCGATAATAGACTGATACAGTGCTTGAAATGTATGTTTAAAAGTAATGTGCAATAAAATAATACGGTTGACCCAAAAACGTAAAAGTCCTAATTCAGTGGACGCGAAATAAGAAGTTCTGGTCATTCGTCAAAATCCAGTTTTATTGTTGCTATTTTTATGAAGATATTCCGCGCTAGGTATAGGTTATCTGTAATACATTACCTGAACATTTTGCATAGACTCCATATTGGCAGCTAGATTTACGAACACCATTTGGTACGCAATGTGTATGTTCCTACCAAATTTCTCATTCTAGACTCAAATGGGTCATTAATTATTGCCATTTGACACAAAGCTACAGAACATTTTCTCACGGTCCCCATGCTCTTAACATTACTTTTCGAAACAAGCAGCTAAAAAAATCATTCATGAACGGTGTGCTCTTTGTGCGAGAAACGACAGATCAGATAAAGCGAAGAAGAAAGTTACGGGATGAAATGAGATGCATTGGGTAGATCAAAACAAAGCAAATATACACTCAAGCAAAAGCTGAGCCCTAGAACAGGCCATGAAGGCCCAGACGGGGCGTACGAGGTATAATTTTCTCTTTCTTTAAGCTCGACTCTGCATGGTAGTGGGTGGTCAACGCCACGCCCCGGCCGCTTTACCCCCGGGAAAGAGACCCGGTACCCATTCTACGGGAGGCTGGGTGGGCCCCAGGGCCGGTCTGGTGGTCTGCGGAAAATCTCGCTCCCCCCATCGGGATTAGATACACGGATCGTCCAGCACGTAGCTAGTCGGTACACCGACTGAGCTAACCAGGGCTACCAACCGAAAATTATGGGCTAATTAAAAGGATATTACGACCACAGTCGGGGGACACTTACCTAACCGATAAATTAATCGACCTTCAAAAGACTGTAAATTCTTCTGAGGTCTAATTTCGCAAATTCACTCACAACTCACGTAACAGAAAATACAACGGCCATTTTATTTTCTTCCTGCATTTCGTTTGCTCATTTGTTTTTTACAACGGTGAAGTCAAACATATATTCCTGGTAATATGTGTTCAAGTTCTCCTCTTCAGCAATCACTGAGGGTCCCAATCAGGGTTGTAATTGTTTCCTAATACCATTTACCAGCTACTTAGAAGAAACTTTTAATGTGTGATATAGGAAATGCTCTGGAAAGGGGACTCCGTTTGACAGCAAAACACACCACTGCTTACGGTTTGTACGTGACCAAATAATGGGCCTGTTTGCACAAGGTTAAAGATAAGAGACACATGATAAAGATTTTAGCAGAGGAATATACAAGGATGACAGAAAATTACAGCTGAAATTGTACGACTGTTCTGCACAAACCAAAGGGGTAGGGTGACCGAAAATGCGGTTGCATTGGACACAGCCAGTACGTGGATAAGTAAGATTAAGAGGCAGTAACAGGAGAAGAGTGGTCTACGTAGAAGTGGGGAACATACATGTATTCCATTAAGAACGGTCGAGGTTTCGAACGTGGAGAACGGGGGGAAAAAAGTTTGCTTTAGAAACCGGACGGCAGCAGTTTTGATGCTCACATACAATTCCTGCAAATTAATTAAAACTGGTCATACCTCAATTCACGTAAACCCCTTAAAATTTGGATCAGTCTCAGCGATGCGTGTTTGAGGTTCTGAGCACAAACAGGATCCACTGCACACACTTAACACAGTTGTGAATAGCACACGATAACACGATACGGTCCGTGTTCACGCGACCAGAACTGCAGCCGGCCACATGCAACTGTAGCTAACACACTTACCGCTCGCTGAAGCCTGCAGCTCCGTTGTTCCGTGCGTTCGTTCACTGAGCTAGTCGGAAGCAGACTGTCTCTCTGCCTGCCTTCTGCCATCTGCCATTGACATTGCAGAGGCGCAACTGGGTCAGCACTCTACGGGTAACTCTCCGTAACAGAGCCCAAAGGCGCAACACCATCACCAAAACCAATTCACTCTGTTTAGCAAACAACAATTGTGGTATTATCTTAACATCTAAGAGCCTATTTTTCAAATGACAACTCTTCTTGGCATAGTGACTAGGCTATGGGCTGCTTGATACGGGGTTCGCATCCCGGCAAGGGAAAGATATTTTTCTCTTCTCCAAAACTTTTAGAACGGCTGTGGGGCCCACCCATCCTTCTCAATGGGTAACGGGGATTTTTCCCGGGTTAAAGAGGCCAGGTAGTGAAGTTGACCACTCACCTCCTTGTAGTGCTGAGGTTAAGAATGAGTAGAGCTATACCTCTTCTCCCCCTATATGCATTCATGGCGTGGACAGAAAAAACTCTACATTTACGAACTCTTCTATAGATTTTCCTTCCGAAATTTAGTATGGGTTTATTACATCTATCCGAGCAGTCTGTTTAACCTATTATGTGACACACACACAAATTAAGGACTTCGACACTATACAGTTTAGGTGGTAACATCCTGCATTTCCCACACTTTGCCCTTGGCAGTCTTTAGCAATCCGCTGTGTTTGTTATCAAAAGAATACAACAATTCACTCAGCACAGCTGTAATTTATAACGTACGAGATGACTTACTATGTTTTATCTTGTTCATATCTGTGCACTAATATCGCTATATAAAGTAAATGCACTCATATATATATATATATATGTCATCACTTTATTAAAAAACTATGCTCATTCCGACACGCTTCAACCCTTAAACGGTCATCTTCAGGGGGTATATTTGATACACACTACCAGCAAGTTCAACAAAATTAGTCACCACATGTAAAATTCACCTTAGTTTGTAGCGTGAACACATCTGGTGACTGATTCTAACTTGCTGCTAGAGTGTATCAAATATTCTCACAGAAGATGACACTTTAAAGGTTGAAATATGTCGGAATGAGCATAGTTTAATAAAGTGGTGACTTAGTAATACCGAAGCGGACTTTTCGGTTATTATTTGATATAACTTACTACATGTTTCGGCCTATCATGGCCATCATCAGGTACGTTCTATAGTCTGTACCCACAGATTTTCAATTTGCGTTTTTCACCTGTCACATCAATCGCGTAAATAAATCAATTAAAGTATTGTTGCATGTACACAGGACGATTCAAAACTGCTTTTCATACCGTCAAGAATATTTTTATGAATCACACACAAGTATCAACTGAAAGCACTCATTGGTTCGGGAAAGTCTTTGGTTCAATGCACATCTACTTCAAGTTTACATTTCGCACGTGCTAAGATCCGCATTTGGAAATTCCTCAGTCAGTACAGTACTTCTTAGTCATATTGATACGAGCAGTCGCAGTTTGATAAGCTGTGCTTTTAGGCGCGTTTGCACAATTGCGAAAAGCGACTATTAGCTGCTTCATGTCTGTCTGTCTGTCCTTCCACATAAAACTCGACTCCCACTGATAGGATCTCATGAAATTTTATATTTCAGTATTTTTCGAAAATCTGTCGAAAACGGGGAAGTGTCACTAAATTCGGACACGAATAAAGGGTACTTTACATAAAGACCAATATACACTTGTTGTCATACCTCGCTCATTTCTTCTTAGAATAAGAAATATTTAAGAAAAACTTGTAAAGAAAATCAAAACACACATTTAATATTCAATAACTTTTTTTTTAATTCTGCCTTTTATGAGATAATGTGGAAAAATGTTGTAAAGCCTGACAGGCCACAGATGACAATACAGCATATGCGCTTTGCATGCTGGATAACTAAGGCTACAGACAGACAGACAGACACACACACACACACAGAATATGTTATACTTATTTCTTTTGCCAGGCAACAATGGACATGCGAACGCGCCTCAATATTACGTGAAATGTACATTGCCTGCCTGTCTTGTTATGATTTGGAACGTCGAAAGGCTATTCAGAGACGGTGAATGAAAGAAGAAAACGGCTATGGTCCCATGTGACTTACTATGCCCGAGTATAGTCGCAGCCCTGATGTACAGCGGTTCCACTCAACAGCGTGCAACACGAACTGCAACCGAACAGTGCGAGACTAGGATTGCATTTTATGCTTTGTGACACTTGCAGGTGGCATGCAGGTCAGCCAGCGCAGCTGTTTGCTAATACTGTTCTCCAACATGCCGGACGCGTTACAAAACGGAGAGTCTCAAGGACGCAGTTCAGGTGCTGCAGTAATCATCATTACCTGGTAACAGTAATTCAGTTTCCACGTACATATGAGATTAAACGACGATTACTAAGCTGCCATCACTTCCTTCGTGTAGGACAGTTAACACCTTGACTGCCTGTACGACACACAAGATTGATGAGGAGTGGATGCATTTACGTATCCCACTAGCAGTCAACAGGGATAGCGTTGTCGGTATAGAGATTTGCTGCTGGCTGGACGGTCCGGGGTTCGAATCCCCGCAGAAGAACATCCAGAACAGGCTCAGGGTCCCACACAGCCTCCTTATTAATCGGTGTCCGACGTAAACCGGTCGGGGTGTGAAGCTGACCATTCACCTCCACCTAGCGCCAAGGTTAAGAATGAGTGGAACCGTATATTCACCTTTTCACCTTTCACGTCACCCTAGACCTTCTACGTATAAGATACAAGGCATCTCAGGGGTGGGCTCTTTTTTTCAAGCAATCGAGTTTTGGAGGGTCAAAAAATTAATATATTCTTATATAAAAAAAAACAGACGACTTCGGGCCACAGACATGGAGTTTGTTAATTGTGTATGGTCTTAAGTGATATCCTCGTGTTTACGAAAAGCTATGTATTTATGTATATATATGTAGAGGGAGAGAGAGAAAGAGACGGAGGGCAATTCTTAACTGAATTCAATCAGCAAAAGACCTCAAAGCAATAACAAGGGTGGGACAGCTGAGACATTCACTCCACGTGCAGTATATTGAGGGACGAGAAAGTGAAGTACCAGAACTAGTTACAAAGTTTTGCGTAGGTGTTCGCAAAAAAAAAAAAATTACAGTTCGTTGCGTCGTGTCAGAACAGAACAGCGTATTGGTAACTTGAAATGACACATCTGAATCACACTCACAGGACGCCGATATATTTCCGCGCAAAGTGCCAATTTTTAATCAGTTTACAGAAACTCTCATTCTTATGGTTTAACTGACGACGTTTGAAAAGTGATGAATTTTAAATGTAAGTGTCTGATACTCATACAGTAAACGTGTCTCTCTATAAAGGCATATTATCTAAAAATTTAAAGATTAAGATACACAAATCTATGATTTTGCCTGTTGTTTTTTATGGGTGTGAAACTTGGTCGCTGACATTGAGGGGGGAACGTAGGCTGAGGGTGTTTGAGAATAGGGTGTTGAGGAGAATATTTGGGCCTAAGAGCGATGAGGTAATAGGGGAATGAAGAAAGAGGAGCTTAATGTTCTGTACTCCTCACCCAATATTGTGCGGGTGATAAAATCGAGAAGAATGAGATAGGCGTGGCATGTAGCGCGCATGGGGGAGGGGAGAGATGTGTACAGGATTTTGGTGGGGAAACCTGGGTGAAAGAGACCACTGGGGAGACCCAGGTGTAGATGGGAGGATAATATTAAGATGGATCTTCAGGAAGTGGGTTGTGGGGTTATGGACTCAATCGAGCTGGCTCAGGATAGGGACAAGTGGCGGGCACTTGTGAATGCAGTAATGAAACTTCGGGTTCCATAAAATGCGGGGAATTTCTTGACTAGCTGAAACCGGTTAGCTTCTCAAGAAGGACTATGCTCCATGGAGTAAGTAAGTAAGTAAGTACAAAGGCATAAGATATTTAATCTTGTTAAATCTTGTTAAACGGATGTATCGCAAGGTGTGACTCGCACTGTCATAGAGATTTCATCATCTGGGGCGAAACACCCATTCCTAAGTCCGCGGGTATGCCGAGGCGAGCCTTTAAACTTCCCGCCAAGAAATTGGAAATACTGAAGCACTTCATAAATTTAACCTTCGTGTTTTGAGCGCCAGTTAAAAGGCTGTTTAACTTGAGGGCTTTCCTCAGCTGCGTAATTTCTTTCTGTGCTCGCAGTTGGTGTAATGCGCGATGCCTACGTATTTCCTAGCGTTTGCTCTGTGTCATTGTTACAGTAAGCAGTTTCCTGTAACGTCAGGTATGAATGTTTATTATTATTATTATTATTATTATACTATTAGGGACTGTGCGAGGCTGTGTCCGGTGTTGTCAGGGTCCCAGAGCACGGGTCTGAACCAACAGTATGCTGGTGGTTTGCATGAAGGAATATTGAGATGCCTCTGTGGTCTAGTGG
>Ga0136643_10004433_pt1 | contig 19356 bp, 8 predicted proteins | sample TergutLab28metaG_FD_96883 | JGI IMG/M metagenome (GOLD analysis project Ga0136643, IMG submission 96883) | Labiotermes labralis P1 segment gut microbial communities from Petit-Saut dam, French Guiana - Lab288 P1 (version 3) (version 3) | ecosystem: Host-associated > Arthropoda: Insects >...
CTGTAAAATGGGTACCGGGTCATTCCCGGGGGTAAAGTGCGGCCGGGGCGTGCTGCTGACCACTCACCCCCTTCTAGTGCCGCGGTCATGGAAGAGTAAAGCTATACCTCTACCCACCCTCTGGGCCACACCGGGCCTGTAACAGGAACACTTTACCTTTTAATATCATGGAGCAGCGTCATTCTTCACAAGATACTAGTTCCTCGGTTTAACAGATTTTCCGCATTTCATGGGGTATGAAATTTTGTCATGGTTTTTACAACAGTCCGCCACTGGCTGCTATTCTAATCCATATGAATCAAGTCCACGCCTTTTCCTTTTCTTAAAGACCTATTTTAATATCACAGCCATCTATACCTAGGTCTTCCTAGGGGGTTTTCACTCAAAATTTTTCCACCGAAGCAGTGAATTTTTCTGTTCTCCCATGCAAGCCATATGTAAGCACACCCTCGTAGATACAAAAATTTTCCCTCAGCATCCCGCTCTAAACAATTTATACTTACGTATTCAAAGAATGTCATGACAACTGTATTTTAACATAGTTTACGAAATTAAGGAAAGTCGTGGTTGATTCCTGCAGCATTTTCTGAAGGCCCTGAGTTCGTATCTCGGACCCGAGGCGGGCTATCCTGATGTCAGAATTTGTGGTTTTCCCCCGTCCCTCTAGGCATGAATCAGGACGTCACCTTAAACTACACTATGAGCATTTCCTTCCACGTCCTTTCCAGTTCATTATTCAATATTCATCCTATTATCCAGAGCCATACAACAGGGGTGACAACCAAGCATTACGCGACTGGTGTGGTTTTGCAATTTGAGTGTAAAATAATATTCAGACAGCTTACATGCACATGAGGAAGACATGACGGGAATTTTAAAAGACTTTCAAAAGAAAGGGGAACAACAAGTACCTGAAACTAACGTATTGTAGCTGGACAAACAGAAATAGGAAGGCGCGAAATAACGAAAAAGTACGTTATTTTGTTCATGCATGCTTACTGCGTAAGTTGTTCCGTCAAGTGTGGTGCTTTAACGTAGTCTAGCTGGCCATATAATGTGATTTACTGACAGCGTGATTAGATAAAGCACTGTAAATAAACATAAATGTTATGGTCTTCTCGGACGTCAGTCCATGCAAGCGTTAAACGCCTTGAAGTTACAATTTCCCGTAAAACGATTTGGTATATTTATGCAGCAACTAAATCAGCCGGGTAATAACGCTGATAAACAGCCTTCATCTAGTGCCGTGCTTAAGAATGCGTAGAACTACCGTGAAGCCGCCCGTTCCAGGTTCGATCCCGGCAACAGGCTTCCCTGAGATGTGTTATATTTAAAACATATACATTTTTATACAGATTCACATCGGCAAGTCAACGTCCGTTCTGCTCAATCTGCGCATTCCTGCCTTGGGCCCTTCGTTAAGCAACACCTGTTACAAGTAGGCGGCTTGAAGAGGAAGGGTACGGGGATCGTATGCCAGAATGGATATAGGCTGACCAACAGAGCAACTTACGTTAGTTGCGCGGCGCATTTTAGCCAGTTAGCTTCGACCCTGATGTCAGGCAACACTGGCCTGACTTCGAATTTTGGGAACGCGTGCCACGCGAATCTTTCGGGACTATCAAGGCAGCGGATAGGATGTACGTGTGTGTGTGCTCTGGTGGAACATCAAGTGACTCGACTACAATAAAACAGGCTGTTTTCTGTAACTTCGTTTTGACGTATCTTCCCTGCTGTCTCCAAATCACCCCCCCCCCCGCCACCGATATTCCCTGTCATGAAGTAGGATCACTAGAAGTCAGGGTACAACCGACTAACTCCGTTCATCACACCCACAAATGTAATCCGCGGAAAGGCGGCGCTTCGTGCGGTGTGATTTGGAGACGTCCGTGAAGAAACCACGCGCACTCGCATTCACAGACGACTTGATTATTTACTCCAGACGTATGGAACTCAGAATGTGTGGGCCGCAAAAGTCTGAAAACAAACACAAACGTAAGGTACAATACAAAAAGTGCGATACCATAAATACTGCAAGGACTGTGACACTGCTTACGTGTGTGCCATTTAGAGTCAATGACACTTCTTTTTGCCACTTATAATCCTTTACTTCACTTCGCAAACAACGCAATTGTTTGTCGTTAACCCATGCACCGGGCATTAACCCAACAGTCTGAATAAGCAGACACATTTCTATACCCCAGTTCCGATTGGTTGTGGACGAGTTAAGGTGTGAGGCTGGTCAGTTGGTTGTTCATGACGTCATGACGGAATCGATGTAATTGTAACAATAACAGGTTTCGGGTAACATTTTGCGATAATTTGCTGAACAATCATTGTCGATCCGGTTTGTAACTGCAAAGTGGAAGGGAGGGGGAGAGAGCTTTCATTGCTATTGCACGTATCTGCAAGACCTCAGACTTCCGCGGCCGTGTAAATTGAAGCCTTCTTTCCTCTGAGAGGTTACGCGCCGCAGCTTGATAGTTAGGTACAAACGTCGTAACCAACTACCAACCTACGCCTCTTAACATCCCAGATTGGCGAAAGCCTCAGTACAAAATTTAAACTTTGCGTGCTAGTAAGTGTAATGAGTTAAACACAGCGCACTGATAGGCCATGGACAGAGGTTTCAGTTAAAAGGAGAACTGCATCAATTTAAGTAATCTAGTCAAACCTCTATTAAGCGGAACCTTTGCTTAACGGAACCCTGTCTTTTCCGGACAATATTTTTAGTTTCGGGATAAAAATTTCAAGTACTTGTATTAAACGGAATCTTCCAGCAACGGAAAAACTTCGGTTCCTTGCCGTTCCGTTATAGACAATTTTCAATGTATTTTGTTCATACACTGTGCCATAAGGAAGGGTTTAATGGTCACTCCCCTACAAATTTCATGTAAGTAAACGCTGCCACATTTGCGTCTTAACTGACTAGGACAAATTTCACGACAGCTACCAATGTGGATTCGTACTGTGGTAACAGCCCTTGACACCTAATTCCAGCATTCGCCGTAATTGACAGTGTTGGTTTTAACTCAGGTACTCCCTAGATCATATAGTGCACCCTAGAACAGGCCGCGAAGGCCCTGAGAGGGAGAAGAGGTATAGCTCTACTCTTTCTTTAACTTCGGCGCTAGATGTGGGTGGGTGGTCAACGCCACGCCCTGGCCGCTTTACCCCCGGGAAAGACCTGGTATCCGTTGTACGGGAGGCTGGGTAGGCCCCACGGGTGCGGAAAATCTCGCCCTCAACGGGATTTGATTCCCGGACCGTCCAGCCCATAGCAAGTCGCTATACCCAATCATTATAATAACACAAAATTATTTCTTTTGAAATCCAAATCTAAAAGTGCAAAATTTCAATTACATTATTCAATCGAGTGATTTTCTAAAATCTCAGCTACAATAAGAAGACTTTTCAGTAATTATTAGGTCTAATATTCTGCGTTGATGTCACCGTCATTACTGATGAAGAATGTGTATCTATCAACGTTGATCTTTCGCAGCTGTTGTTTCGTATCATGTTGGAACATTACATGGACAATTTCTCAGTAAGAAAATAACTTTCTTTTGCTAATTATTTTACACGCGACGTTTTGGTTCCGTCTCAGTATTTCAAGCCATAAGTGTACAATGGCGAAGTCAGTTTGGGAAACCCCGCTCTACAGGTCTCAGTGAAATGGTACTTACTTAAGCACACAGAGACAAATTCAGCCTAGTTCTTTCATTTTACATGTGCTATCTCACCCCATCCAAACAATTTAAGTTGTAGGATTGTGACAAACCAGAAAAATATTCGAAGCTATGAGCGATAAAGACATAAATGAATTTCTTACTGAATACTTACTGCATGCTAAGATTAATGCCTTGAAGTCTCAAATTCATCTACATAACATTCTGTACAAAATTCCAATACGTACATCACGGAGAACACGATGCTTCAGTCACATAGAACAACACATCGATGATGTTTAGGGACAATCTGTGTTTATTACGAGAGAAGAAACACAAACACACAATCTGTTGGAGAGGTGACACAGAATGCTACCAATGTGCTGTGTAGACAGTCGTCTGTCGGAATCTTTACCGGCTACTCGGGCTGAATATTGATCTCGGCTGATTCAGTTCCATTTCGAACAAGACATTCGTCTTCACGAAGATTTTACTTAGAAATTAACATACATGAGGCAGAATGGCTGAAAAGGTAAAGGGCTCCTGATTGCAGTTGTTCAGCTCCGGCGAAAAATCTGAGTGCTGCCAAATCGCAAAGTTCAGTTTCTCATACGAAAGGTACGTTCGTGTAATACTTCCTGGACACACATCAGACTACCCTCCATTTAAGTTCAACCACGTTCACACAGAAACTGGACCTGTTGAAATATCCAAACTGAACAGACGATGTCACAGTAAAAAGCAATTCTACGGATCACCGACCCGCATACAGGGTAAGTCTGGTCGAGCCCGACCTAACTCCTTTGGCAACTTTCGTTAAGTGTGCTGTGTCAACATGTTTCCCTTTTCCATCTGACCAGAAAAGTACCAAGACCACAAGAAAGAACAAGGCTACAGATCTAATTCAGACAATTACACTTACACTTAACTATAATAAAATCACCTTTCGAAAACGGAATGCACGTCACCGTAAATACGAATTCGCGCGACTAGTCAGCGAGACAGACAACGTGTTATGAGAGCAACCATTCGATTATTTAATCAGCCGGCAGTCAACAAATTAGTTAAGCTACGTAGTTAACCTCGATTATAAACAAAGAAAAGACAGTATTAAACGATAATAGTTAATGGATATTACGAAAGATGTTGGAATACCAAGTACGTTGGTTAGACTGATCACGATTACAGTGAAAAAGAAAACAACAATGTGAAAATCCAAGGAAAGTTGTCCTTTTTGGATCCTTGACCCTTGAAATGGGACCGAGAGGTTGTCCCGATACGTCGGTAAGAAATTACCACTACTCGCTGCGTAATGATCCAGAAAAGCGCCCTGCTCAAGATGCCACCTACTTTTTAAACTGTGGTAGGTACTGAAGCAAGGTGACGCAATGTCCACAATCTTATTTGTTCTCTGCCTGGAGAAGGCTACAAGGAATGCGCAAACAAAACCCATAAAGGACAATGTTCATTAGCACAAAGCAGTACTCTTAAGATGCCGATGATGTGGTAGTTGCAGGACGTGCGAAAAGGTAATCTCGTTACCTGCCTATGCAGGCACACAGAGGAGGGGGAGGTATAACTCCAACCCACTCGCAACCTCGGCACTAGAAGGGGGTGGGTGATCAGCAACAGGCCATGGCCTCTTTGTCCCTGGGAAAGAGCCGGTATCCAGTGTACAGGAGGCCTCTGGACCAGTCTGGACGGGTACGGAAAATATCGCCCATACCGGGATTTGACCCCCGAAGCCGTCCAGCCCGTAGCGAGTTGCTATACCGACTGAGCTCTCCCTGTCTCCTGTGGGCATGCAGTTACACATATTGCAGAATCAGCAGAAGATACGACAACCGTAGCATTAAATATTGGCAAGACCACAAATGTATATAAAACCAAATATATGATTATTCCTGATAGAGAGAAAAAGGCAAATGAACCAGAAAGAATTAAAATAAATGGACACAGATGTGAAAATATAGAGATGTTTACATATCTAGGTTCCTTGGTAACAAACACAAATGCGGTTGAAGCAGAGACAAAAGGGAACATTTTTGCTGGTAATAAATTTTGCCATGCGCTAGACCATTTACGGAAGAAAAGTATATAATCCAGTAATTAAAAGTACATACATCACTACAAAACAATTGTAAGACCGAACGCGAACTATGATGCTGAATCATGGACCACAATTACTATTCGTCTTAATGACGTGGGAAACGAAAATACTTAGAAAACATACGGACCAGCACAAAGCAAACGGCAACTGGAGAAAGAGAATCAAGAAATTTATACAAAAATATATCTGGTGATGTTGTAACCATAATTAAGTGCAGAGACGTGAATGGATTTGTCATTTTATAAGAATGGATGGTGACAGAACTTTAAAGAAGTTACTGGAAGGCAGACCAGGAAGGGAGAGAAATAATAGAGGACCTACGTAGATGGATGGGTGATGTTGAATTGGACTTGAGCAATATGGATGTAAAAAGAGAGAGAACAAGAGCTTTGGACAGAACAAAATGACACATTTTGTGAGGAAAGCCAAGGCCAAACTTAAGAGGGTCGCACGGATAGAGAAAGACACAGACGTAGTTAACCAGTGAAGTCTTATAAAATCTTAAATTCCTAAGTTTCTTGTTAAGCGAAACAAAGACCTATTATCAGCGAGGTATGCAAAACTTCACTCCGTTAAATAACAAGTTCAGCAGCCAGCCACTTTATGATTTACGCAACCAGCAAATCAGCCATCACCCAATCACACAACTATACAGAGCGAAATTTGAGGTTCTCTTGGCGATGTCCATGAAGATCCAAGTCTTCTAAGGTATTACATCATGTCGGCTAGTAAAGTTACTGACGTTTCAGAAAAACCTGCTCTTGAAAAGCGCGAACCTAAAGACAGAAGCAGTATCTTCTCCAGCAACGTCGGTAACTATTTACAAGGTGGCTCAGCGTTAACATCCCAGATCGCCTGGTTCTTCAAACACATACAGTTTGCCAGCTAGTCAGTAAATCAAAGAGGTAGGGATTTAGAAAATCACTCAGCTAATCACTTTGTCACACCGCTTCGCTGTATGAGAGCCCCGTATCCCTGTCTTGCTCCACACCACGTTTTAGGGGCGTGATACTCTTTGCCTCTCAGATCCCTGTCCATGACATCACGCGAACAAGTGGTGGGAATTATTGTTACATTCTGCGAAGTAGCAATAAAATTTGAAGTCGTAAACACATGCTGATTATGTTTAGACCATTAAACGCAAGATGTCAGCGCACGCGCACTTGTATGGCTGCCAGATGGGGTTGTTTCATATAGTTTGTATTACAGCACCAAACACACACACACACACACACACACACACACACACACAGAAATACTTGCAGGTGATTGCGGTTCTTGCAACTTGTGGTCCGCTGCAAGAATCTACATTCCTTCAAACGAAGTCCAGGGAATGAATATTTTTGAGGCCCCGTCTAGCTGTCAGTCTGAATGATCAACACACAGTTACGGGGTACAATATTTGGAATGTCTAAAACTGGGCTTTCTTGACTCAAAAAACGGCTATCCTTTTCGAAAAATATTCGAGGCGTTTTCAGTCCATCCTGCTTAGTCAGTACAGCGACTACGCAAGAGACTGGGAGAACTGTTAATCAGGGATCGATTCCCGGCACAAGTAGATATCTCCTTCTTCTCCACAGCGTTCAGACCGACTTCATATCTAACACGGTACCAGGACCTATTCTACCGGAAAACAGGGGCAGTGGAAGCATACCTTCAAGTATTCTTATCATCGACTGAAATCGAAAGATCACCTTCAGTATCGGCCGCTTTAACCCTGGACACAGAGTCTTCCGTATTTATCGGATATGAATTTCGGCTAGTGCCAGAACCAAAGTGGACCCTGAGGAACTGAGTATAACTTCTTACCCTTATCGGAAATTGAATCCCATTCGCCAGTCAGCCAGCTCACATTCCAATCTCAGGTATTCCGGATCATAAAAACAGAATTAAAACATCTAAAGCATAAAAATCATAGATGAAAATTTTCTAAAATTCTTTTGTGTTCTTGAACTCGCTCCAAATGTTTGCCCAAATTATTTTTGGTCATCGCAAGTCAATTTCTGTCCGTATAGAGAGTAACCACAACTTCCTATGACCCGTATTTATCACATTCCGTCACTTTACATGCACTTGAACAGCGCATTTAAACGTACACTGTAGCTGGTTTTAAACCGGCGTCTGGCGTCAGTGCAGAGCGCATTTGTTCCAGTGGTATGTGTAATAATTCAGTGGTTTCCTTTCATGCTGGCTGCATGGGATCGGATAACAAAGGGCTTACTTGTATGATAACATTTCGGTAATCTTTTGTTGACAGAACATGGGGATTTGTCACGAAGGAGTCATTGTGGAGCCTGTACTCCAGCAACATGAGTGCAGCTGCATAGTGCGTACTCTGATGTCACAAGTGGACTGGGGTATAAAGGATTATTTCATTCTCAACCAGGTTATTGTTATATACAATTTTCCAGTCATGCCTCTTGCGCTGTGCGGTGCGCGAAGTACGGCAGAAATACGAGGGGAGTGGGATATGCTTGAGAAAAGCACTGGTCGAGAGGTGGCGCATTGTAACTAAAGCATTCTACTCACCCTCTGCCTCAATTTCACGAAATCATACGCCTAGGTTGTTGGGTTCCCTGCTCCTTATTAGCAGACTCACTAAACTCACACAGAAAATAGAATGAGGTGAGGAAAAAGGCGATGATGATGATGACGACGACGACGACGATTGAAGAATTTTGAACTGGCTCCAGGTCGTGTCCATCAGTGGGCTTTGGCTTTAGCGATATTGAATATTCTGTTTCTGCTATCATGCAAATGTCATTCTTTCCCGTACTTACACATCGAGCGACCAACATCTCAGCGCGTCGCAATGCGTAACATGAGCGGAACCCCACCTCTGGTTATTCTCTTTGCAGCCTAAGCACGGTGAAATATGATAGTTTGGATTCGTCCCTCAGTTGGAAGGCTAGGAGAGGAGATGAGCAAGACGAGGTATGACATGTGTTAGATGCAGGTATTCAGTTTGGTAGGAAGTCCTCCATCTGTCTTCCGCCACGAAGCCGCTACGCTATTGTCAATTGTTTATACTGAATGAATTGCTACGCTTCATTCAACCGGTACACAAAGAACTGTCTGCTGTGTTACCATCATAATTAATGCAGAAATCTTTCCCTCCAAAATTCTATAACGTTCCCTTTTCAGTATCATAAACCATGGGAGCTAAGTACAGTCAAGAAAACTAAAAGTATATTTCCTTGTACTTAAACCAGCATTTTTCACCATTTCTTACCTACCCTAAATTGAATCCCGCGTTCTGTCGAGTGGTAAATATCTGTACCATTTAATTTGGCGTAACAAACTCTACCTTTGCCCAAATTTGTAATTTGCAACAGCTCTTCACCGTACCGTGCACTATTCTTCTATAAATATCTATAACATCTCAGTAGAAATAATTTTCCCTTGTCGTATTTATTTGCAGTAAACGCTCTTGCTATACGTTTCGACCGCAGTGACCATCCTCAGGGAAAAAAATTAAAAATCACAAGGGTGGAACCACAGACGGCTTTGCATTATTATCGTTACGCCACAATACCTTCATTCTTGATAAAAATACAAATAAAATATAATATAAACACTACAACCGAATTTGTGTTGAAAACTTAAACAAAAAATTATAAAATGTTTTACGTGTTTCAAATTTAAAGTGCGATAATTGACCATATAATTTTGCTTATCTTTGGTTCTTTCGACACTGTCCTGGCTGTTGTCCTATTCTTCGTTTTGCTGTTATAACGTAAAAGGTGTAATTTCCCTAAATGTGGGGCTACTTGTCCTGAGATGGACGGTTTATTTCATTCGTTGTCGCTTTTAGGCGTGTCTGCAAAACAGCGCAAAGCGACTATTAGCTTCGTCATGTCTGTCCGTCCGTTCGTCCGCATGGAAAAACTCGGCTTTCGCTGTACGGATTGTCATGAAATTTAAAATTTTAGAATTTTTCCGAAAACTGTCGAGGATATTAAAATTTTATTAAAATTGGACAAGAATAACGGGTACTTTACATGACGACCAATAAACTTCTATCATTTCTCGCTCAATTCTTCTTAGAACAGGAAATGTTTCAGAGAAAAGTTGATCAGGAAATCAAAACACAAATGCATAATCAATAACATTTTTTTTTTAAATCGTACCTTTTATGAGGTAATGTGGAAAAATATTGTTGAGCGTGGCAGGCCACAGATGAAATGGCGCATGTGCACTGCATGTTGGATACCTAAGGCTACACATACACTCAGAATAAGTAATACTTGTTTCTTTTCCACTGCAACAAAGGTTGCAACAACGCGCCTCAATGTTACGTCATGCGTACAGTGTCTGTATTGTTTCGGTACGTGTACACTGTATAATGTGGACTTTGTATTGCAAAGTGTAGTGCCGTCATTTTCGCTGCTTGCCACTGGTCACTTCTCCGTCTACGTTGCATCCACCTAAAATAAGGACACAGAAGCAAGGACTAGAGTTTATGTAAACCATTTAAAAAAAAAAGTTCCTGAAGATCAAGCATAGGGAATTCGATACGAAATATATAGTCATACTAAAGCTGCTACATAAATGAGCATACATTAAGCTACAACAAACACGGACAAACAACTAGTGATAAGCAGAAGAAATAGCAACACTATTGATGAAAACTGTGTAATATAAACTGCACGATATACATACACATGCTTACGCCTATAATTATAACCAATATATACCTACAACATGAAATATATATATATATATATATATATATATACACGCACGCACTAAGCAACAAAATGTCAGATAAACCAACCATGACAGAAAAAATATATAACTCCTCGATTGGGAGAATTACAAAACAAAGAAATTACTAAATATATATAATAACAGCAACGACAATATCGAAAAGAAAAAGAAATGTAATAGTATGCATAGTTATCAAATTTTTAATTGGAAACAATCATCATAAATTTTTCTGTTTTATGTTTTACGTTCAAATTTTAACGCGGAAGTATCTCCATATTTTATCAAACGTAAAAGTATTGCAATGAATGGTACTTTTCACTATCAACGCAACTTTATTACTCACACTATTTTATCATATTATTATGGCGACGTGTTTCGACCAAATACGGTCATCCCCAGGCCAATCATATTTAAAAAATGTAACATTATGAACATATTGCTATAAATATTAATAATAAATTAACATTTATTATAATAAATACACAACGGAGTGTCTTAAGATTTAAAAAAAATTGACTGTTTTGCTGGAATCATTACCGTATTTGTAAAACTTGACGTGACTCTATATTTACATGTTCTGCATGAAGACAATCCTTTTGATCGAAACATGCAATATACAAGTTTAACTTACATGATGACAATCAGCGTGTACTAGAGTGCTATGAACACAGTCTTAATATTATTTGCGATTATTTCTGTACACAGCATTACGAGGTTGGACTTTGTTATGGCGATGCAATGTACTTACTGTAAATGGAAAACAGAATAGAAAAGAAGTATATTTTCAATAAAATTTGAAAATTTTAATTCACATATAAATAAACACATGGTTTCACAGTTTTAAAACAGACGCAGGATGTTAACTTGACGACTGGTCCATCCGCCCTAAGATACGACCCAAAATTTGATTCTGTGAACACGGTAATGAGACCTCGACTTCACTAAAAGCATCTAATTTCGTGACATGATAAGCAGCTGTCGAGTACCGTTAAGCCATCGCCAACAATGGGCCGTCTGTCCGTCCGTGGTGCATTCCCCGTACAGTACCTGTCCGATCAATACTGCACCCAGCCATTCGTTTTATCAGCACCTTCTAAACACATTTTCGTTTCCGCGGGACGAAAATTCGGGCTGACGTTTGTCTCCAGGAAGACAATAACGTTTGAATGGCGTCATAGGATCTCAAAATGTTTTTTTCATTCTCCTTCAATACCAGTCTCTTATTTCGCATGCACGGAAGTCGGGATAGCTCAGTCAAATCAGTGACTAGGTTACGGGCTGGATAATCGTGAAATCGGAGTTCGATGCCCAGCAGGTGCAATAGATTCGTTTCTTCTCTAAAGCGTCCAGACTGCAGCTGGGGCCCACACAACGTCCTAGGCAGGTGGTGCCGAGACGCCTGATACCGGATATAAACTAGATGGGGCCTAAAGCTGACCGCACACCCTCCGCCAGTGACAAAGAAAATAATATACTCTGATGGCACAATACTGCACTACGAGCGCGGACAACTTTACCTTCTGCAGTTCACCATTCGTTCTACGTGTTCTTACAGGCGATGTATGTTTTAAAACATGTAAACCAAGATGGAACTCTGGATTTAAAAAATGGGAAGGTAACAGTTACTTTCTCTTCAGCTTGTTACATTCTTCAAGTTTGGCTAAACTCCAAAAACTGACACCCAGCTAGTTAGTTACTTGGTTGGTTGTTTGGTTCTTGCGTTCGTTGCTATCCAGAAACACGATGGTCTACACGTACCTTCATACTGCAAAATACAACCTCCTACCATGCGGATACGGAATTCACGCGAAGACGGCTACATCAAAGACTCAGTTTTCTAGGACGTAATTCCGTGTCCACTGGCAAGTAGTCACTTTTAATTGCAAATCACTGAGGAAGGTGGCAGCAAGTTCCTCCGAAACGTCGGAAACTATTTACCAATCGAAAAGGCATCATATCCTACAAGACTTGAATCTTCTTCAACACCGACAAGAGAACCTCAATCTCGCAGCAATTATACTTGCTTTTGGGATGTGACGCCGTGTAATCTGTTTTAAAAATTACTTACTTTTTAGGACAGCTTGCTTCCTCGACAGTGAAACCGAGGACAACAGGTCCACGAAAAACATCGCGCACTTTTAAGACTGACCACCAACTCCTTACATGAGAAACAAGAAAGCACGCTTCTTTTTGAAGTGCAGTATTCTAAATTCCCCAGAATTTATTGCCGTAATTTTTCGTGCATTACACACATCAATCTGCCGTTCCAGAGAGCATTGGTTTAGGCGTCCAGAACATATTTCAAGTGCCAGAGGTGCAATCCGTTAAGAAGTTCTACACATTAAAAAAAGTTTCAAATATATCAACGTTCAACTCAGCACACTGCGTTTACGTTCCGTAGGATTCTGCCCAGTGCAGAGCGATTGTTTCAGCAAGTAGCATAAAATGGCTACACTTTATAACTGACGATTCTATCCTGTGTGGACACGAACTGAATTCATGTACATCATTTGTATAGTCATGTGGCACGGGTGGAGGAGATGTGATAACACACACAAGTTTTGGCGCCGAATCTTGAAGTAAAAAGACCACTTGAAAGATACAGGCGAAGACACAAAGATAATATCAAAATGGTTCTTAAATAGAGAGAATGGGGAGGCGTGAACTGGATTCATATGGCTAAGGAATGGGAAAATTTCAGGCTCTTGTGAACGCGCAAATACACCATCAAATTTCCTGATCATCTAAAACACCGTTACATTCACAAGAAGAATTCTGCTCCCTGGAGTTCGTTGATTCTTCGGAAGTGCGCGAAACACTCACTGTAGATGGATAACGAATTTGGTTCTAGTAGCTGCACTTGTTTTCAAACTGCAAAGGTAAGAGACCTTATGGAACTGACCCAACTAACAAACAGGCAGCAGAGCAATTCTAACAGTTGTTCAGCGCACATTTTAGGGAAACCAAAGCTTCATTACCTCATCCAGAAGTCAGCGACTGGTCACTATTCTAACAAAAATGAATCCGTGAAAGATTATAGGTTCTCGCAGCGGTGTTCCAGCAGATGGACATCGCTTGGGATGTGACGTTGTGTCGCTGCGTGAACGGTTCTCGACGTACGATGAACCATAGCGCCTCCATCTTCAAGGATCAAGGAGTCAAAGGAGAAGGTAATTTCTTTTGCCCTCACCCACGTTGGGAACAATACAATATACACAGCGATACTGCGTCACATCCCAGAAGACTTTAACCCTCAAATGAATCAGCCAACTTCCTTCCATCCTCTACCCGAAGGTCCATTTCAATTGTCATCCCACGGGATTTCCGAACAAAATGTCTTTTCTCAGAAGTTACACAGAATTTAATTCCCTTGTTGCGTTATTTCCTATTTGTATTTGAAGGTTGTGTACACATTACACATCCCTTGATGTTGAAATCATAATATAATTACTGCACAGATAACCATCGGCCAGTGAGGAACTTCATGTCACAGAATCAAAATACTGTAGCATGCAGTCAATATTTATAGCTATAAAGTGAATTACACGTTATTCAGCAGAAAGTTCAGCTGTTTCAATTGTTCCAGCTGCGGGTGCTGCATGACCCTCACTGCTACTGCTGTACCCCCCTCCCAAAAAGTAATCTACTATTCAAAAATTAGTTCCCATATACCAGCAACACGCTGCGTCTTCATTTCGAAGACCGACATACGAGTCCTTGCTGGTTGCAGTATAATTTCCTTTTATTTTAAAAATAGAAGACAACACGTAACAGAGCTTCAGGTGATCTAAATATTAACCCTTTAAAGAATAAAAGTAGAATGCTTTATTTAAAGACCCAGTTCGTACCCCGCTGTAAACACTTCTGAGATTAATACAAAACACATTAACACAGTGTGTGCAGAATATAAATTCTTGAGTTTTAAGCCTGTTGGTGCACGCAACCAGTAGGCTTTAAAAGGTTAAACTGTGTGGCACGTACAGTTACCACTGTGCTATACACTGTCAAAGAAACTGTATCAGCAGCAGCTTCACAATAAATTGCTGGACACAATTACTGTCCCTGTTCTTTCTATACGATTTTCATTCGTCAAGAATCTTGTAAAAAAAATGTATACATACATTTTGGCCAAACCATTCTAGTTCCCTAATTATGGCTCAGGTTGTGTCCTCTATATCCATAAAGAAATAACGTCGCACACAACAATGTAACTGTCCTGTTTCCTACCGCTGGCCTAACACAGGACACACAGTGCGGTAGCCACGAATATTCACGTACTGCGGTAGATTTTTCGACACATTTCGAATCCTCCTACGCAGTACTCTGGTGAAGTGAGAAATCTATAATTACTTAACATGAATTCTTTTTATTCTATACCTTAAAATTTTAGGTATTGTTCAGTAATATCGATAGAGCACTGGCCCGCACAGCTGTAGGAAGTGACCGGCTGATCATATATTTATAAAGCTTTACTGCCATTTTTATTGGATACTAAAGTTCACCCTAGAATGGGCCACGAAGGCCCAGAGGGGAAGTAGTATAGCTCTACCATTTCTTTAACCTCGGCGCTAGATGGGGGTGGGTAGTCAACGCGACTCCCAGGCTGCTTTAGCCCCGAGAAAGATCCGGTAACCATTGTATAGGAGGCTGGGTGGGCCCCAGGGACGGACTGGACGGGTGCAGAAAATCTCGCTTCCACCGGGATTCGATCCCCGGACCGTCCAGCCCATTTATTGCATTTTATACCCAAGAAATCCTACAAAATTAAATGCAAGGAGCATTTTAGATTCCTGCATTTTATACACTTCAAATTTTACAAATGTAGGAAGAGGGAATGTGACATCATTCATACTTGGGCCCCAACATATCAAGTTGTATTTCGGATTTGACCCGCAACTTACTGAGTCTGATGCACCGGCGATAAGGACAGCAACCTATCACGGATACGCAGAGAGTATTTCTGTTTGTTTGTTACGAACAGTAATGTCACATTACGAACCACACTACACACAAATCGTAAACATCTGTAGGTGACTTAACTTCATGAGAAGCTCTGCTTTTCTTCACTGTAATTTTTGTGACGCTCTCGCTTACCTGCAAACAAAACAAATACATATCATTACACGGCTGTAGGTGGGCAGTGTGAGCTCTTACATATAATATCATGAAGCCTGGGTACTGAAGAAAAGAGAGGAAGAAGTTTAGAAGCAGCACAGATGAAATTTTTGAGACACTTACTTTGAGTAACAAAAATTAAGAAAAGAATCAATGTATTAAGGGAAAAAAGGGAGCACAGAACATAGTAAAGTAAATAAAACAGTACCAGAAAAAGTGCCTACAACACGTACAGAGGATGGACACAAACAGACTACCAAAACAAGCACTACAATATAAACCAAAAGGACGAAGGAACATAGGACGACCGCGGAAGAGATGGAGGGACCAAATTCATCTTGAGGATTAAGGAACAGGAAACACGCCTAACCCTTCACGAACATGATGATGATGATGATGATGATGACCTATAGGAAACCAGCATGTCAGCATGAATGTAAATACAAGTTTAGAGGTACATTACACAGACAAGTACCCTGCCTAATTCTGTCAGTTCATTGCGCATCATTCAATAAGTTTAGAAAGCGCATAGTAATTGACTGGCCCCTGGCAAGAATCTGCTGTTTTGTTAAAAATATGGCCAAATACAAGTATGTTTATTTTATAACAACATCCTGTTAGTAATATGCTATGTAAGTTTTCAAGCTTCCGCCGACTGTGTGAATGACACCTACGCTCTTTTGGGATGTTAACCCACCGCGTGGATTAGTAAATAGTTACAGACGCTTTGGGACAACTATCGGTCCCATCTTCAAGTGCCAAGCAGTCCCAAGAAGCTTGTTGGATTAATAACATCAAGAATTAATTACCAATCAACGCTGCGTTAACACCTCAGAAAAGCGAAGATCTCAGTAAGATACATGTTTCGGCCCAAGAAGGCCACCACCAGGCTGCATCTGAATTGCAGACAGGCCTACTATGACGGAAATTTGCCTGAATGCACTGCGGAGAACCATCAAAATCTCAATAATAGCTGCCGGTAAGCTGGTCAGTGAACTCTCCGAACTCTTCAAACGACACTGCGTTCTGCTCACAGAGTGCATTTTTGTCTGGAACGACTTTCGCAACCCACGTAAAATGTGGGTGAGGAATCAAGACTTATGGGATGCTAAACCTGTCGACTGTAAGGTATTTACCGACATTTCAGAGGGGTCTGCCGCCACCATCTTTTTCTGCTGCTAAGAAACAGAAGACGGGGTAGCACTGTCGGTAACTGTTTACCAATATACACGGCACAACATCCCAGAAGTCGTCAATCTTCATCGGCATCGCTGTGAGAAACTCCCCTGTTGCTGTAAGCCTGGCTGTTGACTGTGAGGAATAACCAGCCATAAAATTCTTGCTTCAGTAATTTCTTCACGAAGTTACTTAATCACTCAGTTAAATTCGTTGATCATTTAGTTAATTACTCAGCCAAATGGCTAATTCCAGTTAGACCTGTTCAGTTATTCGTTCTGACATGTCGTTAGACCAATTTTCAGTTGCCACACATCTGCCAACAGTATGTTAGTTACTCAACATAACTGCTAGTACACAAATAAAGGGTCCTCATGAAAACTCCTATACAAAAAGCGTCTAAAACTATGATCAAATATACTATATTGAAGTTTAATAAAAACCTATGATTTTTTGTTTTTTCAATTTTTTTTTACGGAATACCTATTCACAACTCGCAGAACACTTGTCTTCCGCGGAACAAAGTTCGCGAAAAGCAGCAGTAGATTCACTAGTATTTACACATGCTGTTGGCAGCACTATCAGCACTACAACAACAAAAAAGCTCTATTTTTTACTTTGGAGACCTCCGACAACATTCCGACTATCCAAAATATCCCCTCGAACAACAGCCACTAACGGTCCAGGGTTGTTGTTGTGAATAACAAACAGGGACAATGCTCACCGCAGTGTATTCCAACCCTCTGTTGATCCCTGTGGACCACCCAAAAACAATGATGCCAACATTGTGATAAATTTGTCAGAGTTCAGACACGTGAGTTACAGATACTTGTACAGGCCCTGCAACACACGTGTTGTATTCAGAACGGAACACAACAGGATGTTTAAAATAAGATGCAAAGTTATCGCAATGCCTAAAGCATTACGAAAAGAAGACATAGTCCGCGAATTTTAAATCAGGATATTTGAAGAAGGAAAGTTCTGAGCTTCTTCCTCCGGCCACCCTATGCGGGTAAAAGTAAACAGGAATTCCTACACATGGTGAGGGCACCATCATTATCATCATCATCATCCGTCACGAGTTAGGCCTTGATCGACCTGTTTCGGCATCGTCTGATATTCTCTTCAAAGGTTTTTTTAAGTCGTCTTCGTCCATTTGATCCATAATCAAGCATTACTTTCAGCATCCTGTTGTTGTTCATTCATGTTACATGTCGCAGCCAATTTGATTTGTATTTCCTTAATTTCTCGTCCACCGCTTCTACTTTCAACTTTTTCAAAACTTCTTAATTCCGTTTGTGGTTTTGTGGTCTAAGAGTGAGTATCCCGCTGTTCTACCGAAAAATGTCTTCTCAACTAACGTCAATATTTTTTTATTCTTTCGTCTGGGAGTCCAAATTTGTCTTCCATGCAGAATGGGAAGAAACAGTGCATTATATACTTTTGTTCTGGAAGATTTATGGACCGAGGTTGGTAGGACCAAAGTGTGGGCAAGCTGCAGCTGAAGTAATATTGTCCTTGTGCTTGGTTAGGCACCACATGATAACGTATGAAGGACTGCAGGTGTAATTGTTAAAACAGGCAACTGACGGAGGTGATTCACTTGATACATTCCCCAGCAGCTTTACCTCTGTTCCTAACAATTAAAGAAGAAACCGCTATTACAGTTTTGTCAAGAGAGCTAAAGTAACCAACGAGCATTACAGAATCAGCCACAAAATTCTACATCCAATTGTTCCAAAATTGTGCTTCAACGCAATTTCAGTCAGCAACCTGACAACAGACCGTCGCACCACAATTCCAGGGAAAGACCGCCTTGTGTCTGAACAATGTACCGAAACATCCAACAGATAACTGAAAAGAGCAAAAACCTACGAGCCGAGGTCCTGAACTCCACAACCTCGCACCAGGTAGTTAGGTGGTTAGCGAAAAGGCGACCACAGTAAAACAAAACAACTATAGCGACGATTGGTAACCAGGGTAACCACGAAGTTAATAACCAAGCTAACCATGGTAATAACACAGGACCACGGCGTTTTAGATGAAAGTGGGATGTGTCGACCAAGTTTAGCAAAAATCCCTGATGTTAATTTTCATGCAAGTCAACAAGTGGAAGTCAAGACATTACAATGTAACTTTATTAAAGTTCCTAAGATCGAAATTATCTTGTATTACTTCAACCATTCACGATATATAACCACGTTAGGTTGGGTCCTGTCACCACGGTACTGTGCTTCACCACGCTGCTAACAGAAGGACTTTCTGTAGCGTGGTAGAAATTTGCAGATGGGTCGAAGCATCTCCCTACCACATTCTTAGCGGTAACGTGACAACAGACATAGTCGGTATATTTCTACAAGTCTGGACGATGTCAAATCCCGGAAGCCATCATTCTCCGTAAACTTTATACACTTGGTGTAAAGAACGAACACTTTTTTTCTGAACTGGTAGGTCATTGTCAACTCTTCTATGCACATTGGACACCCCTGTTTCTACACATGTGCTCTAACACATACGGAGCACAGCTCTCAGATAAGACGAGCAGTGTGTGTGTGTGTGTGTGTCTGTGTGTGTACC
>Ga0136643_10004435_pt1 | contig 19356 bp, 9 predicted proteins | sample TergutLab28metaG_FD_96883 | JGI IMG/M metagenome (GOLD analysis project Ga0136643, IMG submission 96883) | Labiotermes labralis P1 segment gut microbial communities from Petit-Saut dam, French Guiana - Lab288 P1 (version 3) (version 3) | ecosystem: Host-associated > Arthropoda: Insects >...
AAAAATTAAAATAACCCCCCCCCCCCCCCCGACAATCGTGTCATTTATGAGATAATGTGGAAAAATATTATAGAGCCAGGCAGGCCACAGATGACAATATTGACGCATGCTGGTTACCTAAGGTTACAAATACACACTCAGGATATATAATACTAATTGACTGTCCACCGCAACAGTGGTTGTACGAACGTGCCTCGGTGTTACGGTATACGTACTGTACATTGCCTGTCTTGTTAGCCGACTTTTCTGCAGCTGATAAAGAATAATACATATGCAGTTTTATGTACACTTGCGTCCCTGTTGTAACGTCTTCGACAGAAATGTTATTTAAAGCCTTGTACCAGGTACATGTAAATTATTTAAAATTCTTAATTAAAGCAAGATTGGTGTTTATTTGCTGCAACAGCCCGATATTTCCATCTTGCGCTGTGTATTGTATCGGCAACACACCGAAGAGCGTGTGTGTCAGACTGGCCATGCGGGCAGCCTTGCTAACTAGTTAAAGCCGTACTATCAGAATTGCGTACACCCAAAAAAAGGGTTTTTTTTTGGGGGGGGGGGTAGGGGGGGAGACCCTGAGGCTATACATAATTTATGTTTGATTTTACTGTTATAAAAATCACAAGTATTACTGTAACTTAACGCTGTTTACAGTTTCATTTATAGGCCTGTACACACAAATATAATTACATTCATTGAGTGCAATGCAGGGTCAGTTGAAAACTAACTTTTGTTGTATATCGAATTGTTGAGCAGCTGCATGTATCGATCCAATACACAGATCATCATCAGACTTGAATAATGACTGAGTGAAAGGTACAAAGTGCGTATTATGTTACACACTATGTTATGAGATCTCTAATTTACAGTTTTGGGATGCTAAGGTTTTTCAATAAATTGGTACGATAGAGCTATTGTTTTGCACTTTATTTTGCTTCGCCAGTTAAAACTATTTTAATTCATTCCTGGTTGCCCATTGATTTTCTTTCGATTAATTGACTTATACGAGGTGTGTGGAGTCTTGTATTGGTGGATTACTGTGCCTCTTTTCCTGATTCCACTGTCTTCTGTATGGCGGGCCGGGATAGCGTAGTCGGTGTAGCGACTTGCCACGGGCTGGATGGTCCGGGGATCGAATCCAGGCAGGGTGAGATTTTCTGCTACCGTCCAGACCGGTCCTGGGCCCTGCCCAGCCTTCTGTACACTGGGTATCCGGTCTCTTCCCCGGGGGCAAAGCAGCATTTGTGGCGTTACCACCCATCCGCATCCAGCGCCAAGGTTAAAGGAAGATTAGTTATACCTCTACTCCTCATGTGGGCCTTCATAGTCTGTTCTAGGGTGAACTTTACTATATTGTATATAATCTTCTCGATGTTCCATTCTTAAAGGTCGTTAAACTAGGACTCTGTCCTGGCTTAACGATTATTAAGTACACCCACGTGTTGTATAATACACTAAGCGAGACGAAAAGAAATGCTGAACCAACATCAAAGACTTCAGTTAAAAAACAGGAACGACAAAACGAATGAGCCATCAAAAGATCACATAGAATATAAGATAGCGGATTCAGAAAAACAGACAGTAATCCTCCAATACAAGATTCCACACACCTCGTATCAGCCAGTTAATTATTCAACAGAAAATCAATACGCAACCAGGATTGAAACGTACTGCATCTGAGTTAAAGTAGTGTTAACCGGCACAACAAAATAAAGTGCACAGTAATAGCTACTGTAATCATATTCTTAAAACGACATTTTAGAATCTAAAAACTGTAAATTATAATGTCTCATAATATAGTGTGTTACGTATTATGCACTTCTTCACTTTTTGCTTATTGTTTTTAAGGAAGAGGATCGAAACATGTAGGTGCTTAAAAATTCGATACACCATAAAAGTTGTGTTTTGACTGACCTTGAATTGTGTATTGAATGATAGTCGAAACACAACGGGGTGGCAGTCGTCAAAGTAATATGTAGAGCTGGGTTTGATTTGTATCTAAATGGCTGCTGTTTCTGTATCTAATGTTCCTGCATTTCGTGTCATCTTAATTCATTGTGAGTGGGACTTTAATTTTTACCACGTTACGTCACTTATAAATCTAGAACTAGATTTACAAGATTTCTGATGTATGCTTACTTGTAAATTTCTGCTGTTGCGTTCATGGGAAAGCCGCAGGATAACAATCCAGGCGTGCATAAATTTTACAAAAATCCAGGAGCCACTTCACAATTCTAGGCACGTGTACCGTGACACGAAGCACGTTCTATACTGTGGACCCACAAGCAATAGGCGCCACCGTACAAAATGTAGTCGCCACGGCGACCTGGCGACTGGCATTAGTGCACACCCATACTAATGACTACGGATTTATGCCGGTAGTGGCCTGAGCCTTTTTAGGCGTGCGTTGCATAATGTCGCACACCAAGCTGTGGATGATGATATATTTTCGTCCCAAATCATGAGCCTTTATGGAATGCGTCTATCTGCACATCCCGACTCTAGTTACGTGATAAAATGTGATTAAACACCATTAACAGACTGCTGTTTGTAATGAAGATGCATTGTGCTTCATTGTAGTTAAGAGCTGTCTTTAAGGAGTTACTTCGATTAATTTTGCAGTACAGAGTGTGTAACACATAGCTACTTAACTTTAGAATGTCCTCCACTTGGTATTGCCAGGTTTAAGGATGAGTAGAGATGTGGGTCTGTTTCCACTTTCCCGCGTGTCGTCATGGTGTGCTGCCCGTGTAGTTAGACCCGGCGGCCAAACTTCGCGTGATTTTAGGCTTCCACCGTCAAAGTGGATGATAACTGCGCTCCTCTGGGCTGTTACGCAGCGGAAGTCCGTGAGCGGTTATTTTGGAAATTATCAGCTTCTTTGCGAATAAAGAAAATTGGTGAATTTATTTTGAAATGTTAATGCAGTAGCATCGTCTGTGAAATGTAGCGAACTTTTTTTTTTTAATAGGAAATGTGTAAGAAAGAATTTTACAGCGATGTTTTAAGTTTTTCTACGAGATCATACAGGCTCTTTTACAGATATAGAATAACATATTGTGGAACAATGTGTCGCGTGTCTATTCTGGAGACTGTAAATTCTAATTTCGACCGGAGCACCGCTACGCCAGATAAATGTTGCCCGTTGAGAAATTTGAAATGGGGGGGGGGGAACTTTTTCAACCCTTTCCCTGTCAAAGCCGAGATAGAACGTGGTGGAGACACATATTACATTCCTAATTCATTTTGTAAAAATGACAGCGACAGTCTTGCCTTTATTGTGAATTGCATTTTTTGATAAAAATTTCCTGTTATTACTAGTATATTTTTTGGCAGTTGATATATGGAAAGACACACAGGTAGAATTATACATATACATTCATTCTTCATTATGCATATTGAATTTCATGTTGCCCGCATACGGACCAAATTTTGCCAATGTTGCCCGCACCCCATAAAAGGTCGAGCAGGCAGACCGAAAGTTTTCGTGGTTTTTCTTCATCCCCGCAGGAAAATTTCAGTGTAGTAAATTAAAATAAGCCCTGGTCGCTTCCTTACATTTAATTTCTAATTCCGTGTTTACTGATTTTACTAGTCGACGCAGTATCTCATCCACCATGTTGGAAAGTGTCGTTAAACAAACAGCCATTAGTAACTAAAACAGACCGAAAATTTTTGAATGGTTTGGATTTTCAAAATGTTTGCGACGTGTTTCTCATCGTTTATCATGCTATATTCTAGTTCATTGTTTTCCAAACTTTTGTTCGCGGGCTGTTTTTGGCTTCAAAAATGGCCACGGATCCTCACATCCCTCTTCACATAAATATGGAGTGTACGGGTGATAGGAACTAAAACTTAAAAACCTGTATCTTAGAACTGCTTTTAGATAGCTATGAATACCTGCCAGTAGGGTACGAAACAACGTATTGCGTGATCTGACCTTAATTAAACTGTTTGTCGTTCGTTTCGTTTCTTAATAAGATATTTTAACGGTCATACGAAATAAACACATTTCAGTTAAAGAAGTTCCTCGATTATAAACAAAAATTATTCGTTTTGATTAAAAAAAAATTAGTAAACTTCGCAGTAACCATTAGACAAATGTATCCACGGATCGCCCGGGATCCATTAAATATATGTAACGCACAGAAGGAAAGAGACAGATTAACATTTGGTTAATGTTTAAAAATTTGGAACATGAAATGAAATTTGATAATTTTACACGTGTAACTTGTGTTTCGTACATTGACTGAGTAGAAATTTTAAATTTGCCGTTAAGATGTAAATTTGGTTGAGAAAGTCGCACGCCTTAACAACAGGAAGACTGTATATGCAAATTCCTTAGTAACAGCACATTCCTTTCGCGTGTGCATATGCTGCTGCTAAGTGAACTCTTTAACCTTTAATAGCGCTGAGTTATGGATTTTATGAACTGGTATACCGACCTGTAAGACCGACAAGAGTATCTTTTGTAATAAATGTTTCACCGAGAGGAGACGTAAAATACGGTGCTCTGGGCTAGGACACAAGATGAGCCCTACGCCCCAGACTTCCTACCAGGTGAGTGGTGTGTAATACGTCCACAACTCGGAGAACAAAGAAAACGATTGGGGAGTGTTTGTTAACTTATTTTGCTGTTTCCAAATTTGTGTTATACGGAGAAATCGAATTAATATAAACGATTTGCCTTTATGTTACTAGGTTAAATATAGTAAAGAGAGATTTCAGTTGTGTAGGTCTTAGTTTATTTTTGTATGTAATCATGTAGATATTTTACAGAATATACACTTATATATTTTAGTTAGTTAAAATGTAACCCGTGTCTGTCTGTGTCTCACTGGGACGTAAGCTGTGATGAGAATTTAGATACAATCAAATCCCAAACATTTCTTTGAATAAGTGATTGACTTATGAGAATACTGGTAAACTTCAACGAAGATTAGACGCACTATATGGATAAGAAGTTTTAACGGTTAAAATTATGATACATGGACAAGTATAGTGTATACAGAAACGGTTTGTCAGAAACCTGTGTATAATCCAAATTCTGACTGGTGGTAGCGGAAATTTGAGATCGCGAAGACCGAAACAACGATAGTAGGACCCCCACGACCTCACAATATTTAGTACGTACTCGGGTGGGGAGTAGTGGGAGTTAACTATCACCCGGTAGGCACTACATATGCTTAGGGAATCTGGTTAATTGGCTAGTTAAGGTAACGAACGCCATTAAACGTGTGTTACACTCTAACTTGATATCGTGTTGAATACGATTGAAATTAACGTAGTAGAGTGCCTCTTGATTTTCAACGGGTGTGGTAATTCAGGTTTTCACATAGGTTAGTGATGTTACACATGTGCCCAATCCTCGTCTGTGTAATTGTTACATATTCTGCAGTTGTTCTGACCCAGGATGCAGTGGTAAAACTTCCCCCCCCCCCCTTAGGGCAGTAGAAACTGAGAAGACTGAACTTTTTTTTTATCTTAAGGTGTGTGTCGATATACTCTACTGCCAGAGTAATTTTGTAGCTGAATAGCGGCGGAGCTGGTCGCAGTATGTCAATGCTTGAAATTCATATTCACAATTCGTCTGTATGATTGTTATAATCTCGAAACCTATTAGGAGAGGAGTTCGATGAACGGCTCTGAAGGCCAAGACCCTTTACGGCATCACCGTCGTTTATGACGATGACTGAACTGTTGAATGAATTCCGGTTAAATCTGGCATTGTGGCTTCACACTAAATTTTGTCAGTCGAATCTAGTTCTAGTTTATCTCGGTGTATACTGACCGTTGTCTGCAACACGACAAAATTGACTACGCGCGTTTGCTTGATTTTTTTCTGTTGTTGAGGGAAGTCCTAATTGTCTATGTAAGAAATGATTAATTTTGATAACGCAATGAATCTCGGAATGCGTTCATATAATATTTCAAACTTAGGTCTCTACCCCACCGAACACACAGTACGTGTCAGGTTCAGAGGTCAGTGGGTTAGCCCGTTGAAGTAAGAATTTCTTGTGATAATTATTTAACAAGGAGTTCTGAACAGCACTCAGAGCTTGGATTTATTCTGTATGTTGTAAACAATAGTGTGTAGATATGCAGATAATACTATAATACTAAAATTGGTCGGATAAATGGGATGATGGGGCTAGGACTGGATTTATCCGGTTTAAGATGACCCGGGGGGGGGTGTCTTTTGATCCTTCGGATTCACTAAAATGATAATTTTTTGACTGGCTGAGTACCTATTAATTCGTCGAGCAGGACTGTTGCGCGGAGTTAGTTACACGTGGATGTGTTTATAAGCACGGCCAGGTGAAGGCACTGCGAGGGGGTTGTGCAGAAACAAATTTTGGGCAGTGCCTATGCTTAGTTTTGAAGTGACAGTGCAGGTAGAGCAACATAAGGATTTTAAAAAATATATGGCACTAAATCTGAAATACAACCAGCTTTTTGGCGGCTTCGCAAACTGTGGGGCCTTATGTAGGCACATAGATCGCGACAGGCGTAACCCGGGCCTGTTAACGATCGTCTACCGCACCACGTTTCACTTGCCCATCTCTACGGGACCTTCAGACTGTAAAAGATAAAGAAAATTTTCGTACGTCCTCCATCTTGTTATTTTACATTCCACAAATATTACCTTGACAAAAATTCTCACACATTTCCGCTGTTTGTTACCGTATTTAATTTCAGGAGCAGTGAGTAATTCTCGCTAGTATTTCTGCAGCTCCATATGTTCGCGTTCCTGCTTCTTGTTATTGATTGTAGGAAAGTAAAAGGTACGCCCTTAGTGTGCCCTGTAGTGGCCTGATGTTCGTGAAAAGTTTGTGACAATCAACGGGTGTGGAAGGTCAAGGGGGCGGACATGCACGCAAAGAGAATGGCGATTTCGGAAACCCCCCTTTTTTACATTTTAGGACGGAAAGCAGTCAAAAATTGAGAAAGCCCTCTGGTTTTCAATTCTCTATGGAAATAACGTTCATTCGGTCAATCATGCGAAACCAGTAAATACGCCCGCCTTGCTGTGTTCGTGGTCCTTTAGCTAGTTATTAGTGACGAATTTCCTCGAAGTTTTAACTCCCCCTGTTCCTTTATTTAGTTTCATTCGTTTATTAATGCTGACCAGTTGTTGTACGCTGTTTACTTTTATGTAGATAATTTGTCACAAAACAGGCAATGTCCGTATAGTGTAACATTGAGGCGCATTCTTGCAACCATTGTTGCGGTGGAAAGGAAATATGTACTACGTATTCTGAGCGTGTGCTTAGGTATCCAGCATGCAGTGCGCATGCGCCGTATTATATTGTCCTCTGGCCTGTCTGGCTTCACAAAATTTTCTCACATTATTTCGTAAACGGCACGATTTACGAAAAAACAAAACAAAACTATTGAACATAAAATGTGTGTTTTGACTTTTTCTACAACTTTTGTCAGAAACATTTCTTGTTCTAAGAAGAACTGAGCGAGATATGCTGAAAAATATGTATTCGACGTTATGTAAATTACCCCTTTTTATTGTCAGATTTTAATGAAACGTGAATTACATGGACGGATTTTCGAAAAATACTCAAATATCAGCCGCCATTAAAATCGATTCAGTTGGAGACGGGTTGTTCCATGTGGACGGACGGACGGACAGACGGATAGACGTAGGAACAGACGTGACGAAGCTAATAGTAACTTTTTGTAATTTTGCTAACGCGCCTAGAAGTGTGTTCATCTCCGATTCCTCCCTGTGCAATTAAGTACCCCAAACACTGCAACTCACATCTGTGGTCTGAACTTCCCTAAATGAATATGCTGCTGCTGCTCATCCAACCACCACCACCACCGACGCCGCAACCACCACCTCCTCTTCCTCCTCCTCCTCCTCCTCCTCCTCCTCGTCCTCCTTTAGTTTACAATGAAAGATGGATTGGTTACAGTAGTTATTGGTTTTCAGTTGCATCATCACCTGTAGCAACATTGTCATTCAGGATTTGGTCTATCGATCTGTTCTGATCTTGGTTCTTATCAAGGCTTTCATCATTCATTGACCTCATTTTACTATCTGTAGTTGTTATGCCACAAGTTGTGTGGATGTCTAATCAGCATACTTCCTGTTTGTGTATTACAGTTATCATTGTTGACATTTCTTTATTTTTTAAATTAAACAGGGTGCATGATTCTTCTGTCATATCCCTTCATTTCTTTTTTATCTGTAGACAGTTGCTTGCACAATCTGTACATCTGCTACTGTTTCATATTGTTAAACTTGTGTTGATTCATTGTCCAGCTTTCTTTGCCATTCACTTTAAGTTTCTTTTGGAACTTCGTTAATATGACTTCCTTGCTTTTCTTGTTATAAAGGCCATTTCATTGCCCTTTTAGAGAATACATTTGGTGTTATTTCTCTACTTGGTCTGTGATTTTGTCATTACATAATTTGTTGACTTAAATAGTTATTATGTCATTCTTGCACTGTAGTATGTTTGTCGATTACTGTCTTAATGATTCACTGCTCTTGAAGGATAGTGTTTGTGTTAAAATGTATATATTTTTGTGTCGTTTCTGTTTTGGCAAGGATCTCCGGAGAGAGTGTCCTTATGCTGTTAATCTTGTTGTCCTAGAGTAAAACTGGTTTCATAAACTTTATAGAATTCATAATGCTGTGCTTTAAACTTGCACTGGTCATCAGAGTCTTGCATTTAGTATCCACATGTTTGGGTCAAGAATCAACAATCATCAGGCTAGTTAATTTACAGTTATTTAAAAAGAGGGTAAAAATGTAAGATGTCATTATGTATTATGTTCATGGGATCTCACAAGCCCAGAAGTTTTTCATTTTTTACAATTACTGCAAACTTACATTGGTTGATCAGTAGCTAAATAACTGCTTTGTTTTTGGGCAGATTAATACCTGTAACAGTTAAAAAGCTTAAAAAATGGTTGAACTGGTTACATGTATTAAATAAATGTATTATATTTGTAAATGTATATGTTAAATAAAAATAAAAATGGAGCCCTAGGCATCAGGCAAGGTTTTGCTTACGTGTAATGCGGGGTGTAGGGGAGTTTTTTTGTAGCACAGTACTGTGCTTTAGCTGTTCATGCCATTTGTTTTTATGTGGTTATTCGGTTGTTGTTTCTTTTCCAATACTATGAACATCACACTCTTTTATTTTTTTGAAATGTGATGTTGATATATAATTATGGAAATTTGGTTTTCATTGTTGTATTTACAACCTTGGTGTGCACTCTGTTTTTTTGTTGGATGACCTAACACAGAGTGTATGCCAAAGTTGTAAATTATTACTTATAGTTTTGCTAGAATCACCATTATACCACAGCAGCAGAAGCATTAGATAGAAATGAGCATGAGTATTTCATTACATAACTGTGTCTTTTATTTTTGCATTGCCAGGTTTTCTTCATTTCTTAGGGCTTGCCATTAATTGTGATATTTTTGTTTACTATAGATGACTTTACACTGGCCATCTGCCCAGGAATTGGTAATACCTCTGAAAGTGTTTACATCCGAACATTTGTGCATTATGCCCAGTGCCATGGTTATCGCTGCGCAGTTTTGAATCATGTTGGAGCTCTTAGTAGTGTCAAGGTTACAGCACCTAGGGTATTCACATATGGTAAGTTACTGTGATAATTTCTTGGCATGGTAATCTTTTTTTAAGGTTGTTTGGTTTTATATTAATGTTGCACTCCTATCTTTACTGAACATTGTAGAATAGTGATGTTACTAAGGTCATCTGGATGTCTTTCTTTTTCTGCTTGAACTATTATGGGATTGATTTCACAAAGAAGTTTTGGGCAAGTAAGTTCAGGGAATGCTTGCTATTACATAATTTAGAGCATGGGTTCCAATCTGCGGCTAGTGGGCTGTATGTGGCCCATTGTATTATACAGCCCATGGCAACGTGCGTAAATTGTGTTTATGAAGTTGTCCCATTACAGGCCCGGAGGGGCCCAGTGGGTTCCAGGAAGTTAAGGTTCCCAGATTTTGTGACAACAGCATTGGATGGTGGTAGGTTGTCAGCCTTACGCACCAGCTGCCTTTACCCCTAGGAAATATTCCTGGTACTCATTTCTGTTAGAGGCTGAGTCGACCCCAAGGCCATAGTGCGAGCAGAAGGATTTTATGTCAATGAAAAATCCAGTGACACCAGCTGGGATTGAACCAGCAACCTTCCGATTTGTAGCACAGCACCTTAACCACTGTACTGTAAATTGTGTATATATCATAAAAATTGCACAGTGTTTTAGGCAGTTAGGTGTACACTTATTTTTCCATGTGCCCCCCACAAACAGGCCTCAATTACTGTTGTGGCCCTTTGCCATAAAAAAGTTGGATGCTCATGGTTTAGAACATTCTCTCGCCATGTACTATTTAAATATGTGCAGATTGAACTGTAATATTATTTGTTGTTTTATGTGGTTGTCAACGTGGTGTCTGTCATTAAGTTAACATAAACTGAGAGTCTTTGTGAGCAGTGTACTAGTGTACTGAAGGAAATATTTGGACCTAAGGAGAGAAAGAAGCAGGAGGCTGGAGAATATTGTACACTGAAGAGCTTCATAATTTTTCTGTTCATCAAATATTATTAGGAAGAAGAAATAAAGGTGGATGGGAGAGGTGGGAGTGTGTGTTATGTGTATGAGTGATTAGAAATGCATGCAACGTTTTGGTCGAAAGGTCTGAATCAAAGAGGATGCTTGGAAGATCCACACAATTTTGGAGCATTATAATAAAATGGATGTTAAGAAAAAACATTTAAAGGTATGGAATGAAGTAACTGGATTCAGGACAGGGATTGGTGGTGGCCCTTGTGAACACTGTCCTAAGCCTTAAGTTTCCATGAAGTATGGGGAATTTCTGTACTAGATGAGTGACTGCTGGCTTTTCAAGAAGGATTCTGCTACTTGTAGTTATTTCATATTTTAAATGTTTGTTATAACAAAGAAGATATGTGGTAGAACCACTGAAACCTGGGGAGTAAATGTATGGGCAAAGACAAGGTCAGTACCAACTTGGGTTTTTAGGGTGTTATGTTTACGTCAACCATTTTGGAGCATTAGGTTTGTATTTATCTTGATTACCCAGTTTCATAACAGGAAATGTTGCAGCTTTTAATTGTATGTGTCATGTATTGCACAGAAACTACCCTTACATATGTCCTTTTCCTATCTGAACATTTTTTATTTTGTTAGTGGTTGATACAGAATTGTTTCTGCTGACAGAACTTTGGAAAACATTATGTGAGGTTAATTTATTGTGGCAGAGTTATTTTGAGTAAGTGTTTGTTGCCTGATTACTTAGACTTAAAGAATCCTGTTAATCATGTAACAACATGTGTTGATAGAAGCTTCAGATATCAGAAAGTTTGAGCAGCCAAATATTGACCATTTCCCATGTTTGTTTTGCATCTCCAAGGCAACAGGTCAATCAATATGGGTTTCCTAGCATTAGCATGTCCTCATCAATACAGGAGATGTATATTAAACTACTATAGAATATGTATTGTCACAAGACACTTGTTGGGCAAAGGATTTTTGTGCATGACACCTTTCTCATCAATATTAGTTGACCTTGAAACAATTGTAACCATCTAGCTGAGTCATGCTTTGGGATTGGAATGTATTATGATCAGTAGTATAGTTACTTTGAACAGTTCAAACACATCCTTTTAGCATATTGAACTTGTTCATAGTATACAGCATTGTCAAAGAGAGGGAAGGGGAGCAAGTACCATCAGTCACAACTATATTTTGCAGTGATTTAATATATATTATGCTTAAGGATCTTCCTTTTGGTATTTTTATGTTGATTGATGTGTGAAACCTGACTGGCAGGTTGACTTTTTGTGTGAGGAGAGACAGGCAGGGCAGTAAGTCACAACTATACACTGCAGTGGTTGAATGCATTAAAAGGATTACAACGAAATCTGGACCTTGGATGACAAAGAGCCATGTGTTGTCAAATGGTTGTTAGATGCATGTGTAGTTACATTTTTAATGTCCAAACATGGTATTATGTCTTAGTGTATGTCTCAGAGGGTCATTGTTCCAGGAAATATGCTGGCTGAGAATTATTGAATTTTAGTTTCTAGAAATGGGCAAGTCATGTAGCACTTATGGGGGAGAGGAGAGGTGTATACAAGGTTTTGGTGGGGAAACCTGTGGGAAAGGGACCACCTGGAAGACCCAGACATAGATTGGAGGGTAATATTATGATGGATCTTCAGGAAGTGGGATGGGGTACGTGGGCTGGATTGATCTGGCTCAGGATAGGGACATGTGGCGGGCATCTGCAAATGCAGTAATGAACCTTTGGGGTCCATAAAATGCGGGGAATTCCTTGACTAGCTGAGAACTGGTTAGCTTCTCAAGAAGGACTTGGCTCCATGGAGTGAATAAGAAGTAAGTGAGTAGGCAAGTAAGGAACCCACTGTGCCAACAGTAATCCATGTAGGTAATACAGCACACTGATTTTTTTGTTTCCCTTTAATCTCTAAACATTTTAAATAGTGTTTTTCAGTAACTCATGAGCAGTTGGTATGCATGAGTATGACCCTTGTTAGTGTCATTATGTTCCCTTTTTCATGTGCCAAGTTAGCATTATAAAAATGTTGCTGTTATTATAGTAGTAGTAGTAATAATAATAATAATAATAATATAGTAACAACAATAACTTGAAAAATAACATTACGTGTAGCACAAATTGTAAATACAGAACAGATGCAACACTGTATACTCTAGAACACAGTTTGTTTCAGGTATATAATTGTCAATACCCTGCATAAAGTTGATAAATATAATAATAACAACCACCACCACATTATTTGTTGTTTCTGCTGGTGTTGCTGTCGTCCTCATCTCGAGTCATCTTTCCTTCTCTTTCTTGCTTATTTAGTTGAAATTACGTTCCTCCATCAAAAAATTTGGATGCTGGCACAACATACAGTGTTAGGATAAGTAGATATGTCTTAGCAAATATGCAGGGAAGCAGTTGTTTTCAATGTATACCCTGAAGAGTGGTACAAAATTGTTTCTCAGGAAGCCAAGACCAGTTCTTCTGTTATTCAGTAAAACTCCAATGCCATTCCATGCCATGGCAATATATAGAAGAGATAGCTCCATGCATACTTAACCTTGGCATGGGGTGGAGGTGTGTGGTCAGCTTAAGGCCCTGGTCCCCTCTGTCCTTAGATAAGTTAATTGTGCTTGCCATTGAACAGTCGACAAAGGGAGCCAGGGCTGGTCTGAACATGATAGTGAATGTAAAAATATCTGATGTACCGGAAATCAAACTCCAGTCATCTGGCTCTTAAGACTGGTTACTATGCTGTTCGAACAGTGAGATAGAGTGTGCTTATAGTGTTATTGCTTTCACTGTTGGTGGAATTCTGTATATTAACATATTAAATGAACCATTATGACCTCTTCCTTTCACTGCTGTAGGAGTATTCTCTTTTTACTGCAATTTGACTTGAAATTACCACTTGTTATGCTCTTGGAATTAACTTTATCAGAGAATGTTCGTATGTACAAGTAGTACACGTGCATTATATTATTATATAACACTTAATTACATAAGACATCCCTTGTACACAACAGTGGTGAAGTGGGAAATATTAAGAGATTGGAAAGGTACCATTTATGCCAATCCACGAGTAGTAGATAGTGTTATGATACATGTTTGTTTTATTACTAGTCAGAAGTATACCACCAAAGAAATTTTGACTTCAAAGGACTGAAAGTTACACATACAGTTAGAGCAGATACAAGGATACAATAAAACCCTAAATACATCTGGAAAGATCAGAAAGAGAGCAACACTTTGCACATTTGGCATTCTGTTACCGATTGAGGAGACAATGAGACTGCTGGACTATAAACAACTGGCCTCCGTGACCTAACTCTCTAAGTTTCATGATAATTATGGTCACTGGTATTTGGACTGTGGAATGTAAGGCAGGGAAATTCTGTTCAGTTAACCTGTCCATGAAATATAAAAGCTAGAAAGGGTTGAAGATCCCTGATTTAATATACTAACATACAGGTACATAACATTAATTCACGCAGCCTAAATGTGTAATGAAGGCTTATGGCCACCTCTCTGACCAGCCTCCAAAATCATTAAGCTGAAGTTGAAGACTTTTTGTCACACATTATCACCAGTGGTGAGACATGTTTGCACCACTACAGTTTAGATATGTAAACAGTGGTATGGGAATATGCCATGTTGCCTGGAAAGAGGAATTTTAAAACAACTGTGAGTATGGGAAAGGTGATGGCAGCAAACTTATGGGGCATTCATGGAATGATTCTCATTGATTTAGTGCCATGTGATGGTATGGTGACTGCAGTCCCTGGTTGGGCATGTTAAGAAAGCATTTCATGCTGGAGGCCTGCCTTATTACCTGAGTTGTGGTGCTGCTGTGCAGTAATACAAGGCTATATACTGCTCACACCACTATCACTCTGCTGGACACCTGGCATGGCTACATTTTCTCCATCCACCACACATTCCTGGCTTGGCCTTTTTGAATTTCCTCATTATTTGGAATCTGAAGAAACTGCTTGGAGGTTGGAGATTTACACCTCTTTACTGTGTCAAAGGCAAGGTCAATAAGTGGCTAGGAGATCAAGACATCTCCTTTTACTATCAAGGATTGAAAAATCTCATTGTACACCATGATATGTACTTGAAAAAGTATAATGACTGTGTGGAAGAAAAAGGACTAGTGTTGAAGCATCTGTGTGCTTTACTGGTCTCCACATACCTCCATTCACCAAAAAATAAGAGGGGCCTTAGTTTGTGACTTACTCTTGGATGTAAAGCCATTTTTAGCATCTATTCCTGTTGTGCAGTTTGGTCAGTGATTTGCTATAATTTGTCAAAATACTGTACTAATGTTTTCCATATTACCAAAACATTTGTATAGTTCATAATGTATATAATTACAAATTATTATAACCATAACTCTTTAAATTATTGTTTGCAGTAATTACAGTCCATTAAGATGGTTTTCCTACTTCACAGTTTCCCTCTCTGGCTATACATGAGAGAGAGTACTTGCGAAGTTGAAATTGTTTGCTGTATGTGCAGGTCACACAGGTGACTTCAATGAAATGCTGTCTCATATACTTGAGAAGCACCCACACACCCTTATTGTTTGCATTGGCTTCAGTCTCGGTGGAAATTTAGTCACAAAATACATGGGTGAAACAGATCAGTGCAGATCACCAAATATCATTGGTGGCATATCCATATGTCAAGGATACTGTGCTATTGAGTAAGTATAATGAATTTTATTAGAAAATGTGATATTATTTTGGTTTATGTCTTTAAACCCTGGATACTTTTGCTTCTTGAGAATTTCTGTGCCAGGTTGTTGTGGTCATCGTCGTCATATGGAAGTGAGGCTGTTAAATAATGAGACTAGTTTCAAAACAGTACTGTTTAAATGTAATCATTGTATTTGCATGTTATCCCCTTCAAAGTGAAAAAATGGTGGCAGAAGGCAGATGGGTATCTATTGTAAAGATGGTCAGGGTTCTTAGGGACTACAGAGGTAAAGAGTAAGCATATGATGAAAATGGATGAAACTATAAAGTATTTACTTATAATTTAGTGGGCTATTTATGGGCATAATATTGATGCATATGGATTTAAACTGTGTTAAACTTGCCAGCTGCATTATCCAAATTCCGAATGTATCACCATTGTTGTGTTACAAAAAAAAATTGTCACATGAAATTTGTAGGCATGTTCATAATCTGTTGTAATTTAAACTGCCACGTGCCTGGCTGCAGTCACTCATTGCTTATTGTGATTTAGTGGAGTTAATTACGGATTTAGTATGGGTTCTGTGATGTTTTATGTATGATTTTTTAATAGATTAAATTTGAGGCCCTGTATTAGTTGTGCTAGTGTTATCTTTTGCCTCAAATTTTGCACAGTTGCCAGGTTTATGTTACTGTGGTAACAAGAGGTAAACACTACAAACATTATGTGGTGTCTATTCTCATTCCATATTCTGTGAAATACTGTCTGTTGATTTAGAATCTGTAGAGTAGGGGGACAACATTGGACATCTCACACATACATATTCTTAACAATGCCTGCTGTCACTTTCAGAGTAGGGAATGTAGGTTGACTGAACTTCGGCTGTTACACATCCCAAGTTATATCTGTCAGGTGCAACTTCAAGTCTCTACCATTACCTGAGTTGACATGTTAACAATTTTTTGAAAATCAATGTTAGGTGTGATGCTGCTGTCATTCTTATATACCTTACTGCATACCATTTAATAGTTACATTACTTCTCAGGGGTACAAAATGGCTGCTTAATTGGCAGAACTTCAGGAGATTCTACCTGTATGTGATGACGGAAAGTATGAAATCAATCATACTTAGGCATCGTCGTGTGTTGCTTCATGAAGATGTGAAGCGGCACTACAACCTGAATGAAAGAGAGATCATAGCTGCAGCCACCCTCCCTGAACTTGATGATGCCTATACTAGGTGAGTTCTTTGTTGAAATGAAATTTTATTTTTTAAATTTTAGGCCTAAGAGTGTATCAGTTCTGTGTAACATGTTTGCCATAAAATATTAACACATAGCTGTGTGTACATGTGCAGGAAAGTCCACAACTTCAAGTCTGTGACTGAATTGTATCAGTGGAGCAGCTGTGTCAACTATTTACAAGACATTCATATACCTATGATCTTTATCAATGCTCGAGATGACCCTATAGTTCCTGATGCTTTGCTGCAGCCAATCAGACAGTTTGCGTGTGAGTAATGAAACCATGCATATATATATATATATATACACACACACACACACACACACACACACACACACACACACACACTCTTTATTGGAAGTACTGATGCCGCTCAGCTAGAATGTCTCCATTATATTAACAATCTGTTGATGGAAGGTAAGTTTTGCTTTCTGTGGCTCTTAGCAATAATAAATGACATTTTTACAGGTCAAAATTTCAAAGCTTGGAGTTATTGTATATTTCATAAATGTATCTGATTGCCCTGTGGAAAGCTGACATGTTAAGATCATATAATAAAATGTGATTTAGGAGGAATCAAGGAAAATTAAATTTAAAACAGACAAACATTTTTTCATGTTCTGAACGTTATGGTGAATGGGAGGGCTGATAACATTCCTGATTACGGTATCTGTGCTAATTTTCGTACTGTATCTCATTACAACTAAGTGAAAGTCCATTACTACAATTATGGCTTATAGTGTGATATTTGTTGTAACAACAGTTTAACAATGCACTGTCGACATCCATATGCTGTATATTGCAAAGTTATTCAGTAACAGTGGGCCTGTGTGATTCAGGAACCCTTGTTGATATGGAACTGCTGTTTGTGTTGATGTGCATGTCATTTATTTTTCTCGTTACAAGATATGGAAATAGTCTTACTAATAACAATAAAAGAAACACAACAAACATAGTGTAATATATATATACAAGATTGAATAGAGAATTTTTGTCAATAAAAGAAATAGTATACAATAATAAGACTCAATACATTTAAAAGATAAAGGAGCAAAATCAGAAGTGAACTCAGCATATCATTTTATGATGTTCGAAATGTGATTTACAACAAACAGAGCATCACTCATTTCCAGTTAGAGTCAAAATACTCTTCCAAAGAATAAAAGGAGTTTGAATAAATCTTTTTGGGGCTCTTCTAAATCGTTTGACATCATATGACAACTCCTTAATAGTTAATGGAAGGTGGTTGTATGTTCTAGTTCCTGAATAAAAAACTCCTTTTTGAAATAACTGCTGTTGGTGCAGTCTTGCATCCTTCACTCTTTGCAGCTGCTCTCTCTCTCAGTGATTTGTACACTAAAATTTTCTCAATTTTAAATGCTGTGGACCAAATAACTGGGCTTTGAAGTATGCAGTTTTGAATTATCTAATTTTTTGAGTGCATATTTACCTGTTGTGTAGTTGGTTGTGTCATTGTTTTACTTAATTGAGTAATTAGATAATACCTTGTACTGTTTTTTAAATGCCCTTTACATAATTCAGTACATATTAAATTGAAACACAAGCCTTTATTTCATGTTTGTACAATTTTAATCTCAGTTCATCTTTTTAAAATCAGATGCAATTGTTGTTTGCCCTATGGGTGCCCAGTGTTAAAAATACTAATGTCTATATGAACTGTGCAAAACACAGTTTAATATAGTAGACTTCTGGCAGTCCAGCACTGTCAGGAGTGAGGTAGTATCAGACTATCAGGAGCATCTTTAAACCTTCTGATTTCTTTGTCAGTGTCAGTGTTACATGGGTTTTTCACACCCTTAATGTCACGAGCACTTTACTTCACCATTCACTTTACTATTAACAGTCATGTGGGTGTAAATATTTGAAGTACAATTTGAAAACAGTGGAGAAAATCCTTCTTATCATAAGATCAGAAAATGCTAGACTGAGATCACGTGAGTTGGTGATGACCTGATTTGGTCCTGTTCGGTATCATTTGGTTCTGGTCCACGTTTGGATGATACTGCTCTGATTGTTTTTTGTGTCTAAGCGTGTTCACCACCGCTCACTGTTTTTTATGCTGAGCTATCAGGAGGGCTGGATCATTGAGTTTTACAGTTTTCCCTGTTTTGAATTGTTCAACTTGTAGAAAGAAGGGGGTGTAATATAGCTTCAGGTTACAAATGATATGCATATTTTGAATGAATCACATGAAAAGTGCACAAAATTGTATGTGTAAAGCCATGGAACAGTACATGCTTTAATTGTGTGCTATTTCAAATTAAGTGATGCTTAACTGTTGCAGTTTTACTGCAGTCAAGGAAGGTAATTGAAAAGTATTATTTCTGCATTCTAGAACCTTGAAGAATGAGAAATGCTTCAATCATTATACCTTAGGTTAGGCCATGAAATAGTATAATGAGAAAAGATGAAAAGTGAATAGAGAGTACTCAGTTTTCAAGTTTGTTGTATGCAGTAGGTTTCCTTTACCACTTTCTTTCATGAGGATTATCCTGGAATAAAACTAGCTACATGTACTAAAGAATGTAAAAAATTCGTTTTACAAGAAGTGCCCATCAAAAGCTGATGTCCATTTGTAGAGTGATGGCACATGACCATATGTATTATATCATCAACAGTGGCAGAAACAGGAGATTGTTTAAGCTGGTGCGCATGTGTTTAATGTATTCGCCCCCCCCCCCCAAAACCAAAAAAAAAAAAAAATAACGAAAAAAAAAAAAAAACAAAAAAAAACAAAAAAAAAAAAAAAAAAACTTATTCCACATAAAAATAATAAAAAAAAAAATTACAAAATATCA
>Ga0136643_10004437_pt1 | contig 19353 bp, 10 predicted proteins | sample TergutLab28metaG_FD_96883 | JGI IMG/M metagenome (GOLD analysis project Ga0136643, IMG submission 96883) | Labiotermes labralis P1 segment gut microbial communities from Petit-Saut dam, French Guiana - Lab288 P1 (version 3) (version 3) | ecosystem: Host-associated > Arthropoda: Insects >...
CGACCCAAACCCTCTTTTTGAACTGGCCATTCACCCCTCCCACACACCACATGACAGAGTCAGTCGCGCAATCTCCCTCATGCCGGACGCATAGCCTGCTGCCCTGCTTGTAACAGGCGACCACCACCAACCAAGGGTATGTACAGTGAATCTTTTTCATTCAAATAATACACCTGCACCCACATAACCACGGGCACTACACCAACACGAACATCACACACCTTCAGCACATTTGACACACTCTACCCATCTCATAGCCAAAGACACACAACAATATAACTCCCACAAACACGGAACATACTTAACGCTACCTTATATCTTTTCATCCTTGCAGCATTACACACCACACGCGGCAATAACAGAGGTATAGCCTCGATCTCCTGATGATGGGCATATAAGTGCCCGAAACATGTTGAGAAGATTATAAGAGCAATAAAACATTTAGTAGAATCTAGTTGGTTTTCCTATCTACGCTTCTACGTTTAAACTGCTCCCTAAGCTAAGAGTAACAGTGACACCAAGCGAAAACCACTCTAGGCTCCTTCACCAATACAGCTGACAGTCTGTCGTATTCTCCTATGACCACAGGCTGAACAAGTTAGGTAACATACACGATTCTGACACTTCCGAAACATCTAATTACCTTCATAGCGTCATAAAAGTAAAGTTGTCCCTATTCTCCACAAGAAAGAATGCAGGGAAAGGAAGGGACAGCTCCACCTTTTCCTAACCTCGGGAACATGTCAGTGGTCTGCCTTAGGTTCTGGCCTCTTTATAAGCTGTACCCACTGAACAGGAGGCTTGGAGCGCCCCGGAGCCGTTCTGAGTGTTTTGTATGTCAACACATATACATACAATTTTGTTATGTATGTACCTACATCTCATATATGTTTGAAATAAATACATCAGTCAACAGAATTTAAAATTTGAATTAAAAAAAATGGTTGTAAACAATATGGGATCCCATACTGTACGCACTCACTAAATGCACCATGGCCATATCTTATTGGCCTGAAGATGGTTCGTTGGAACTGAAACATGCAGCCAACTATGTTTTATTAACTATAACAATGTGTTGTGTTTGGCTGAATAAAACATTTTATGAACATAGTATAACGCAACGGGATGGCTCCTATCCCCCCCCCCCAAAAAAGGGGGGGCCATGAAAATTCGTTTAGCATTTCTCAAGCTGTTACGTTTAGAAGGACGGACGCATAGGCATGGCGAAGTTATGTTTGTAAATTCTCGTCCCGTAAATGCCATGCTGTGTCAGCGAGCGAGTGGTGACTTGCTTACCGGAAACGTATTAACCCTTTAAACGCCGAGTTAAATCCCATTTGCCATCTGCTAGCATTATTGAGAGCTCACCATATTTTCCACTTTAGCAAGATAAGGGTTAACAAGCAAGTGCACAGAGCACGGCTCTCCTGTTGTACACCAAATAACCTGCGAGGACAAAGGAAGACAGCCGGGGTAGCTCAGTCAATATAGTTACTAGACAATCAGGTGGACAATATGGAGACTGATTCCCAGCTGAGGCCAGAGGTAACTCGCTTCCCCAAAAACGCCTGGACTCACTATTTCTTTCCCCGAGGTAAAGCGGCCGCAGCGTGTGGCTGACCACTCGCTTCCATTTATTGCCGAGGACATTAAAGACTGGAGCGCTACCTCCACTCCCACTATACGCCACAGTGACGTGAGCAAGGACATCTTAACTGTTACAGCAGAGGATGAAACAGCGATTGTAGTTTTATTAAGTTGTAGTTGTGAAAACGTCTGGCAACTGCAGGTGCATTGTGACGCCGGGTTTACACTGGCGTATTGCACGACAAAGACGCAGTGCCGGACGATGCCTGTTCATTCCACCTCACGTCAGACTCTACATTTCGCGCACTCACCTAACACCTAACGTCGCCCCCAGCCTACCGCTAACAGGAAGCACATCTCCCGATAGTTCCCTGCCAAATTTTGTGAAAAGTCTTATTACCACATGTCCCACCCAACGCCACGTGGCCACCCACCCACACACACACACACACAGGCACGTACATCCAGTACCGTCGCACCCGCAACCTAGGCACCAAGTGAAGGCAACAAACCAGATCTGCGGTCCGACGCCTTGCCGGTCTGCTGTGTGGACCAGCGATGGCAAATTTCTTTCCCAATGCGGAAATCCCTAAGCACAGTCGACACTTTAGCGTGTGTGGCTTTATGTCACTGCGATGACAGAGCCCGACTGGTAGAAGGACCGATCAGGGAATCTGGAAGGAAGCGCTGTGCAGTATCAAGCGACAGCCGGCAATGACACAACCAAAGAGCAAGCTGATAATGCCGACCAAGATTCGAAAAGGACACTCCTGATACAGCAATCCGTGCAGCGTCCAGTGCTTACTGACATCTTGACCGAACAGTGACCTATGAAGAGGCGCTCTCGGTGCCGCATTACTGATCGCTGTCGCAGAAACTCCGGACACAGACAGGGAGCAATTTGTGAAGGTACCGTGGGACATAGGAGATGAGCCGGCGTCATGTTGTGGAACTGTTCGAAGTGCCTCATTATCTGCCTTCAAAACCTGTTATAGTGCGGTTTGGACATCCCGTTATGCAATAATGGAGGACAGCCCGCATTAGTGAAGGAACAAGGAAAATTGTCAGTGTCAAACATCTGAGTTTTGAATAGGTGCAGTTGATGTCAGAGGGACAGAATTTATTATTGAATATATTCAAATTATGTCAGAGAGGCTGTATTCACTTTTGAAGAGGTTCAGATGATGTCAGAGAGGCAGTTCATTTTTTAATAGTTTCAGATGATGTCAGAGAGAATGTATTCGCTTTTGAATAGGTTCAGATGATGTCAGAGAGGCTGTATTCACTTTTGAATAAGTTCAGATGACCTCGGAGAGGCTGTTCATTTTTGAATAGTTTCAAATTATGTCAGAGAAAATGTATTCACTTTTGAATATATTCAGATTATGTCAGAGAGACTGTATTCACTTTTGAAGAGGTTCAGATGATGTAAGAGAGGCTGTTCATTTTTTAATAGTTTCAGATGATGTCAGAGAGAATGTATTCGCTTTTGAATAGGTTCAGATGATGTCAGAAAGACTGTATTTACTTTTAAATAGGTTCACTTGTTTCCATAACCATAATACTTCTCTTCACTGCCAGCAACTGCGCCAAACAGCTGCAAATCAACACAGCAGTTTCATGTGACTCAAACCGTGCACATTCTGACATTCACTACATCAACCAGTGAATGAACTCGATAAAACACAATTCATGAAGACAAGTATCAAACTGCTGTATGTTTCGGCACCGAGTGCCACCCTCAGGGAATTTTCTGCAACACAAGACCACAAATCCAACACGCTGATCCACGGACTGAACGCCGCCTCACTACGATATTACAATTCTAGATTACACAAACTTGGCAAGCAAGGCACCGCGCTGACGAAACGTGCAGCAGTTTTATACATGTCGTCATGAGTTGTATTGTACTGTATTGAGTGTATTCATTAGTTGATACGGTGAAACAAAATGCAACTCATACACAATGCGGTACAGTCCTGCTGCCAGCCCACTGGGAAGGTTAAACGGAACCTGTCACCGCCACACTGCTCGCATAAATGTTGCTCCAAGCTTCACCCCACAAAGCAGTATCATACCAAATGTGCACAAAGGATACGAACGACCGATAGCAGGTGTAACAACAGCGCTAAGGCATCTGCAGTGCCCTGCCACTGGCTCTCAGTGGTAACTTCTAGGCTGCAGAATTCTCTGACAAAAACAACATTCAAATGTCCAGTATTCCTGGCGACAGAACGAAAGACTTGTGTCTGAACAAACGATCTGTCAAGTAGCCAAATTCATATTACGCAAACGGAAACGCCCACCACTTACGGTCTTACGGGAAATCGGGTCATGCAGCGGTGTAATTTAAATACGTTTACAATCGGATGCAGTGTAATTGCACGGCCCGAGGATCAACGCAAAGAACAGTGTACCATTACCATCTTACACATTACACGGTAAGCTACAGTCTGACACTACAAATTTTGGCCCAAAGCACACCCTAGTTCATCATTCTCCCTTAATATTATCACCGTGGAACTGCCTGCTTAGCCTCGTAGCCAAATGGTCAATTCAGTACGCAGTGCCAGATACAGCACCTCACTCACTGCACACACTTGTCCAGCTCTGCCACCCTATACTCTCGTCACTGGCTAGCCATGCTTCCGCTTAGCACACTGCCCTCGCTTGCATCACCGCTGCCGGCCGCCCTTGACCCCCCCCCCTTCCGACTTGAAGTGTTTGGGTCGCCATCCCTTTCCCCTCACACAGCTACAGCGGTAACTGAACTTTAACAGCAGGTCTATCTAAAAATGGCCGCCTTACTTGGGTGCCACACTGAACCCGGTCATGTGACACAATATTTACGTTTGTGACGCAGGGAATTTCCCGTTTAATAATGCAGATAGTATCTCGGAACCGTGCCGAGCCCGTACACACCGCTCCATGTCGCTGTAGACCTAATTCCCTCAGAGCAATGGAAATTTGTTCTCGATTTAGCATACGTCTTAGCAGCAACATATGCTGCCATCTTTCAACAGTTCAACGTAACTGTTGGCAGCTTTCTAGTAACAGAAATTGTACGAACGTTGCTGCGAGAACACGCTGAGAGAACGGGTTACTGGTGACAATAACGTGCGTCAGAACGATACGAAAATGGCGCCCTCCATAAAATAGAGGCACTAAGTTATCCGATGGCAATTTTGATGTTCTGTGTGCAGTGTTTTTGAAGTCTGGTGATTACAAACGTCGCTATCTGGAGGAGAAACAAGAATTGGTGCAGAGAAGAACATTACACAACACTGTTAGCTGTCACTGTACACTGCACCGGTGCCCGCCAAGCACTACAGACTGACATAATACTTTATTTTCTTTTATGAATATGAACATTGTGGCGTTCTGGACTTTAAAACCGTGAAGTGAGGTCGATGTCATACCTCGGAAAGAACCTACACAAAGCAAATTACGGACAGACCTTGGTTAATACAACGCACTGCAGAACCGCAATACAGGCTCAGATTAGGATATCACTAAAATGGATACTAGAGAAATAACATGTGAGAAGCGCCGCATCGCATGCAGATGGTCTACGAACTGCAGCCAATACACCTTGCAAATGGCCGGAACTTAGTAAGTCGCTTTTCTTTGAACAGCAGCAGCGGAAGTGACAGCACAGCACAGACAGTATAAGCTACAGTGTACAGGGATCAAGTTCGAATGTCGGCAGACGAAAACAGATCTTTCTTTCTCTTCCCCAAAACGTCCAGACCGTCTCTGTGGCCCACACTCCTATTAAATTGGTACTGACGGGTCTTTCCTGGAGTAAAGCGGCCGGAACATAAATCTGACCACACAGCCTAGGATAAGAATGAGTGGAGCCATACCTCTACTCCCCTATATGCCTTTAAGGCATGAACAGGGTCAACTTTACCTTTGCGTGACTTCAGGCTTCCGCCGCGGTGTAAATGAGGTCTTCGCTCTTCTAGGATGTTACACAGCGTTGACTGGTAATTAGTTACCGACGTTTCGGTACAGCCTGTAGAACCCACCTTCAAAGTTGGACCCAACAGGCTGTTCCCAAACGTCGGCGACTGACTGCCATTCACAACTGCATAACATGTCACAACAGTGAAGACCTCACCTTCGCCTTCACTATAGAATTAAACGTTTAGGAGGAAAATCACGTAAAGACGAAAGTAATTTCATATCATAATTCCAAACGGCCGTTTAATTAAATTATAGATAAGTCGCTGGTTTTGGAAAGGCGATTTGGTACGCGAGATCAGCAACTGCCAGCTTTCGTGGTGCCGGTAACGAATATCTCTTCCCAAAACGTCGGGACATGACGACAGCACAGCAGCTGGGTACAGGGACGGACGGACGGACAGTCAGCTCGCCTCACGGCGTGAAGAAGATACGAACTGTAACTCTGTGCGTCGCTCGGCCATGTTGTTGGCCTTTCGTACTTCCAGTTTGCAGGGTAAAACAACAGAGCGCTAAGTTCCTAGTTTCCGTGCCTCAACAGCTTCCTTACAGTACCAGTCGGTCCACTTCATTACAAAGACTGTTGCACCGCGAATATTACCCAGTACCAAGGCTTCGTGAAGGTTCCGAAGGACACTCAGAGCCTCCACGAGATTGTTGATGTCTGACTGCTACACTCATACCTACATAGCTTGGCCCTAAGCGATGGAATCATCACGATCCGTCGAAATTCGGTTAACTCCTGGTTCAGCAACTTGCGTGACCTCACAGCAGTCATGATGGACATCTCGCAGACTTGCTGCTTTAAACCTTTCAATCCATCCCCTGCAGGGAAGTGTGGGGGATTCCATGACATAGCTGCCGAGCAAAAAAGAGGAAAAGGTCACCCTGTAACAGGCCACGAAGGCCCAGTGGGGGAGTAGAGCTACAGCTCTACACTTTCTTTAACCTCGGTGCTAGAGCGGGTGGGTGGTCAGTACCACGCCGCGGTCGCTTTACTCCCGGAAAGACCCTGTACCCATTTATAGGTCGCTGGGTGAGCCCGAGGGCCGGTGTGGACGAGTGCGGAAAATCTCGCCCACACGGGATTCGATCCCCGGACCGTCCAGCCCGTAACGAGTCGCTAAACCGACTAAGTTATCGCGGCCCACGTAAAGGCTGAACAGCTAATGAAAGTAAAGCCACTGTGACTGTTGCAACAGCGCAACGGAAATGTTTCACTTCAACAGCACTGACGTAACGTTCTGGTGACAGTGTCACTGACTCTGACGGTGCGCTGCTCCATCTGAATAACCTGACTAACGATCAACAGATTTCCGTGGAACAAACCAATCAAACGCCGACACAACAAATACAATACCACACATTTCTCTTCTAACTAAATTCTCTCTTAAAATTGGTCTATAGTTTGCGAGGTCAGAGGCATTCAATGTGTACTACCGGTGGTACACCTCAGGCACAATCTACCCGCCACGCTAACACACACAGCGAGCAAATAAACACTGGTGGCTTCCACTTGGCACAACAACAATATGGACGTATTCTTATGCCTATCAGGGTTTCAGAACTGACCAATACGACACAAAATTGACTCGCAAGAACAAACGTCCCTTAATATTTCACTCTGGCGCACGTCTGCGTTACGTCGGCGTCACGATAACGAGAGAAAATGCGTCATGTGCTGCAGAGAAACGGGAAGGTTATTGTGAGATGTCAGTGGAGTGTACTGGAAAAAACCACGAAGAAGAACTGATGCATTGTAAATGTTCTGTACGAACTGCCTTGGAAATCGAAACATACAGCAGTGTACAGTGTCATTTGTTTATTTGCGTTTTGTATTGTTGCTTTGGGTAAACACTGTGGCATTACAAGGTGACTCAAAATAAGTGTACAGTTGTCAGGCCTTCGTCTCTCTTGAAATACCAACACACTTCATCTGTACCGCATAAGACAGACAACTTGGGGCACAAGGGAGAGAGGGAGAAACTTCGGCACTGAAATGTCAACATGTTTCGCCAAAGTTCATAAAGGGGGAGTAGGATATGTAGAGTTGCATTTGGTTCAAAACAGCATTAAATGGAAGCGTATGGATGAATTGGGGAAAAGCTCCAAGCATTCTTAGCGTCTTCGTCAGATGCAGGCGAATAGAGACGGTCACACTCCGGTCGCTTTACCGTAGGAAAAAAAAAAACGTGAACCCTTGGACTGGGGGGAAGGGTGTTCAGGGCTAGTCCTCCGGACCCAGCACTGAAAAGAAAATAGTCTGCCACTTTCGGGATTCGAAAGCAAACAGTCAAGCCAAGAGCAATTAAAATCAGAAAAAAAAAAGAATTCAAATTGTATCAGGAGTAGAATAAATGATTTAGAGGTGATGATGTCAATCCCGTGTTAGAGTGTTAGGCTGCCACGGACTGGGCCCGTGTCTGGTGTTGGAGGCATTGCGATAGATAGCTGCGGACTGCTGGGACGTCGCGACGCGTCATCCTCAAGGGTTAAGGGCTTGCGAAGGTGGCACGTTCCTTCGAGACATCTGGAGCCACTCACCTAACGCATCGTGGAAGACCGAAACCTACAGTAAACTGCTGTGGTACGGACAGCCTGGACGCCATCCAATCTACTGCGTCGCTGCTGTCAAAACACTGCCTGGCCCTAACGATCAGCGTCTTCACAAGAATATTCCTTATAAAGTGACACTGGGTCTCGTTCGCGTAACCATTATTGCAGTGGAAAACAACACGTCTTAAATATTATAAATATAAAAGTGTGTGTGTGTGTGTGTGTGTGTGTAGTGTAGTGTTAGTTACCCAGCACGCAATGCGCATGCGCCGTATGGCTCGCTGTGCCGTGTTTTTCCTAATTATCTCACAAACGGCACGATTTTCAGTGGGGCGAAACTTTATGGAATATTCAAAATATGTGTGTTGATTTTCTCTACAAATTTTTGTCCCAAACATTTCTCATTCTAAGAAGAATTAAGCTGGGGGACCGCGGTGGCACAGTGGTTAAGGTGCTGTGCTACAAATCGGAAGGTCGCTGATTCGATCCCACCTGGTGTCATTGGAATTTTTCATTGACACAAAAATCCTTCCGATTGCACTATGGCCCTGGGGTCGACTCAGCCTCCAACAGAAATGAGTACCAGAAGCATTTCCTGGGGGTAAAGGCGGCCGGTGCGTAAGGCTGATCTTACCACCATCGTGTGCCGTTGCCGTGAAATCTGGGGACCTTAACTTCCTGGAACCCTCTGGGCACCTCGGGCCTGTAATGGGACCGCTTTACGTTTTTAAGAAGAATGAAGCTAGATATTATAACAGTACCAAGTCTTCATGTAAAGTTCCCGTCATTTTGTCAGATTTTAAAGAAACTCGAATTTTCTAGGCAGATTTTCGAAAAATCCTCAAAACATCAAACTTCCAGGACATCTGTCCAGTAACAGCCGAGCTGTTCCATGAGGACGGAAGGACAGACAGACATGACGAAGCCGACAGTCGCTTTCAGCAATTTTGCGAACGCGCCTAAAAACTCGTCATCTGACTTCATCTTGAATTAATCGATTTACAACCTACACTGGGCAAGCAAATGAGGACAGCCGACAAGGAGTAATCCTCCACTTCTGATGTCCGCTACAGCCTACTTGCATCGCAACGTGCTGAGCAAGTGACATCAGTCTCTGAGGAATGTTTGTCGAGGACATCACTTACAAAATTGTCAGTAGTTCTCTATTTACAAACTCTGCAACTGTCTGACAGTTTGCTGGCCACCCCTGTTGTGCCTGTAGTCAAGGTGGGCCATGCGTGAACAAATGCTCAACCTACCGTCCCCTACTCTCTGCATTTCTTTGTATTAAGTCGTTCCTTTTCTAAAGTCACCCCCCCCCCCTTCTTCTTGTGAAATTTGCAACCGCCATCTCGTGGTCAATGCATTCCTGTCCGTGTTAGGGCCCAGCTGCGCGAGAGCTCTTGCATGTCAATTTCACTGTAAAATTTCAAACTGAAGGACCAAGAGTTTCCGCCTCACCTCAGTCTAAAAGCCCCGGGATAAAGAACTCCAGACAGACTTCGATTACGAATCTGAACCAAGCGATTTCCAGCAGCCTGCTGGAAGGGCTGTGTTCAAGTGGCTGGCTGTCAGCAAACAAACTGCATTTGTCCCGCCACTGTTGCCTGTTTATTTCAGCCTTACGGTGGCCCCAAAGACGAGGAAGGGGGGTGGTTCCGAAGGCTCGCAGTGGCTTCGGACAGACAAGAAACGGGCCCGGTAGGCAGTGGAATGTTTGGGTTCGTAACAGAGGAAGGAAGTTGAGCAGTTGGTGCATTTGCAAGGGAAAACAAAGAAACTGCGAGCAAAACCCTTCCAAATGCAACTCTGTACATCACAGATCCCATACAGACCTGCTCTCCGGCGCCGACAGGTCGACGAATGACGCCGTGAACAATAGCAAGGTCCGAAAACACAGCGATTCTGTCAAACAATAAAAATGGGCGATGTGTGTTGATGTGTGTTGAGGGAAATTATGTGTTTATCCTGCGAATTGGGCTGAATCAGTGTTTTAACAAAATTTTGCCTGTTTTATTACATGCATGTGAAAATCTGTCACATGACAGGACAGGGTGTTCGAGAATAGGGTGCTGAGGAAGATGAACTGACTCGGAGGGAAGATGTGACAAGGAAATGGAGAAAATACCATCATAGGGGACTTCATGATTTAATATTATTCATGTGATGACAGCAGGGATGGGAGGGGAGGGGTAAGTAGCAAGTATTGTGGAAGAAGAGAAATGCGAACAGAGCTTTGTTGGGGAAACCTGGCAGACAAAGGCGTACGTGGAATGACAATTGTACTATCGAAGTTGGAAGGTGCAGGATGAGAGGCGCTGGACAGGACGAGCTGTTGTGAATGCGGTAATGAACCTTCGGGTTATGTGCAATTCTTGACCAGCTGAAGAACCGGCCGGCTGTCACATCACAGCCACAAATACGCCGTGCAGTCGACAGACTTCTGGCGCAACTTGCAGTAACCCACTGTTTGAACTGTCACAACACGCTGCTTCTGACGTCCCAACAAAACACTGCCGCTGTGCCACAGTGTGCGACGGCCAGCTTTCCAGCGCTTTGCAGTGTGTCTGCTGATAGCACACGCACTGTAGCAGTCGACTATCAGCATTTCCTTTGAAAAGGTTTTTAAATTATCAATCGCTGCACTCAGGTTCACTGTCTCTGTAACTGGGTTACTCAACCGTGTGCTACTGATGCCCAATGGCACTGCAACTGTTAACCAGACCTACAACCCTCTCAATAAATGGCTTTTTGTTTCAAATTTAGGGATGTCTCTAAACCAGTCAGTGGCCCAGTATCCACAACATACTGTCCGATACTGCTAGTGGCCCAGTATCAACAACATACTGTCCGATACTGTTAGTGGCCCAGTATCCACAACATACTGTCCGATACTGTTAGTGGCCCAGTACCCATAACATACTGTCCGATACTGTTAGTGGCCCAATACCCACAACAAACTGTCCGATACTGTTAGTGGCCCAGTATCAACAACATACTGTCCGATACTGTTAGTGGCCCAGTACCCATAACATACTGTCCGATACTGCTAGTAGCCCAGTACCCACAACATACTGTCCGATACTGTTAGTGGCCCAGTATCAACAACATACTGTCCGATACTGTTAGTGGCCCAGTATCCACAACATACTGTCCGATACTGTGAGTGGCCCAGTACCCATAACATACGGTCCCATACTGTTAGTGGCCCAGTACCCACACCATACTGTCCGATACTGTCTTGCGTGTCCCCGTACATTGAAACTAACAGTGGCACTGTGCGTTCAAAAACAAACGCGACTTCTTCGGCCCAAGTCGGCGCCCCTTCGGCCCACGTCGGCGACTATCATCCCGCTGTCTTAATCTTCGGTTGCAAACTATGGTGGTTGTATGGCGACGTCATACTTCAGAGAGACATGACGTCATCTGGATCACCGATGGTTCTGTTCATCCTTACAACATATTACAGTGCCCCTCGGTTTGTACAGCGGTCGTGACAATTGTGATGAAGCAGAATCAGAGCAGAACTCATAAATTACTAACATCAATGTTGAAGTACAGTATAACTCCACTTATCCAGATTAATTGGGCCGGCGTTCATCCGGGTACGCGGAAAATCCGGACAATTGGATTTTTCTTTGAAAATAGGCTACATCGGCAGCGTGCAGTTCGGCTGTTACTATTTACTGTATGTACCTGTGTCTAAACCTTTCGACCGCGCCTGATTTGAAGTTCTAGAACCCATAACACTGAACTGAACTTGATCTGATATCCGCTGATTTCAAGGCAAGTTAGCTTTGTAGAATTCTCGACAAATTTACCGGATCTGGATAATTGGCGATCCGGATAACAAGCGTCCGAATAAGCGGAGTTCTGCTGTACGTAAGCATACACAAAACCACCTGTTCACTAAACCGACGCACATATACCACAGTGCATTCGCGCCGACCAGTATAGCGCCTTGTGGCCCTCATTTCGGCAACGCTGTTACCCCCCCCCCCCACCTCAAAAGATAAAGAAAATGTTGCCCTCATCAAGCCCTGACGACACGCAGGGACAGTGGAGGTAGGGCGCCATTCACTCTTTACAAAGCCACTAGATGGGTGAAGTCAGCCTCACGCTCCAGTCGCTCTAACCCCGCGACATTCCGCCAAGCCTGAGCAGCAGCATTACTTTCTTTTCCACGTTACAGACCCAAACGAAGCATGACCGAACAATGACCAACTTACACTGTCCAGCACCTTGCACATTTGCACGACCATACAGAACCTACGCATCTGAAGCAGCATCGTGAAGCAACCACCAGTCACAGGACAAAGAGTCACACTTCCGACACTGCAGTCAATACGATATAGAGTTCACACGTCGCACAAAGTCCCCAGCTGACGCCGGCACACGCTTTATCTCGTCAGCCCGCATACGGGCAGGGGCAGGTGCCCGGCATCGCTCCGACCGGACGCAACACTTCCGTTTGAACATACAGGGTCATTATTTTACTTGACAACTATCGTTTGTCAATTCTCGCCGATACTGTGTACTGCGTGCGGGCGGTCTGTTACATTAATACGAGAAACGAGCCGAAAGGAAGTGACGAACAACAGTTGTCAGATTAAATACTGACCCTGTATTTTGCTTATTGGTAGTTGGTTCAATAATCAATCGCAAACTTTTTGTGGCTTAATTTTGGAAACGAAATCACTCAGTGCAGCGACTATTCTGTAGGAAGGGTGACAGTTTGATCCCCGGCAAGGACAAAGATTTTTTAAAACGTCCAGAGCAGCTCTGGGGCCCGGTCAGCCGGCAACGAATGAGTACAAAAGGCCCCCTTCCCGGGCGTCGGGCACCCAAATGAGCGGCAGAGCCCGCGCGAGGGCAGGCAGTGGATCTATTCTCCAGCTCCAAAGCACGGCGCCCAATTAAGCAGAGGGACAATTCTACATTTACTTTGCTAGGATTTAATATCTTGTTCGTAGCGCTGTGGCTTCCACAGCATATCCCGTGAGTAGGTAAAGTGTAGGCAGATTTGTCCCTTAGCTGACTACGCACTACGTTACTCAGGCATACGAACAAGAGAAGGCACAACACTCAATTTCTGCAGCGATTCGCCAGATAACAGTGAGCGATATCTGTGTAACAGGAGGATGGGTGATCCAGTTCAGAGAAGCCTCTTACCCACGCGCGGATAAGAACCCAGACCCTGAAGCAGAGTGGCCACAGCCCGCTCATAGTCATGGCAGACATCAGCACGATTCGTTCCTCTGGTTATGTCAAGGAACATTGCCCACAAATGCTCCAGGTGTACGGATATTGCACGGTCAGCACTAACGGTCAAGAAACTCTGTAAGCCTACTGGGGAAATCCGTACTGCAAACTGTTCACCGGAAGCAATTCAAACACAGAACAAGGCAGCCAATGTATGTATAACGTTACACTTAGGTGCGTTCGTGCAGCCAATGTTGCGGTGGAAAAGCAAAAGTATTACATATTCTGAGTGTATGCCTGTAGCCTTAGGTATCCAGCATGCAATGCGCGTGCGTCATATTGTCATCTGTGGCCGGTCTGGCTGTACAACATTTTTCCACATTACCTCATAAACGGCACGATTTTCGGAAAATATTTATTGAACATAAAATGTTTTGATTTTCTCTACAAATTTTGTCTGAAACATTTCTCATTCTAAGATGAAATGAGCGAGATATGATCAAAAATGTATATCGGTTTTCACGTAAAATACCGATTATTATTGTTCGATTTTAATGAAACTTTAATTTTCTCGACAGATTTTCGAAAAATGCTCAAATATCAAATTTCATGAAAATCCGTCCAGTGGGAGCGGAGTTGTTCCATGAGGACGGAAGGGCAGACATGAAGAAGCGAACACTCGCTTTTCGCACTTCTGCGAACGCGTCGAAAACGCAGTTAAATCCCGCTGTAAATGAAGTTCCTAACATGGCTTGCAGATGAGATGTGACGTCACAGTATTCCAGCAATCACTCACAATTTTATGGGAAAACCTGCTCCATCCGTAGTCGTTAATTTGCACAATGCAAATGGACAGTGAAGGTTTGTTCGAAACGTTTGTGTCTATCAAACTTCACGTCACATCCTTGCGGACCGTAGTCTTAACCCTTTAAAGACGCAGCGCAAACTGCTTTATTCAAAAACCTAGTCCGTACCGCGCAGTAAACACTTTTTACTTCGGTTGTAAAAACCAATCAATATTGGGGTAGAAGTCGCTGTTTGTTCAGAAGTAAATACAAAACACATACATACAGTGTGGGCACAGCCTACAATTCTTACACGTTAAACCTGTCGGTGCACATAACCGGTAGGCTTAAAAGGTTAATATTCATTGAGGACTTGAAATCCCATATGGATGTATGAGAAAAAGAGTACCTGACATCCGGTACAGAAACATCCTTGAGAGTTCGCACATCCAGCTACGATGTTAATTTGACCCTTAAAGGTCAAAAAAAGAAAGTAATTTATCCATCAATGTTACTAACTTTATGCAACAGTACTGTAATTGTTGAAGTGTCCCAGGATTCTCCATTTGTCCGACAGTCAAGAGTAGCTGTAAAAACGAATATTGGCGGAAGGATACATACGAAAAAACCAAAGTGCTCGGACAAAAGCCTGCTCCAATGCCAGCCACTTTGTCAACCACAAATCCAACATGGACTGAACCGAGCCGGAACCCCAGCCGAAAGGTTACGAACCTTACGCCATGGCAAGGCCATTGCAAGTCTGAATCCGTATACAAAACACCTTGAGGTCGGACCTCGCAGTAAACGGCTGAAGACCGCACTGTTAGCGTTTCAGTAAGACTGCAGAATGTGAGGACGTTGTGCAAGACAGGAACAGGTCGCGCCGACAAACTGCAGAGTGTCCATGCCACAGCGAGTGGCACTGTACCTGACGTCTAGTGCCACTACCTTCGTCAAAACATATCTGTATGTGCAATAAACGTACAATGAGTTACTGAAATAGGGTAAATAAAAATAAATTAAACCGGAATTCAGCCAATAGTCTCTCTACACAGCATGACATCAGCAGTATTCATTCTTTCCAAGAACACATCTGTCACTACAACCAATCAACACTCAACACGCAGACGACACCAACAGCTTCGGAAATGCACAGCATAACAGGACGACTCCACGCCTTCGATACTTTTCCTCAACCATTTGAAAACGAAAAACATATTAGAGTACTTTTCTATCCAATGTCCCTCGGTTTTCCAAACCGGTATTAGTTGCTGGGAACACGCCAAGCTTCGTCTTTTGGCATTCTAGAAAGACCAGCACGTGGATGTGGAACACTACGAAGAAATAGTGGGAAGGAACTGACAGGGAGAGAGTCCAACTACTCGGGGGAAAACTTGTCCCAGTGCCCATTTGTCCGCCATTGGCGTAGACCGCATCCTGTCATCCGCGGTCAGAGGCCGGCGACTAACCGCCTGAATAGAACTGCTTTTAAAGACCAAAACTAACATAAAAGACCCAGTCCGTACCGCGCAGTAAACACTCTTGGTCTCTTATAAAAACCAGTCAGTTAATGTTGTATAGGGAAATAATCGCTGTTTTTTTCTCAGTTCCACACGAAACACAGACACACTGTGTGGGCAGAACGTAGAATTGCTGACTGTTAAACCCGGTGGTACGTATAGTGACCACTAAGCACTAGAGAGTGGTCTCAAAAACCACAGAACGTAACAGACAAGAACCGATAAGTATAGCCTTGAACTGAAGTAAATCAGAAAAAAAACAGGCCTAGCCACACCATGAACGGCTTACAGTATAAACAGAACCGTTACAAATGGCCTTCGGGGGAACTGCTACATCCGTCCGGTAAGCAGAATGCGAAGAGCGGCAGCGCCTGCAGCTGTGGCATCAGACTTCACGCCATACTGAGCTGTCGGAGTTGTTGCCGAATGTGCACGGCAACTGTTCGCAGTCTGCTAGTGACTGAGACAAAGAGGCTGGACTACCGAGCAATGGGCGTTCAATTCCCAACATGGGTAGCAATTCAACTCGGCCTCACCTTGTTCAGACTCGTTCTGGGCCCCACGAGAGCCCCATCCCAACACAGCTACTCATTCCGCGGAGGCAAAGCGGCCGGGGTATAAGACAAAACTAATCACTCACTGCCATCCAGTGTGTCATTGACGAAAGCGTGGAGATGTACCGCCACTCACGTGATGCTCAATGGAGGTACAGCTTTATTTTTATATTTTCGATTGGGTCTGCGTGTATGGGTCAAATGGAACAATAAAAATAAGAAAAAAATCGAGACCCCCCCTCCAGCGCTCATCTGTAGGCACTGCGAACCATCAGCATGCGGTAGACCAGTGCACTGTGTGTAGCAGATCTGGGACTGCGTTGTACAGAACCTGTCTGCATTCAGTTGGCTGGTAAAACAAATGTAAGGTATTCATTGGCTCACCATCGTACATTGCAACTTGCACAACTGTCACAGTGGCCAGCAAATGTGTAACTTCCTGTAATTTGCCGGTCAAACGTAACCATGCACATTTCTGTCAGCAGAGGTCGTTGCCGGTGGGTTTCCGGAATGTAGACACCACACCATGTCTGTAAAGACGTTGAAAGAAAGTAACAGACCGTCCACAAAGCCAATGGTGCTGTCTCGGTACTGACTCGCGCCTCAGTAGGCACCCACCGTGGCGGGTGGTCGCAACTGGTGCAGGAAGTAAACACCGTGAGTGACCTTGGAGACATCTGCAGGACACACCTGCTGATGTCTCAACAGGCTGACGTGGATTCCCGGAACTAGGGACTGACAACCGCTAGCGCTTGCTACGTTTGTACACTACTCATGCCAACAACGTATGGCCCTCCCACATATCTCAGGCAGCTATGTCTAACCCCCATTACCTCACAATTACCTCCATTTGTGGCACCAGCATTCACCCCATCCACCTATCCTTCCCACTGCTCAGACCTTTGTTCCATTGACGGACACACAAAATAATGGTTTATGTCCCAAAGAACAGACGAAAGCACTTACGAACCCAAAAAAAAGTTACTATCTTGGATTCAGTTGTGTCTTGTCCGAATTACCTGCACTTTTCTTGTTACAAATATCAAACTATGAAATCAACATAAAGTTTACTACAACATAACAGTAAAATTCAATTGCCAAAAAAAAAAAGGCGGTTTACAGAGCACGGAGAATTTCCCTGTATGGCCAAATATCGGACAAAAGTTCATGCGACATTTCGGGATAGGTTTTGCAATTTTCCACGGTATTTATAAATTTTTATTTATTCACTTATTCCTCAATTTCTCAAGAAGGCACTTAACAGCGTTCTGCGGAACTCCGGTTGCAAAACACTGGGCCTGGACAGCGACATCTTTGCGCCACGCGGCAGTTCATGGGGGGGCCTCTGGCGGAGAAGGGGCACACCGACGAGCCTTCCCGAGCACAGCAGCTTTTCTCTGAACAGTCAATCCGCCAGCGCTGCGTGTCATCATCGGAGCGACACAAATCAGCCCATTTTCGGCTACAGTACCAAGGGTTTCCCCATTGCTACAAGCACTCTCCTCACTGAACACGTATTAATCTTCGGAGATGAGGTGCCGCTGAGTTACCGTAGCTAAGATATCCCATGAACAGTCCAGCAAACACAACCACTTGCGTTACAAAACACAATTCCGTTTGTACGTACACAGATTCGCTACACAATCTGGGCAACAAGGCCATCAATAGGCGAAGCCATCATTTGTGTATTTTTGTAACAGGTTTAACTGGTGAAGGCTTTTTGGCCGAAACATGTAGTGAATTTTTGTAAAAACAGAATTATTATTACAAAACTTTTTTTTTCACTAAATTGTGGAACAACTGTGAACTTGTTAATAGAACTGTTCTGAACCCCAAAATCAGCACAGTTAACAACAAAGCTCTCCCATAGAAACACACACCTGAGTGGATACAAGTAGCGCCTCTTACGCGTGCAATCCTCTGTTCGATGCTCTATCACAAGCCCATGTAACCGGAGGCTTGGTGGGACACACAGCCGGTCTAGACGTTTTGTAGGTTAGATAAGCATCTGGACATGTAGGGAATCGAAATCTGGACCCTGAAATCCACGGAATGTTTCTGTTGCTGTCGTCACTACTCAGATAACGACGTCATTCAGCCGGTCAACAAACCCCGACAGTCCACCACCACATTCACAGCTCTCTGTCGCTGGACTGTATCCTGAGCCGGCTGAATACACGCTACCTTTACATGCCTGGAACATTAGTGTTCTAAAACGCTGCGCCGTGTAGTCTGGTAGCAATGGACAAGCGTTGTGGAGAAACGTACTGCTGCCATCTGCAGCAGGGCAGAAGGGTGAGCACCAGGTGGTATGTTCCTCCGCAACGTGGGTGCAACCTACTGATTCTACTGCTGCAGACTTAAGCTATCTCATTGTCTAATTATTCCTTTGAAAACTCACATTTACACGACAGTATTTTCATGCCCAATTCCCCCCTCACATTACATTCCTTTGTTTGACGGTTTCCAGGCTTCGTCCGCTTGTCCCTCTGGTAAGATCAACATTAAGACAAAGATCAATGTGCAGAATTTGTGGAAAGGTAATGACAGGGGAAAACAGAAGTACTGACTGCCACTTTGTCCACCACAAATCTCATATGAAGACCGGCGAATAATCGCCTCAGCCACACACGACCTTGCACTAAAAATCGTCTAAATTACATGCCTATGCAAGAATTACACTCCCACCTCACAGAAAACACAGTCCGTCTCCAGTATCAAGGCACATAGGCTACTACTGTAGAGCACGGCAGATGCTGTGCAAGTGACAAGGATACGGGATGTATAAACACCCTGTGGGGGGAGGGGAGTGTTACAGCACGTGGCACACGGCGTATGGGGAAGTGGTAAAACAGCTCCACCAAGTACTGAAGTGATCGCTAACCTATAGGCACCTCGCAAGATCCCAAGGCATCCACCGGACGTGAGGCAGCGCAGGGCAATGCGTCGGTCCGTCGCTATGCCCCAGTAAACACAGAACCAACGTGGAGTATTGCGTCGGTCCGTCGCTATGCTTCAGCAGACACAGAACCAACGTGGAGTATTGCGTCGGTCCGTCGCGATGCTTCAGTAGACACAGAACCAACGTGGAGTATTGCGTCGGTCCGTCGCTATGCTTCAGTAGACACAGAACCAACGTGGAGTATTGCGTCGGTCCGTCGCTATGCTTCAGTAGACACAGAA
>Ga0136643_10004438_pt1 | contig 19351 bp, 11 predicted proteins | sample TergutLab28metaG_FD_96883 | JGI IMG/M metagenome (GOLD analysis project Ga0136643, IMG submission 96883) | Labiotermes labralis P1 segment gut microbial communities from Petit-Saut dam, French Guiana - Lab288 P1 (version 3) (version 3) | ecosystem: Host-associated > Arthropoda: Insects >...
GGTGGTAGATGAATGAATGAGTATGGAGCAATGGTGGAATGATGCTGACAGGGGAAAACTGAAGTACTGGGAGAAAAACATTATATAGCGTAGGTGGTAGATGAATGGATGGGTATGGAGCAATGGTGGAATGATACTGACAGGGGAAAACTGAAGTACTAGGAGAAAAACATTATACAGCATGGGTGGCAGATGAATGAATGAGTATGGAGCAATGGTGGAATGATACTGACAGGAGAAAACTGAAGTACTGGGAGAAAAACATTATACAGCGTTGGTGGTAGATGGACGAATGAGTATGGAGCAATGGTGGAATGATACTGACAGGGGGAAACTGAAGTACTGGGAGAAAAACATTATACAGCTTGGGTGGTAGATGGATGAATGAGTATGGAGCAATGGTGGAATGATACTGACAGGGGAAAACTGAAGTACAAGGGAGAAACATTATACAGCATCAGTAGTAGATGAGTGGATGAGTATGGAGCAATGGTGGAATTATACTGACAAGGGAAAACTGAAGTACTGGGAGAAAAACATTATACAGCATGGGTGGTAGATGGATGAATGAGTATGGAGCAATTTGTGGAATGATACTGACAGGAGAAAACTGAAGTACTTGGACAGAAACCTGCCCTACTGCCACATTATCCACAATAAACCTCACACGGAATTTCGTGGGACTGAACCAAGTCCTCAATTGTGAGATGTCAATGACCTGCCACCTGACCTATGGCACAACCCACAAACAGTACCAAGTGACATTAAAATCTACAGTGGTCATGAAACAGGCCAATAATAGACCAATAAATTCACCTGTGGACCGTAAGAGTGAGTGACAACATTTTTTATCATAAAAAATAAGCACAGAAACACAAATGTCTCTCACTGAATTATTCCATACAATGCTGCAGTGTCAGAATTAATATAAACCAAGCATGCACTCTCATAGAATCCCAAAATATATACTAAAACAAAGTGGATGGTGGTGAGGTTTCATATTACGGTTTGTTCACACGGGTTTGTGCCTTGTCATTATTGCTAAACCTAAAGGTATCCATCTGCATAAGCTATTTAATTTATAATCTGTGTATGTTAATGTTTAAGTTCTTGGGTAGTAGACAGGAAGATAAAAACATTTTAAAATGATCCCCTGATCTACTGACATATTTCTGACATGCATTACCGCAGTACTGGACATTAAATGTATACATAAAAATAACCCTCAAAGATCCAAGAAGTCAAAAGTAAATTCTTGAGGGCTGGTGGTTTCATGAACAATAAAAATACAGGCATACAATAAGTATTATTACAGTCAATTTTTACATCATATTCTTTCCTACAGTTCGGAGGGTTTAATTTCTGTAGTAAAACCAACTAGATGCACCAATGTATCAAATTTATTTTATTTTGGAAAGACACTCTACATGTTTCAGACGGTCTTTCCGTCCATCATCGGGAGTTTGAGATTGTACATACAGCAGTATCTGTTTGACAAATGCCTCTTGCTGTATGTACAGTCTCAAATGCCCTACGATGGACGGAAAGACCGTCCGAAACATGTAGAGTGCCATTCCAAAATAAAATAAATTTGATACATTGATGCATCTAGTTGGTTTTATTATAGAAATAATATTACGATGCACGGCCCTATGGACGTCAAATTTGGAGTGTTTTCTCAACAAAAACAATACACCTGCATTTCTGCACTACATGGAATTCATATGCACACGCAGCAACGGCAATATTTATGTGACTTGTCACTTCACCGCCAAACAACGTAACTCTCGTCAACTCACTGCCAAACAACAGTGTTCCATGCAACAAGTTGATCCACAGTCATCATTCTGGATTTAACCATTCTAAAAATTTTATGTTCTTCAAACCATGTATTTTTTTTTTTTACATTCTATATTTCAACCAACAAAATACAATTACTAAAATACAACAAAACAAATCATAAAACACACTTAGTGTCAGGTACTAACTCCTATGTATATATATATATATATTTTTTTTTTACCAAGGTGCCATCCTTGGGTAGTTTAGTAACAACAAAGGATCATACATCCAACACGTACTGCAAGCGACTAGCATCTGAAGTAGGTATTGGACTTAAGATCCTTTGCGGTAATTGAGTTTCCTGAGGATGGCACAGTGGTGGCGCAATATGTAGGAGCTGGTACCTAATATGACAGGTATTGTATGATGGGTTTTATTGTATTTTAATGAGTGAATTTTTTGACGTTCAGGTGAACGTGCATCATGATAAATTCTTATAATAAAACCAACTAGATGAACTAATTTCTCAAATTTATTTTTGGAATAAAACTCTACATGTTTCAGGCAGTTCCTCTGTCCATCATCGGGAATTTTTCACTGTACACACAGCAAACCTGTATGACATATACCATTGCTGTGCGTACAGTGAAAAACTCCCGATGATGTACAGAGGAACTGTCCTAAACATGTAGAGTTTTATTCCAAAAACAAATTTCAGAAATTAGTGCATCTAGTTGGTTTTATTATAGGAATAAGTGAATTTTGTTGGATAAAATATACAACACTCTAACAATATTTGTGAAGAGTAAAACCTATTAAACTCCTTATTATGTCATTTTCTTTAGCCTTTTATTAGCCTATCTTGGTTATGCCCAAATGTCTCCATCCTCACATTCTTCCTTAAGTACCCCAATGGTCGTACTTCCCTCAAAATACGAGAAACAAACAACGGAAAAGAACCTATAAAACCAAAGTTTTGTACATTTTAAATTTTGGATTTTCAAAACAAAACACTTTGAACAGAATATTAACTTGTTCCCATATTTAATTTCCCCATAACTTCACCATGATTTGTGACTGTCACTCCCATGCTCAAAATCTGCCACATTTACAAAGAATTTTATTACCCGTCCTTATATCATGATTTTGCGCTGTATTCTGGCAGGTAAAATAATAACACACTTCTCTTTTTTGGTTCAGTAAAAATATAATCAGCATCACTGATGTGTTCCATTCAGTCCCAACTCACCCTCTTGGATGTTTGGACTTTCATAAAAATAAATTTGAAAAAAATGATATGACAGATGCACCCCTTTGCTTCAAACCGTTTTGAATAGAAAATATGTCAGGAAAATTTCTATCCAGTAAACGTAAGAGTACTTCTCACTCAAACATGTTGGTACAAAAATAAATTTTCCAACATACAGTGCTGCCCTTTTGAATTCCAGCAACCAACATTCAGAAATGATCAAGCATCATATTGTAGAACTGTGAAACACTCAAAAATGAACAAGATTTGTTTGGCAAGTAATTTACATGATGGGTGTTACTCCATACCTGGGGTTACACTGTGGAAAATTTTCTATGTTTCTTTCTGACAACAGGACATTACCCAGGACATAATCTGACAACACCAGACACACACAGGCAGCTATTTAACAAAACAGGAAAAATCTTTGAACAGAGCAGCAGTTTATCACACTGTGTGGTCTTCAATGCTCTAACAAATGCTTGCCTCGATTTTTAAATAATAATGCATTGAAGCCTTCACCCTTCTGTTAGATTATGCAGTGATGACTTGTAGCTGGTTATCAATCTTTCATGACTGATATTCTGTCCTAAATGTTGGTAACCAGCTACAGACCTATGCTGTGAAACACCCTAGAACACCAAAAGCCTCAAATATATAGCGTCAGTAACGTGAAACCTCGTATGAACATGTGGTGTCCTGTTACATTTGATGATAAAGTCTGAGCCTATATAACCATTACCTTACTGCAAACCTAACCAATCAAACAACACTTCATGCACTACTAGACATAATGAATAAGAGGAGGATAACATCTGTGAGATTTGAGCCCCTCACAGCAGTTTACTTGAATTTAATGTCTTGTGGACCGAGCAATAAGAACCAACAGGATGCACTCTACATGTAGAGGTTAATTGTCGAACTAAATTGAGAGTAAAATGGTGCATCCTGTTGGTTCTTATTGCACAAATAGCTTCATTGAAGAATCAGGACTCCTGGGAAGCAACATTGCATCATTTGATGCAACTTCCACACACAAAACACTTTATACTTCAACAGAAAAGTTACTGAAGCCCTGAAAGTTACGACAACAGTTCACAGTTAATTTTATTTCTGGCCCTGACTGTTAACACAGTGTTACGGCAGGCAGGTTTGCTGGTACTCGTATGTCTAAGAACCAAAACAAAACCTGTTTCTTTCTCTGAAAAAATCTGTATAGCAGTCCAAGGAAACAAAATACCAATGTCACAACTGAAAGAACAGTCACATGAAAGAGGAAATGAAAACATTCAAACATAAAAATAATTTAAATCAACTGGTAATACAAAGTGAAAATAAGTTGCAATTTGTGGGCTAAAAGTGCCACACCCTTCATCAGAGTCTGCAAGTTAACAAGAAACTATTTAAAAGCAGAAATAACTATATGAGCTAGGAGAAATAAAGGATATAAGGAAGGAAGAAGTCAGTAACCGACCTTTCTCGTATTGATTTAGTTTGCCCCATCACTGCTGCATTAACTTGGATTTAGCAGGTTGCAACACCGATCTTCCAAACTTGACGTACTATGGCCATGAAATACAAGATCATTCCTCATAATTTTGAGATCTCTTCAATTAATTCATATATATATTTCTTTCACTCCACTCCCTTTATTTTGCTTCTATTGGAGGAGCACACCTACAGTGCAGCAATGCAAGCTCTGAATATTTGCCCAAATTTATTGATATCAATCGAAATAAATCAAGGAAAACTGCATAAACTGAATTTCTCAATTTCACTGATGTGAAATATATGTACACTGAAATATATGTACACTGAAATATATGTACACTGAAATGCAACCCAGCATGAATGTATTTTTAACATAAAATTATAATGTATTATGTGGTATATTCATTATTCTGGGCGGAAATTTTAGAAAGCGGGTTAAGGTTTTTACCATTTCCCAGGAAAAATATCACTGCCCTGAATCACAATTTGAACATGGCCAGTACCAACTATGCTTGTGCCCTCTTTAGAAATTAAAAAAAAATGTATTAAATTAGTAATGCAAGAGACATCCACTGTATGTCACAAATGGGCACTGGCAACATTGAGAGATATATCTAGGCGAAATTTAATTAATTTTACAACTTCTAGCACAGATAACTCTACTCAATATCACTGCAGCCATGACACTTTGGTTACAAGCGTCTGGACACACCCTACAAGGTCAGAGCGTGTGCCTTCTTATGTGTAAATACTATGAAGACTGGATATATTCAAAGGTACAGAAAATCCAGTCAGCAGTGTTTATTTCATCAGTCAGGGAGTATTCTGGTATGTAAGCATTGACTGGTTTGGGCGTAACAAAACCAGACAGGTGAAAGAAATGCAGTCCACATATTGCAAATTTGTATAAAACCATAAACACAAATAGGTTGTTTTTACATGGCTGCTTAGTAACAACAAAACAAAACTACTATTTTTTTTTTTAAAAAAAGTTGTGTTTGATATTTAAAACACAGACACTGAAATACGTGTTCAAATCCTGCTCCATATCTTGTCCCTAACTGCAATGACATAGAAAATGTGGAGAGGATTCCCAACACTTTCGTATTATGTATACTATGTACACAAAGTGTGGACAGAATTAGTAATACTTTTGTCTGGTGCTCACGACGAACACAAACTGTGGAGAGGATAAGTAATACTTTTGTGCAATGTTTACAATGTACATAAATTATAGACAGGATTAGTAATATTTGTATGCAATGTTCACAATGTACACATATTGCCAATAGGATTTCTAATACTACTATGAAATATACACAATGCACACAAATTATGGACAGGATACCTAACACTTCTGTACTATGTGCGCAATATGCACAATATCTGAACAGGAGTTTAATGAATCGAATGTTTCAAATGACTGACTGCTTACACTGTGGGCACTACAGGTGTTTAATTTATACACAACGTAACAAAATGGTAAGAAAACAAAACTCATACACCCAACAAAAACCATTCTGAATCAAAATAAGGGAGAGCAGTGAAAATTAACATGCACAGAAACCATTTAAAACATGCTGGAAACATATGTATACACACAGTTAAAAATAAATTTCAAATAAACAAATAAAAAAAAAATCTACAAACTGTAAACAAATAATAAATTAAAACATCATACAAACAACACATAGTTGTTTAACTGCAGTTGCTATGTGTAATTAAATCAGCAATTCGTGAGCCCTTCCTTGAGGGAAAATGTAAAAATCTGGTTGTACTTGTCTCTGCTTGTAGCTTTCCACATAAAATTACTAACATCAATACTGTCCAATGGGAAGGACCTTGTCTGCTAGCACTGTAAATCATTGTTCACTTACAGGCTAATGACATACCTTACAGGCGGTACACCACTAGCTGACTGGTTCACACTGCACAGTGACGGTCACAATTTTTTTTTATCTTAGTAATTAACCAACTTGATGCACAAAATTTTGTTTTACAATACATTTTATTTCATGCCTCTACATGTTTCGAGCACCATGTGCTCGAAACATGTAGAGGCATGAAATAAAACTTATTGTAAAACAAAATTTTGTACATCAAGTTGGTTAATTACTAATATAAATAAACTGAGATGCATGGCCAGCAAAACATCAAAATTCATCAAACGTTTGTTTGTTCTCTGAACATCGCAATTTTGGAACTGGATTACAACTGCATTCCCGTGTCCATGTGTTCATTTGAAATTAATGGGGTTATGTTTTAGCACCTTGAAGGCACAATTAGCACCTGCACGTTCAAATATATAAAACACCAACAGTGTTTTTAATCGTTTCTGTAATAAAGCTGCCCCTATCTATACCATGAAGGCATATATGGTGAATACAGGTCTACCTCCAGTCATTCCTAACCTTGGCACTAAATGGAGATGAGTGGACAACCTAATGCCCCAGCCACTTTACCCCCCCCCCACCCCCCCATTTCACCAGGAAAGAACAATTGTGCCCATTGAACAGGAGGATGGCTGTGGCCCAGAGCCAGTCAGGACATTTTAGAGCATAGAAAAATCTCTCGCACCTGCCAGGATTCGAACCACGAATCGTCCAGCCTGTAGCACAGTCATTTTAATGACTGTGCTTTCCTGATTCCTTTGCTTCTGTAATGGTGATGTATTCTATTGTACTGCAACTACAAATAACATTCAGTTATTCAATGTGGCATTGAATAAATCACGCACATCTCACATGTAATGAAAATGAGCTTATTTGCTACTGCGTTTCTAAAAACTGTGTAATTTAATGCCATGGATTGCTAACACAATGTAGAATCAATGTCAGATGAGTGAATGAGTATGGAGAATTGGTGCAGTTACACTGACTGGAGAACCAAAGCACTCAGATAAAACCCTGTCCCAGAGACAATTTGTCCACCACAAATCTCGCAAGAACTGGCCTGGGATCGAACCTGGGCCTCTGCAGTGATAATGTGGAGACTAACTGGCTCGGCCATTGGCACAAGCTCAACTGTGATGACACAAGTATTTGTAACAGACACACACACACGAGAGATGTAACATAAAGTTAAAAGTAGGGGTTGAAATGAATCCAATCTTTGCATCTCCCCCAGTCTGTACAAGGATTCTAAAGGGCCTATTTGTTTGCAGTTTGGAAAATTGTATGTAGTCAAACACAACTGTGTCACATGAGGTGTATTTAATGACTATACAGCATAATGGACAACTACGTGTTTCGGTCCGTACTGGCCATCTTCAGGTTGTCTTAGGGGAACTTAAGATCTTACTATAAGCATGTACATGCACGTGGTGTAGAGATCTCTACATACGGGCCTTATTAGCAAAAACAAAGACAAAAAACAGGAATCTAATAAAACAACACAAAACAAAAACAGATACAGAGATCTCTACACCACGTGCGGGTGCATGCTTATAGTAAGAACTTAAGTTCGCCTAAGACAACCTGAAGATGACCAGTGCAGGCCGAAACATGTAGTTGTCCATTATATAGTCATTAAATACACCTCATGTGACACAGTTGTGTCTGACTACATACAATTTTCCAAGTTTCACACACACAACGGGGATGACACACTTCCTAGATTGTTTGTAGTTACTGCTCTGCCAATATGAAGGAAATTTTTCCAAATTTGCTCTCCAATAATGAATTGTCAGCCACACAAACTGTCTGTATGGCTATTGTTTAACTGACACCGAAAGTAGAGTTTGCTAACACACAACTCCATCTGCAGTACTTTGAATACAAGAGTAGAGAGATCTGAGATCTCCAGAGTGGTGAAGAGAAAGATTCTGTTTTCCGTACATAAGACATCATGTCGATTGATATGTAGGTACCAATGTTCAAAAGCAGTCTGCTGCATCTATATTCAGGGTAGTCCATGAAGAGAGATCCTCTGAGGGGATGTAGGCAGCAAGCTTTTCCAAAATGTACATACCTACATACCGAAATAACAGTGTCATGTATCAGAAAATAGGAAACCTCAAGTGATACAGACATTGCACTACGCTATAAACACATCTAGGTGCAGACTTCAGTGGATTTCTGCATGAAGGGAACACTGTACTTGCAGCATGGTTACTGTAACACATTACAACTTTAGCACCAGCTTGGTGAAACACATCAACACCTCTCCACAGAGTGTGATCCTCTATTGCAGTTAGATCATCCCATGACCAGCAGCAGGCAGACAAATTTGGGGTTAAATTTGAAGCAATTATGCAGTCAGATACGTAACCTGACATGAATAAAAACTGGCACACTGAAAATGCGGTAAAACCAGAACTATTAATTTTTGTGTGGAACTGGTACCAAAAGAGCTAAGTATGCACTTCTTGAAACATGACATTACAAAGAACCAAAGGGGCAATATTTACTATAATTCTAGTCTCTAAAACACTTCTATGCCATATTTCCTTTCATAACAATAATATTCAGAATGTAGCTCAAACATTACAGTATTTTCCATATTACAAATCCAGTGTTTACAACAAAAATGGATATACAATAATAAACACACGCACGTGCGCACACACACACACATTACACTCCAACAATTCCAGTAGCAGGGAAGATGAAAGGCACATCTATTTAGTCCTTCACAATACAGGATGCTTTCATTGATTGGCCCATTACAGTAGCAATGCACAGATGTATGCTGTCTAATAAAGGCTTACACATCACAGCATTCCATTTACTTATTTCCTTCTTTAATCATTCTGTGCTTCATTGCAACGAAGCACAGAATGCACATCTGTAGCAGGGCACTCTTCACAACATAACCTTACACAACAAGGCATGCTGCCACAACACCCAACTTGTACAACGAAATTAATCTGTGACTATTTCTAGTGTTGACTTTAGCAAGGAATATATAGCTCCCTGATGATGGTCTTGGACCAAAACATGTCGGAGCATTTTTAATATTTTAAGGTGTAAATTTTATAAATTTTATATATGTGCAGTGGTTGGTGTAATAATTGAGTAACTCGACAACATGCACGGTGTAACAATAAAAATAAATTCTTGTAGACCTAAATAAAAGGACAAAGAAACCAAATGGCAGCCTCAAATGTGACGAAACACACTCCTTGCCCTCTTCCCATCTCACAACACCTACCAAAACAGTAACAACAATTAAACTACTTTAAACCTGATTGGCCTTTCTCCCCAACACCCCACAATGGCACATTACATTTTTAATAATCTGTAGGCTTGGCTTACATTAAATATAATTAAAGCTAGTTATATAGTAGCAGATTTTATTCTGCATTTCAGACTACAAAGGCAGTCATGCTAAAATCACTGAATTTCTCAAAGTCGGTTCATCACATAAAAAATACCCACTTGACATGAAATGCCCACTGCAATACAATGCCTCGATAAACATAAAGTTATGTCAGTGTTTACGTAAAATGTCATATCTTACTGATAAAGCACACCTAAATGCAAATTTGGCCATGAAGTTTTAATATTTTTCTTCCAATTCACGTTTCATAAAATTCAAACATCAGGTTTAGCACCTGAAAGACTTGACAAGCAAAGAGACACCAGACAGGGATGGCTAGCGGCCCCAAAACATAGCATTTGATTAATTTCCATCCCCTGCTATTTTTTTGATATCTTTGAACAAAAGAAGGGATGAAGTGTATGAGACAGATTTAAAATAGGTTTCAATTTGAGCAGCATTACTAACAGTACGTTACTGCACTGCAAGTTCTTGCAAGAAATTACTCGGACTTTAGTGCCTCATCATGACCCAGCACAACAACCCTATCACATGAAAGCACTGTATATGTCAGGAAGGAGAGATAAGGTACAGCCCCACTCAGCCTTAACATCGGCAATAGATGGAGGTCGGCGAAAAGCATCACGCACTGGCCGCTCTACTCCAGGGAATGAATGAAGTAAAGGATAAATGTATCTCAAAACACAACTAGTTTATTAGCAGGCTGTTAATGAAACAACATGTTTCGGCCTACTCAGAGGCCAGCATCGGGTTTACAACGTTGGCTCTAAGAGACTAATAATAATGCGAGTGGTGGATGTTGAGATCTCATCATCATGCCTTACCAAGTACATATGAGAAAAAATGCTTGTAGGAGGGTGCTGAAATGTGGTGGCTGGAGTCGCCTAAACAGATAAGGCGGGGGGCATGTGCGCGTGTGGTTGGTATGTAGTATCCTAGGTGAGGGTCATCGCCCTTGGGCTCTGTTGGCCTACTTCATTGCTACATACACAACAGGGATGCCTCAACTTAAGATTCCAGGGAATGAACCCTGGTACCCATTGAATGGGAGGCTAGGGTGGGCCCTAGAGCTGGTCTGGATGATTTGGAGAAGGGAAAAATAACTTGCTTATATCAGGATTCTTATCCTGGATATTCCATCACATGGCCAGTCACTATACCTACTACACTAACCTAGCTCCTGTGACTCTATCACATATCATATGAACACAAGAGAGTCTCGATATGGCACCCCTCCATACTGCATGCATTAGGCATATTGCAGTGAAACAAAATACTTTCTGTTGTCACGAAAAAGTACAGGGCTTGTGTAAAGAGTATGACGTTACATAATGTCCACACTGATTACATCAAAGATGCACGTAACAACATAAAAATTACGGAACTAATTACATTCACTAACGAGATTAATTCTGTAGCCTGACCAAACTGCATTTTAAAATTTGTAAATACTTTCAACATGACATTTCAGATTCATATTTCTATCATTATTCCAAAGAGTGACAAAACAACAGGACTTCTTGGGGACTTCGCTGAAGACAGGGTCTGAAAAAAGTGAAGTGTCTAGTGCAGAAGGAAATTATGTACAAAGCAATTGACTTTATACACTATACCCTTCACACAGCGCTGTTAGACTGGCCGATTTATAGTTAATTTAACATTGTATTATGAGCCTGGGGAACATGATAATGATAATGATGATTAACATTTACAACTAAAACATCACATACAAAAAAAAAAAACTTGCTACACAAAGAGTGCATTTGGAAAGCAAACAAGTCATAAATGAGCAGACAGCAGTAAAATGGATCTTACTTAGACTGACTGTAAATGTGACTTCAACTTAGTACCAGCATTACAAGCACGGGTGGAAGATACATCAGCCTCGAAAACTGCAAGCTTCCAGTTCTTGGTGTCAAAACACTCGCTTAATGATTCTGGCATCTTGTAGACAGTACTGCCTCATATACCTTGTTACATATACAACTGGTAATACAAAAACATCACTGATACAAGGTCTGTCAGCAACAAATGAAAGCATCTCCAGATAGCTCTGTGCGCACAATGACAATGAGTTGTGTGTGGAAACCTCACAGAATCGGTACTGGAAATTAATTGGCAAGAAGTCCAAACTGGTTTGTTGAGTCTTTTTCAAATGAAGCCAGCTAGGTGCACACTACTTCTTAGTATATTTATTTCAACTTCTCTACATGTTTCGGGCAACTATGTGCCCATCATTGGGAGAACTTATTGTATCTGCGTGACAATGATATTTTGCACTCTGTGTGGGTGGGTGGCTGGTCTGCTGCAGCAGACCAGCCAATGATGGGCACATAGTTGCCCGAAACATGTAGAGAAGTTGAAATAAATATACTAAGAAGTAGTGTGCACCTAGCTGGCTTCATTTGAAAAAGATTATACAGGAATGCACGGAAAACAAATCATAAAAAACATAAAATTTGGTTTGCTGAGTGTACAACAGTGCCAGCAATCCAATTTTGTGGGAAGTGGCACCGTGTCATTGGGCCAGTAGTTTCCTACATTTTAACTCTTCAAACACCGAATCAAATCCCATCTGCCATTTCCTGGCATTACTAGGAGCTCACCATATTCTCCACGTTAGCAGGACAAGGGTTAAGAGGATCATGCTGCCTTAACCTTCAAAGGTCCAGCAGTCTAAGGTGAAAAATTGATCTTCGACTGCTTCACTTTTGAAGACAAATATATATTAAAATTCCGTGAGTTACTGAGAATAACTCACATGACATAGCACAATGTCCTAAGAGGTCTCAATCTTCAGCAACACTCCTGTGAATACCCCATCTCACACCTTAACTGTGTTGCTTGTGAAAAGATCTTACAGGCGAGCTAAATCTACTGCAGTACCACAGCACAATTTTCAAAGGCATTTTAGACTCTGCAGTGTGCCGTGCCACAAGATGATCATGTTGTCAGCCAAACCTCTACCACCACAGACTTAGCAAGAACATTAACCAGCTTAGTTGTGTACTGAGAGAGATATGCTGTCTCCACCGTTCTGTTGGAGCTGTATGGACAGCGAACTCTCCACCAAATTTATTCTTGTCTGTACAAAATGGCCACCGCTTATATGATCTAAAAGAAGGGGGTCACAAATAAAATCTACTTATAATAAAACAAACTAGATGCACTAATTTCTCAAATTTATTTTTGGAATAAAACTCTATATGTTTCGGACAGTTCCTCTGTCCATCATCAGGATCCTGATCCTGCTTGCTATCTGTCAGCAAACCTGTATGGCATATACCATTACTGTGTGTACAGTGAAAAACTCCTGATGATGGACAGAGGAACTGTCTGAAACACGTAGAGTTTCATTCCAAATATAAATTTGAGAAATAAGTGCATCTAGTTGGTCTTATTATAAGAAATTATCATGATGCAAGGTCACCTGAATGTCAAATAAAATCTTATGCAGTTCTGCAGACTTTTAGGTGGTGGTGGAGGGGAATGCATTGTGGATGACATTACCAGATATTGTCAGGGACAAAAGTAATGAGGCTCACTTTCATATTAATGAAATGTAAATAGGCAAAATTTCCATTATTGGGCAACTCAAAATTGACCACTTCTCTCTTCAAACATCACACTTTGGTGTGCTGTGGATACCATTTCCCATTCTGGGACCTTTCATCTTTGGAAATAAAGATGGTGAAGATGTGGAAGTCACAGAATATGGCTATGGAATGGCCGAGGAGGAAACAGACAAGAAATGGCAACACCTGGTTTTAACAGGTTGCAGTGACTAATCATACGGGTGTTCAGAGTCAAATATCTTCAGCACTGATTAATTTCCGCAGCTGAGACATGCAACTACCAGCTCATTCCTCACTCTATTATGGATTACTTTTAATTAAGTGGAATGCATTGAAGAAATGCCAAAAACATAAAGTTAATGTCCCAGACTTGTAGAACACTCTCTCTCTACAAACACACACACACACTCATGTGTGCAATTTTTCAGCCCTTTTCTAACATGTAAAAAAAAGGTAAAGTGCACCCTTGTAAAGGCACTGAGGCTCTGTACAGACCGTACGGCCCATAGGGGAAGTGGAGGTATAGCTCTACTCTTTTTTGACAGCTGCACGAGAAGGGGGTGAGGGGTCAGTGTCACACCCCAGCCGCTCTTTACCCCCGGGAAAGACCCAGTACCCATTGTACAGGAGGCTGGGTGGGCCACAGGGCCGGTCTGGACAGGTGCGGTAAATCTCGCCGCCACCAGGATTTGATCCCCGGGCCGTCCAGCCTGTAGCCAGTTGCTATACCAACTGAGCTACCTGGCCCACTCTTTTAACATGTAATTCATTGTAAATAAAATCTTTCATTTTTTTCTTGACAGACCCTTTACAATCAAAACAGGTGACCTAACCTTTAACCTCCTCACTGCAAAGCTATTGGCTACTTCCATAAGATAGCAACACAAATATATAATATGAAGCACATATGTTAAAAGGTAAACCAGCTGCATTTGTTGTACTTCATAACAATAAATATATGAATGTAAAATCCTGCCTTTACGTATATTTCAGAACAGAACATGACAGGCTGAGACAGCCTGTTTCACTGGTTCATTTTGTGGCGGGGAGAGGATCAAGGAAGGCAAAGTACAACAGAAATTACTTCCTACATAGAGAGCAATTAATTAATGCCCTGTAATGAAACTGATACAAATTACATTAAAATGTGATAACTCATACCAACATTAAAGTTTTGCGGCACTGATTAATTAATAAGTACTCTGAACATCCTGTTTTGGAAGAAATCAGAGGAAAGAAAATAAGACTTGACCATAACTTTCCTCCACAAGACACATGTCTGGAGCGCAACATTCAGAGAAGCCCTAAAGACACAGATGCAGTACAACCTCACGGACTGAGAGTCATGCCAACAAACAGGTCTCCATGTCATATCTGATTTAGCCCCAAAGGAAGACTTTTTGTACCTTACAGGCCGATTCACACGTAGCATGCCGTGCCCATGCCGTTCCCCTGCCATGCCGTGCCGTTAATTCACACATGCCATGCCGCGCCCCTGCTGTGCTCCGGTAGTGCCATGTCCTTCGTGAAAGTCCGCGTGGTAGCTGGAAATATCTGAATTACTATTCCAACAGTTTAACAGATTGTCTATTTTGTAGTGTGCTGCTACCACTCTTTTCCTCGTCCATGACAAACGTTGTTTGGTTTCACACTGGCCACCTGCATCTGAGATTGGTATGCTTCTGATAACAACCTTCGTGGAACTCCATGTGGTAGCCGGAAGAAGCCGGACACGTGCAGGTAGCCCACAGGCTGTCTGTCGACGGACGTGCTGTGCTGTGGCCTTGAGAAGAATAGCATGGCCGGAGCATGGCATGGCAAGTGTGAATCAGACACAGCCGCATTGTGTAAATCAAATGGGAAAGACACAATCTAAACCCTTAGCAGCGTGGCATGGCAGGGGGAACGGCATGGGCGCGGCATGCTATGCGTGAATCGGCCGGATGTGATCATTCTTGTGACCATATTTAGTTTTCACTTATCGATGTGGTCACTGGCAACTACTCACATGTAAGCCCCAATTCCAAGACTATCCTCTCAGAACAGTTGCCATACTGCTGCAACCAGCCCAGCCAACTCCCATTCATGTTAATGTTTTTTTAATACATTTCTGTGGCAAATGACAAACACATATGCTACTTTCTCCACTATGAACTTCTGAATGCCACTATTATGTTGTGGTTGTACAACTTTCAGGCCAAGCAAAGTGCCAATACATTATATACACACATTATATACGACATATACCTTGAGCAGTGTTAGAACAGCATTACATATTTTTACAAATTTCACATAACCCTGTTTGTTACATATTTTCATAACTTCAAAAAACAATGTAAATGTTAAAACACATATTTTTTTTCTACGTCGACACAAAACTAATATTTCCTAACCTTGAAGAAGTTGCACAAATGCATTCCTACACCCATCCTGGCTCTCTCTCTAACCTGAGGATGGAGGAAGTATGTTCCTCCATAAGCACTGTCATTTCTTCCAGAACACTCAAAAGACATGGCCACTATGACCACTACTGCTTATAGCAAATTAAATCTAACTTAAGTACAATATCATTGTCCTTCTAAGGAAAACAAGGAGGCCTATATACAGTGTTTTAAATTGGTGGCTCTCATGAGCAAGCTCTCAACAAATTCATCATCTCTGTATTAACTTGGAATCAAACACATGTGCTCTGTCCATGTTTCAGAACTTACAGCATTTCAGGACCTGAATCCGCTCACCTGTGGTAATGATGTGACCTCCAAATACCTTACAAGCAATCAATGAACTCCAGTCACACTAGCCTGGAAGTTCTCAATATTTGTAAAACAGACCAAAAAAACAACAACCAAGAATCGCAAACATTCATACATCTAAATCTTATCAAGCACTATTTTAAATACTGAATATATGTGATGCAAAATTCTAGTTTGAGAGGACATCCATTAATATTCAGTTCATATTTCAAGCAGTTTTCAAAATAACACCTGCTCTGGCACAAGTTAAGCAATGCAACCAAATGGGCAACTGCAGGACGTGACAATGAATGAATGACAAGCATAATTTTCAAATGACAGACATTGCAGTACCTGTAAAGGTTCCAGGACTCCTTCTTCTGGGATGTGATGGAATGTCACTGGGTAATTTTGTTCCAAACATGTCAAAGGAATGTAGAGCTTTCATCACCTTGAAGCGTCACTATCCCAGAAGAACAGAGTACTCAACCGCACCGCTGAGAAAACTTCCGAGACTCGCACGCAAACGTCATTTCATCATGGCAGCCCCAGACAATAAATCACCCCTTTCCTTACACAAACTGCACAATCTCAGACAATTCTCAGCCACAATGCATTCAAATATATGGGATCTAATGTACTTGAACATCACATGCTTCATAGACTGAATCTGCTACCACTAGTTAAGTCTCTATATTAAACACAGCAACAACAAAATAAAACATGTGAGCAAATAATGTTGCATAAAACTGCTTGTACAGTTTGTGTATGAAAAGACCCAAAAATTTCCAAATTGGAGAAATAAATCGATAGATAACTGAAGCTCTATGACGCTAACTGCATTCGTGGCAGCAAATTTAGATTCACAATATATTGCCGTAGTCACTGAGAAGGCTAAAACCCATAGTGGCTTGTAACACCAACAAAAGAAGAAGAAGAAGAAGAAGAAGAAGATGAATATATTGCCGTAATATCCCAATTACCAGTTCACATTTTGCATCAAATAATTCAAAATTAAAAACTATATATATAAAGCCATACCAAAAATACCAATAAGAAGGCAAGCAGCCAATATAGAGGTGCCAGACATCCAAAAGCCAACACAAGACATGGAAGTAAATCAAGAAATACATAAACATGATTTGAGTTACCAACATGTCCTATAACTGTACCCTGAATGCACTGGCAATAATTTTGAGTTAAAAGTCCTGTGATTAACATAAATGACATAACAACGAAACACAGAATCAGCAACAAAGCCCACATTTATACTGCACTTATTCATCTATGTCTCTTTTCTATTCTTAACCCATGTAAAAAAACACAGCAAGTACTCAATCAGTAACAAATTTATCAACAAACATTCCACGTTTTAAACTTACTGCGTCCATTTGAAATTAAAATGAATTAAATGAAACAAGTACCTCACTCAGTATGCACAGTTGTATCCACAAGGACTACAGGAAATTTACTTTGCCACATGCAGAAAACTAAATTTCTATTCTCAACAGCTACTATTAATATCCAATGGGTTCCTTCAAACTGCTCACTGTTCAAAACAAACTGACCTACAGATACGGAGATTGAAAGAAGTTCCTTTCCAAGTCTGTTAAGGAACATATTACACAATTGGTTCCCTCAATACAAAGACTACACAATTTACAGAAGCAGCAGGTAATGATGCACTGAAGTATACAGTTTTCATGGGAAAGAAAGAGAGAAAGAAAGAAAGAAAGGAAAAAAAAAGGGACAGACAGACACAGCATCTCCCACAGTATATACAAAAACATACAAAATACCTGTCAGTAATTTATTTATGGTGATTCTGTTGATTAGGTTTCCCAATTAACTTTACAAAGTAGAATGTGCTCATATAACAATCATATTCATTCGAAAGGAGTGTCTGTAAATGTACGGCATTCAGTACTGAATTCACCCATGTCACAGGTAACCTAGTGCATGATGATATTAAGCTGTCAGATCACCTAATGAATACAGCGAGAGAATGTACACACATCCTGTACGTAGAAAGAAATCTTGGCAAATGGTTGCATTAAATCGTATGGACAGTACAGCTACTCGTACCAAGTAAAGGTAAAAGTAAAGCAATCCCATTACATGCCTGGACAGACCCTGAGGGTTCCAGGAGGTTGATACTCCCAGATTTCAAGACAATTGGGCACATGAAGGTGGTGAGGTTGTCAGCTGTATTCGTACCATGTGCAAAGGCATTGCATGTTCTTTAAAAAACATAATTAGACTACCAAATGGATTGGTGCAATGGTATGGCCTTGTGACATGTAACTGGGAGAAGCCTGGTTCATGCCTATGCTGGGTCAATACTTCTGTTAGGCTATGACTGCTTCCTCCCAAATCCTTTCCAATTCATCAAACATCATACCATGCAATGGTCATACAGTACCGGCAATTGATGGCGGCATAAAATAAGGCATACAAACAAAACATTAGAACCTGATGGAATTTTTTTAACTTCAAGAGGAAAAATTTCTATATTACAATTTTCATATTAAGTTTACTGTTTTAATCATCCAAGTGATGAAGCCTTGTAAATGTTCTCATTTAAACTTAGAAACACTAGGAAACAGGACAGAGGATTCATAAACCCCCCCACACCATTCACATTATGTACAGAAATCTTTTTTTGGACTGATACAGCTGCGAGAAACTGGGCGACATTGACAATCTACCAACTCCTTTGATTCTTCAAAAGCAATTTCAGCTTCATCATCACCACTTAATGTATAACTAAATAACATTATCCGCCTAGCCAGAACAATGATGTATGTTAGCATGGTAACAACTACTGTCATGTTAATTCTAGGAAGACAGCCTGTCTTGTAGACACTTACATCCTTATGCAGACATTCATAATTTATGTTTTGCCTGTTTGTTTGACACTAATTAACTTTGTCTTCCATGTATTTCTATTTAATTCCACACAGTCTGACCACTTTCATCCTTCATGGTTTTGTAATCATAAAATGTTCCAGTCAATGCACAGTAATATTACACCACCAACTAGACATTATAATATATATATATATTTTAATGCCAGGCTGCTGGCTAGAAGTCAGTATTCAGAAGGTCCTGCGACCGTTCACCTCGACACAGGTTTTTCTTGGTTTCCCTGTGTCTATAAGCAAATGCTGAGATGGTTCCCAAGATTCCAAGTTGCCACTACATGCTTCTCATGTAGCCCTCCCGACTTAAATTTAGTAGTA
>Ga0136643_10004441_pt1 | contig 19349 bp, 12 predicted proteins | sample TergutLab28metaG_FD_96883 | JGI IMG/M metagenome (GOLD analysis project Ga0136643, IMG submission 96883) | Labiotermes labralis P1 segment gut microbial communities from Petit-Saut dam, French Guiana - Lab288 P1 (version 3) (version 3) | ecosystem: Host-associated > Arthropoda: Insects >...
ATGAGGTGGAACCAGTTCCACCTCATCCTGGTCACCAGCAGGCAGCATCGTCGGTGCTTTATACCACAAGCTGTAAACACAGTCTAGTGCTCCTGAGGAATGGCGAAATTATCGCCCGAAACATATTGAGCTGATTGAAATTATCAATAATAAAATTATTATTGTTGCATCTAGTTGGCTTTTTATATTATTATATTACCGTGTTTCCTTGGTCTGCGGCTTGGACCATGCGGCAGCAGTGGTGGTTTCAGTTACTGGCAGTTAAAAAGGAATTTTAAGCTGCATTAAACTATTGTCAATGATATGTGTCTCAAAGTACGACCAGTAAATAAAGAAGAGTGTTTGCTTCGTGTAGAAAAGCGCGAAGAATACAAAGTACTATTGTTGGTGGTAAAAATGAAAAAGAATGTGAAATTCCAGTCATTTCTCGGCCACTCGTTTTTTCAGCAAACAAATCCAAACTTCATGATGGTAACATGACATCAGTTAAGCTGAACTTACCCAGTACTTTACATGTTTTAGACTTCACTGTGATTATTCAAACATTTATAAAATATCCCATGTATTATGAAAATAGCTGGAAGGCTACCTAGCGGAAGAGCGACCCCGAGAAAGGTACTATAGCTCTCCTCTTCCATCATCGCCACAGCTAGGTAGGAAGTGCGCGGTTTTCCACAGCAGCGACCACTACATACCAACCGGCGGTAGACCTGTTTACTTTGCTACTGTAACAGGATATCACAACGAGCTTTTGGCATTATAGGGGTTCGGACGAGTGTGACGTAACGAAGCTGCTCAATTGGTCGGATTACGGCTTTGTTTCTTCAAGTTACAGAGGAACTGATACAAAATGTTTGATGTCTTGAGATCTGAGGCTCTCACAGCATTCCTGATTATGTTGCCGATATTTGGGCCATGATGCTGTGTCCTGCTAGACGTAATAATCATCGCCGTGACTGTTAAACCTGTCAACCTCTTCCGTCTACAGGTTTAACTCTGTTAAGCCCTCTGGTTTCTTCGTGTATTACTAGGATACCGTTGAAAATTGTACATTCTTGCCACGCTGCGTATTTTTGTGTTTCGTATGGTTCTCGGAACGAAAGCGATTGTTTCCCTTAGCAGAGTTAACTGATTTTTTTTTATGACAGAGACGGAGGCTGAGTACTGAGCGTTACGAATTGAATATTAAAAGGTAAAGGTAAAGTGATCCCGTTACAGGCCCGGTGTGGCCCAGAGGGTGTGTAGAGGTATAGCTCTACTCTTCCATGACCGCGGCACTAAAAGGGGGTGAGCGTTCAGCAGCACGCCCCGGCCGCACTTTATCCCCGGGAAAGACCCGGTACCTATTTTACAGGAGGCTGGGTGGGCCCCAGGGCCGGTCTGGACGGACGGAAAATCTCGTCCCCACCGAGATTCGATTCCGGACCGTCCACCCCGTAGTCAGTCGCTATACCGACTGAGCTACTGGGCCCACATGAATTGAATATTTAAGTATTTAATTCAACCTATAGACTGTAAAGAGTTAACACCTTCTTGTTCTGCCTGCCGGCATTTATTCTATTATGTGGGATTCCGATTTGATTTATTCTTACGAAATGCGTCAGCCAGTTGGTTGTATAGCTGTCATAATTCAAAAAAGTTCCCGTCTCGCTTGTTTCCTTTGCTGACCCGTCATCCCTAAATGCTCGCACGTGTTCCAGTTCCCAGACACTCGCGGCTTTGCAAAATTCGGGAGCCATTTCTTAGGCCTGTTTTATTGCACCCAGAAACTGTCGCGGTCCATCCAATTTCATTTCAGCATCATTATATCGATTAGAAGATACATAAAAATGGCGTTGTAGGAACATTTTTAATAGTCGGCATTATGCACGGTGCTTATTGCACGAATATTGGTTTATGAGTAATGAAATGGAAAAACGCTGTAGAAGATAGTGGTCAAGTCTCAGTATAACGTATATCTACTGTCACGGAATCTTACCTGTGGAACTGAACAAAATCACGAAAATCCCTAGGTATGTTAGCAGAAACCCGGAGCGAAATTTGAAGCTTGAAATTCATAGCTACGAAGCAGAACTAGACCATGGTAATCTTAGTAATTAACCAACTTAATGCACAAATTCTTGTTTTATAATAAGTTTATTATATGCCTCTACATAGTGCTCGAAACATGTAGAGGCATATAATAAACTTATTATAAAACAAGAATTTATTCATTAAGTTGGTTAATTACTAAGATTATACTGAGACGCACGGTCAGAAAAACATCAAAAAATAGACCATGGTATTTTAATATATATTGCAATACGTATAGGTGTCGTATGGTCGAAGAAGATTTTTCTTTGGTCTGGTTGTTCCTTGAAGATGAAGGCGCTACGTTCCTTCGACATTCCGGGAACCGCCCATCCAACCACACAACGTCGTGTGCCTGGATCTTCAGGAACGCCTCTGTGAGAACCCCAAATCCTGCGAAGTGCTGGTTGTATTTTTTTCGCTGGCAGTCGAGAATAGTTGTGTTGTCAGCTGCACAGTTACGTAATGAGACCTAGCTGAATGAAATGTTGTCCCTCTGCATGGTCTTCCGAGCCAGAAGGCTTACAAAATTAACACCATATAAGGATAAAAAAGACCGGCGTATTGGACGGTATGCCTCTAGAGAATAGGCTGCGGCCTCGACAACAGAGGAATCGTGGTTTGATTGCGGGTAGGTGCAAGAGGTTGCTGTCTTCCCCACAGCCTACACAGGGCTCTGGGGTCCATCCAGCCTCCTATTTAATTGACATTTCGGGTTCTTCCCGGATGTAAAGTGGCCGGTGCGTAAAGCTGATTACTCACTTCATCTACTGTCGAAATTAAGAATGGTGAAGGTAATGCAATATCCTATTAGATGCCCAGAGATTTCCAAGAGCTTGAGAGTCCCAGGTTTCGAGACGGTCGGCACATGAAGCCCTACCCACCGGCCACCTGTACCCCCAGGAAATATTCCTGGCACTCATTTCTGTTAGAGGCTGAGTCGACCCCACGGCCGTAGTTCGGCCTGAAGGATTATGTTAATGGAAAATTCCGTTGACACCATGGGGAATCGAACCCGTGACGCAGTACCTCAATCGACTGCGCCACAGCATGCCTCCGGGATTAAGAATGAGTTGAGTTATATCCACTGCTACGGTATAGCTTTCCAGGCGTACACAGGAACACTATCGTATTTAGTGTTAAGGATAGCCATATTCATGTCAGGATCAACCTTGTGAGGTGTACTATAATACTTCTGTATTATTGTTGGCTCGTGACGTGGCCTCAACTCAACTTGTAGTGCATCGAGAGCTCTAAAGCTTGTGGAAAGAATTTTATCACATTTAATCCTCTTAAGCACGACGGTTACTATACTTGCCGCCATTTTTAACACATAAGAAACTGTAATTTTACATACGCATTCTATGCTTCTTATGATTTTCTGTTATCTTATTGTAGTTACGTTAAGCGATTGGCCTTTGTAATGAGAATGGAGTGTTGAATGCGAGGTGGGAAATGAATTTATATACTGATTACAAGAAATTTTTATTTCAGAGGGAACCTGTTAATTTCAGTTCCTTCTCGCTGTTATTTTATGAGAGCTAATTGGTTGAACATCTTATGAAAAACACCGCATTAGACAAAATGTGGAACAGTACCTCACAGTTCCTGATTTCCGTAAGACTCGATGACCGTTCCCGTTAATGAATATTATTCTATTTGCCTATATGATACCTCATAGTGGTCGCTTTATTCATGAAAAATGTATGAAGCCCGTCACGAGGTAAAATTGTAAATTCCTAACTCTCGCTATTATTTCCACACATACCCTTTCTGTTCATCCACTCTCACGGATTGTAGCCCCAGAAGGACACCATGAAATCACATTGACACTGAGTATTGACGGAGTGTACATGTAAGGTTCTTAAACGGCATCTTGATAGATGAAGCTGTTTCTGCCTGAGAATAATCATGGAAATTGGAACATTTCAAAAAAAATTGCGATTGGAAACATGGAATGAATGGCAGATACTTCTGAAGTCTGTTACCAGTTTGTCTGTAGCGGACTAGGCACAGGCAGATCATTCAAGGCAACATGCAATATAGACTGTTATCAGTGTGGCATCTCTCAAATTTGAGTAGGAAATCATTCTTTGTTCTGGTGGTCGAGCGAACTGTAAATTATCGGTGATCTCAAAAAAGATACCATTAAAAGGCCTGATAACGTTCATTTACCAATATTCTTTAATGGTTAATCCTTCAAAAATAATAAATAAAAAATGAATTGTGTAAAGTTCCTACCGCGCAGTAAACACACTCTGTGTCGGTTATAAAAATAAATCGGTTAATGCTGTATAGGGAAATAATCGCTTTTTCTTCTGAGATCCACACAAAACACATTAATACCTTGTGTGGGCAGAACGTAGAATTTCATAGTAGTGTTAAACCCGGTGGTACATGAAATAATCAGTAGGCCTTAAAAGGGTTAATGAAATTTGCAAGTGGTTACCTTTGACTAAAAAGTTGATTAACCTTCTTATGTAAAAGGCCAATAAGTACAAAGAGTTGGCGTATTTTCCCACACTGTATGCGAGGAACTGGTGAGTGGGTATGAAACACTGCTTCAGTTCTAGAGACAGGAAGGGAACGACCTATAGACAGGGTTGTCGAACTTAATAGAAAATTACGGGGGTTGGGGGGGGAGGGGGAGGCATCTCACTTGCCCATTGATTCAACATACTTGCATCTTGCTCTTGAAACTACGAGTTGCGGACATTTGTGTTAAATGACATCACGTTTGTCGTGCCATGGCGAGAAGTTTAGTGATATGTTTATTGCCATTCGCAGAGTACAACAACAAGATGCAACGTTTCACAATTTATTTATTTCTGTAATACGATCTACATGTTTCAGACGGTTTTTCCTTCCATCATCAGGAGCTCAAAACTGCACATACAGCGTTAGGTATTTGTCAGACCTATACTGCTACCTGCTGCTAGCCAGGCTAGCAGCAGGTAGCAGTAACGGTCTGTACTCTACGAATATATTAGCGATCCACGGACCTATGAATGCTAAATGTTTATTGCCGTCTGTAAGGAGAACTTAACATTGTGTTTTACACATACAGTAAGCATGCATTGCGTAGCACGCTGCTGAATTACTGTATCGCGCCTATCCTGTATCTCCGTGACATGTTACTTGCGACACATCTGAGTCCATTTTCCAGTGAAATGCCCTCTGAAAAGCCAACTGAAATGCTGCAGTTAGTCACATCAACGAAATTGTTGTTGTTTACAGATGCAGTATGATACCATTATATAATTTTGTTTTAACGTAAGCGCTAAACTCCAAGTGCAGAAGAACACAGAAGTGAAGCCTCAGTATTGTACAGCAGTGCATTATATAACTGGCCAAATCTCAAAGAAGGGAGCACTAACTCCACTCAGAGCATATTACGTTTGGTGGTCACAAGAAACGTTAAGTGTAGGTCTAACGAACGGATAAAAAATAATCGTAGTTATGTCACTCCATGTTTATTGCCACAGTTATTCAATTCACCTAAGCTCCGCTGTCGTTGCGGATAGAGGAACGGCCTCCGATAAGGAGGGTAGCTGCGAATAAATTGAATAAGCAGTCGCGGACAGCCGACGAGGGGTGGTCCTCCAGCTTGGGGGTTGGACGATGTGCTAACAACCCCTCCCTGTAAAAAAACTTTAAGAAACACTCACATGCGGGATGCTTGCTCTGGAGACAAAACAATCCAGAGGTAAACTACTCCCCCACTCGGATCTCCGGGGAGGAGTGTTTCTAGGGGAAACATCGCGCAGCATACAAAGATAAAATGAGAGGGGCGCGTATGGGTGAGGAGAGGGGGGTGTATATGGTCTTGGTGCGGAAACCGGAGGGAAGGAGATCACTGGGGAGACCTAGGCGTAGATGGGTGGATAATATTAGGATGGATCTCCAGGAGGTGGGATGTGGGTATATGGACTGGATTGGGCCGGCCCAGGATAGAGATAGGTGGCGGACGCTTGTGAGTGCGGTAATGAACCTTCGGATTCCGTGAAATGCGGGAAATTTCTTGACTAGCTGCAAACCAGTTAGCTTCTCAAGAAGGACTCTTCACCATGGAGTAAGTAAGTAAGCAAGCTCCGCTGTCAAAACTAAATCTGTTGTGTCCGACACTGTAAGAAAATTTTATCAAACATCTGTTTCTTTTCGTCCCAGTCTTTCCTTTAAACTTGCTCGCACGAGTCTCAGCCAAGAACTGTCTCCGAACGCAGCCTGGCCTGTCTTCACGGCCACATCGCTGATAAGCATACACAGCTGTCCAATTGATGTATGCCGAAAGCTTCAGGGGATGTTTTTGTTTACAGGGGGTCGGAGCGGCGATAAGGTCACAGCCCTTAGCTAAGAGTAGGCCGAATCCCTCCGCGTGATACACACTGCATAAACTTAACAACACCAACAACAACAACAGCGACGACGACGACGACGACAACAACAACAACAACAAAAATAACCTTGCAGTCCGCACCCTCCCCCGTTCCAGTATATTTTACACAAACTGGAATTCTTATTGCTCGAAGTCCTAAATTGAAACTTAATCTTGCGAATGTAAATTTTGCTTATCTCTCCGCTGAGAATATCTCTGACCTGGTTTCGAAACAGGATCAACGGAAACAGCACACAAAGTGGTCTAGAGGTGTAGCCTTGTGCAGGTTTATCGCGACACACAAACACCGGCGTCTGCTTCTACTGAAGGCTAAAGTTCTTTTATAAGAACTAATTTAAAGGTAAAGGTAAAGTGATCCCGTTACAGGCCCGGTGTGGCCCAGAGGGTGGGTAGAGGTATAGCTCTACTCTTTCATGACCGCGGCACTAGAAGGGGGTGAGTGGTCAGCAGCACGCCCCAGCCGCACTTTACCCCTGGGAAGGACCCGGTACCCATTTTATAGGAGGTTGGGTGGACCCCAGGGCCGGTCTGGACGGGCGGAAAATCTCGTCCCCACCGCGATTCGATCACGGACCGTCCAGCCCGTAGTCAGTCACTATACCGACTGAGCTACCCGGCCCACCATAAGAACTAATTTAGTGTTTGTAAGTGTAAACTGATGATACAACTTACGATACTTGCACATAAAAGTCAGGATAGTTAAAGCGGATCTTAAGGAAATAGGACCAGTTGGTGGGTTGTTGTAAGCACGATGGAAGTTTTCGAGTAGCTGCTGCTCGACCGTTTCAATAGGACCCTGCTGCGAAGATTCGGTTGTGAAGAAACAAATAATTATTGGAAAGTACATGAAAAGCGCATACGAAATAACACTCGTGACTGAGCGAGCGAGTGAGTGAGTGAGTGAATGAATGACTGAGTGAGTGAGTGGGTTTAAAAATGTGACGCCCGCAAACAGTGGCACTAAGTAACATACCAGAATGCAGATCATAATTTTCTTGGTACGGACTGGGCCATGTATATTTGCTGCGAAATGTATGAAAGATGAATTGAAACGAAGAATACAGGGAAAAGAAAGACGCTACCAGTGATCGTAAAAATATAATGACGTAACATTCTTTTTTAATTTTATATTGCAAATGACAATCTACTCAATTAGAGTAATTAGTAAGACTGAGGTAAGAAAAGGTCGTGAGGCAGGCACCATCAATCGGTGGTTCACTGGAGTTGTGTTATTGAGCTAAGTCTTCCGGCCATAATCGTTTGAGTCGTCTGTCGATTGAGTGGTTGAAGAGAGCTCTGATCAGTTGATTGCTGTGCTCAGTGCTGCGGTTTTTGTATTTGTTGGCGTTGATTCTAACCACTTCCGTTACGTACTGGATTTCGAAGTCACTGTGCAAGGTTTGGTTGGAGACGTACCAGGGGACACTGCTGATCATTATGAGCATTTTTGACTGGAATGTTTGGAGGATCCTGGTGTTGGATGGCTTGCTGCATCCCCATAGCTCTATCCTGTGACATAACATTTGCTGTCACATTCACTGAATCTTAGAATCGTAATGCGTGTAGAAACGTTTGTGCTGTGGTAGGGTGTGTTGTCGTCAGCGAGCAGCCATTACGTTTGCCACGAAATTAGTCTGTACCGTGTCTAGCCTCAGTACTAATAATGTCATTGAAATACTTATGCTCCGAGTTTTCTTGGAGTTGGCATTGGCAGGCACATTGTGCTCGGTGAATGTCACTGTGCAGTGCCACAGAACCAGGCATTTTGCACTGCTTGGCGATGTGTGCAGCAGCCGTGGCGAAGAGGAGGCGAATACGGAGCAGAAAACAGGAGGTTGTTCAAATGTCCTGTTCGTCGCCGTAGATTTATTTGGTAAATGTAAAGTTCACCCTAGAGCAGGGCACGAAGGCCCAGAGGGGGAGTAGAGGTATAGTTCTACCCTTTCCTTAACCTCGGCGCTAGATGGGGGTGGGTGGTCAACGCCACGCCCCGGCCGCTCTACCCCCGGGAAAGTCCTGGTACCCATTGTATAGGAGCCTGGGTGGGCCCCTAGGCCGGCTGGACGGGCGCGGAAAATCTCGCCCCCCATCCGGATTCGATCCCCGGACCGTCCAGCTCGTAGAGATTTATTTGGTGCTTATGATATTTCGCTAAGTGCGTTACAGTAACAATTTGTAACGTCTGCTTCAAGGACAAGCCAAGATCCTTCAGGCTGCGAATCTCGGAAGGGGCGCCGAATATCCTGAGTGAGACTCTTCGTGGTTTTCTGAGCTAATGGCGGCGTCGTTAAATAAATTTAAAATTGATAAACCTACTGACAGAATGGATAAGAACGTATAGCAGAAATTGGCGACTGCAGTGTGGATCGAAACGTTTATCAATATTTTCATTCAATCTTCAGTGGCGCTTCTGTTCGCGGAATATCTAGGCGTAGATGGGAGGATAATATTAAAATGGCTCTTCAAGATGTAGGATGGGGTGGACTGGTTTGATCTGGTTCAGGATAAGCAGAAGTAGAGGCCTCTTGTGTACACGGTAATGAACCTTTGGTTTCCATAAAATGCGGGGAATTTCTTGACTAGCTGAGGGAATGTCAAATTTTAAATAAGGGTTGGTTGGTTGGTTGGTTGGTTGGTTGGTTGGTTGGTTAGTTAGTTAGTTAGTTTGTTTGTTTGTTTGTTTGTTTGTTGCTTTGTTGGTTGGTTGGTTGGTTGGTTAGTTAGTTGTTGGTTGGTTAGTTTGGTTGTTGCTTTTTTTGTTGTTTGGTTGATTGTTTGGTTGGTTGGTCAGTCACTACTTGTATTCGAACAGTTTGGACAAATAACACTATGTGGTTAATATTTCGACAAATTATGTGCCTTATACAGCACACTTTCCGTATTTTGTGAATGACAGTATACTCTTTGCATCATCACATCCATCTGTGTCGTCTCCAATACGTTCCAAATCAACGTAGAATTTTTTTTTCTGAAACTTAAAAATGAACGTCATGTCATCGCAAATAGACTTGACCCCTTATTTTTTTAATTATTTCTTATCAGCGATACGGCCGGAATAGCGTAATTGGTACAGCGAAACGCTACGTGCTGGACGGCCCAGTGTTCGAACGCCGGTGAGGGAGAGAATTTTCTCTCCGGACAGCTCCCGGGGCCCACCCAGCCTCCTCTACAATGCGTACTGGGAATAAAGCAGCCCGGAGCGTGGCGATGACCACCCACCATTTCCAGACCTGCACTTTTACTTGCCCTCGGTGCCTACATTGTCATGTTACGGGGTGTCCTTTACCTTTACTGTCAGCGATAATAACGTTGTGGCCGTATGCGAACGTCTGAGGTGCGAGTCACACTGGTGCCATTTAACCCTTCCAAGCCCAGTGGTTACTTTAACGTAACATCGGCTTATTATTCGTTAGTTCTACTTTCTGCCAAAAGAGTATATTTGTGTGATTGTTATGGACCTGGGAACAAGCAGCGATTATTTTCGTATACATAATCAACTGCCTATTTTTTATAACCTAGACGGAGTGTGTTTACTGCACGGTAGGAACTAACACTTTAAATATAGTTCAGATTATTTTTCGTTTAAAGTTTGAAAATTAAAATCCAGTGTGTAATATGCATTCGAACTGTGTACAGCTTTGTTTACCGTGTCGTTCTGTGGAATGTAAACAACATGGGATCTACATATAGCTTTGGGTTGAAATGCTGTAAGAAAATAAATATTGGAACGAGGCATGTAAAGTGGTGTATGATGGTGGATCATAAACATAGCTAAATGTTTTTACATGAAACAAGATGAAATTGCAAACATGTCGACACCGCGAAACTTTGAAATTATTTCCGACGGATTTAAAGCAGTAGAAATGTGTGCACATGGGTTCATAATTACTGTTTGACTTTTCGTAGGATATAGACGATGATTTTTGAATGAAGAAAGGTGCCATACATTCTCTCCAGGACTCGCAGAAAATCTTGCCTTAATTATTAGACCATTTCCTTTCGTGTGACGCAATCATTACTTGACGTGCAGTCTATATTATGTGATTTGTTCTAGTTTCCCCTTCAATCGTCACTAAATAAGGGACTGCCTTAGATTTAATTTGTGGCTTCAATTGAATCGTATGAAGCTGATAAAAAATGGATTGAATATAATTTAAAAGCAGGAAACTAGCCTGTAAGTTTCTGAAGACTTCTAGGTCACGTGACTGCATTCACCCACGAGTAGTGACAGAAAGATATGACGAAGCTAAAAATGTCTGGTCGCCAAGTTCAGGAATGCGCCAGACTTGTTGATCCAAAACCAGATGTCTGACGTCAACATTATTGGTTAATAAGCTACTGCTTCTTTAAACAGAACGTAAATTGACACTTTTGTTGCTCACGTACTAATCTTTCTGCGTTGTCTTCTAGAACTGCGTAATTTCGTAGCATCAGTACCAGTTCGCACATGTCGCATACAAATTTGTATTTAATAAAGACGACAGAGGCCTGCATGGTTAAAAGAGTATTGATTCTATAGAGTATTAGAGGAGCTTGGTTATCGGCTACGTGCGGCACGTTCCGGGATTCAAATCCATGTGGCCCAAAGAGATTTTTGTCCTCTCCAAAAGGTTCACACCGGCTCTGGGTCCCACCCAGCAAATCTTTCTACTCGGAGATACAAGGATGTATTGAATACAAGCGACTCTTGAACACATCGCTACTGTGGTCATTAAATCGGTTTTCCATGGCGTTGAGTTACCAGCAAAGCGCAGGTTCTTCGTCGTTGTTAGATCCAGATAGTCGTCTCGCATTTCACCGTTGTGCAGCAACAAACGCAAAAAAGGTCTCTTTGTATTAAACTTATTTATTATAAACTTACAATATGTGTTCAGTCAACACAACAAACATTTGTATTACTTGCAGGTATTTTCCTCGGAGATTAATAACTGATTGCGAAGTAGCCTGTTCTTCGCTCTGGAAAGACGGCCTTGATTTTGAGGTTCGCTTTAGAGTCTCCGTGAATATTTTAGGATTAAGTTCGTACATACAGTCCCTCCTTTGTATGGCGCGCAGTTGCAGACGGTTGTAATTATAGTGTTTCTGGAAACAAGCTTGACTTGACAGGATGGTATAGACAGAACAGTAGTAGGCGTAGGGTGGCTGCATACGAGATCCGCATACACGGAAAGGGCTCGGTAGGGGACACAGATTGGACTGGGCCTACGGTTTAAGGAGCCGCAATGTTTCGCTGCCCTATATTGCACCTCCTGCTGCAGACAGTATTGGTATATCTGCTTCCACAATCCCCATCCGTCTCCAAGTGTGGGAATGAGTGAGAGGCTGATACGCGTTCCTTTCTGCATCCCCCGCAAAAGCTCATCTTCAATCCAATCTCATTCTGGACAGATAGGTTGCTGGTGGAGTCACCTTGCACCAACGGGGAGCCCTGTTCATGTTGCCCATTTCAGACAAACCAGCCGGAAATTGGACGCATTCCTCTTTTTTCCCCCGATCTGTAGCCTCACGTGTTCAAAAATGGAAAAAAAAGAAAGAAAGAAAGAAAGAAAGAAAGAGAGAAAGAAAGAAAGAAAGAAAACAAGAGAAGGATGGATGGAACGGAGCAAGTGCCCGTCCCTTAGCAACCTCCGCTCTCCAAGGTGTTAAGGTTTTGCACCAAATAAATCGCCAAGACTGCAATCACTGTTAGTTTTCTTTAGCAAAATCAGTAACACGAACATTTATTAACACACCGATTTCGGCCCTATATGAAGTTGGGGTCTTAATTTGACCCTTCAGGATGCATGTTCTCACTTCGAAGTGCGTACATATTGTTATTCTCATTTCGTTCAGGGAACTCCATTTTGAGAAACCAATACCCCCTCAGCTGGTCGAGAAACTTCCCGCCGGAACCAGAAAGTCCATGAACGTGTTCGCAAGAGCTCGTCTCTTGTCCCTGTCTTCGGCCACGTGAATCCAGTCAAAACGATTTCATCCTATTTCTTCAAGATCCATTTTAATATTATCATCCCATCTGCGCTTCATTCTTTAAAGTAGGCTTCTTCCCTTTCGCTTCACTCCTCTATATGTCACCTGTACCTTCTGTCTCCTGCTTGAGCTGATCACCAGAATAGTTTCTGACGAGTATAGATTATGAAACTTCTGTATATGCAGTTTTATCCAGCGTCTTATTGCTTCTGTATTAGGTCCAAGTGTCCTACACAGTACATTGTCTTCATTCCTCCTCAAGCCTGTGTTCTTCCTAACTACGAGAGACTAAGTTTTACACCCATTTTTAACAACATAATTGCGAGTGTGATTAACGGTATAAAAACCTTCATGAGAGCGTAAATGAAGATGATAATAATGATGATGATGATGATAATAATAATAATAACAATGATGCCATTGTAAATGTTGTGTAGTTGCAAACTGACGACGGATGCTGCTCTGTTTATCCAGTTACACCCTGCTCTTATGTCAGCCACTTATCCCACAACATAATAACATTAACTGAACGTTGTTCTAGTGTAGAGTCTCCCCAACGTTTTTACTTTGATTAACCTTTAATCTAGATTTTCATATCCCGAGGAACTCCTACCAGTGACAACGTTTACAGGCCAGATGAAAAAAAGGGTAGTTGATAGCGCACAGAAATTATTCCGCTATTGCCGGATAGAAATTGCCGCGATAATTTGAAGGATATTTAGAATTTTTCTCGGTATTTCGAAATTTTTGTGCATTTATCGCACGATTTCTCTCGGAATCCCTACTGATGTCACACATAACCCTTTATTTTTCCGCGGGACTGTTGTTGGAAAACACTGCTCTAGTGAATGGTACGGAGGTAGCGAACTGAGTATATGAGCCTGTTTGTGCGGGGCTATCCTAATTCCTCATTTGATGTCAATTTCATTTTTATGCACTATTATACTTTATAGTATTTACGAGACACATAGATTTCGCAATTTACCCGTTGTATGCACAAAATTACAGTTTCTGCTGAAACCTGAAATTCAAAATTGCTGTCTATTAGAAACCTCCATACTCCACGCTAAACATTGCTTTTCGCATTGCAGTAATACGTTTCAGATTCCACCCCGAACTAGAACGTAGTTGTTGGAATCCAAAACAGAGTAAGGATATACATACGTACATACATACATACACACACACACCCGCACGCACACACACGCACGCGCACGCACGCACGTACGTACATGGAACGTATCCAGACCTCAATATAATGTGACAGACCAGAATTATAATTGGACAGAAATAGCTATCAGCGGCAAATTTAAATTACCGATACGCCAACCCATACACAGATGAAAGAGGCGAAGCGCACGTGTGCTGTGACGTTGTTATGAAGCAGAAAGGCATGGATAAAAGAAATATCAATAATGGAATCCATTACTTCAGTGCCACCAACATGACTGACGGCCATGCGAAAATATTAGACGGACATTCTGAACTTACTTCCGTTAATTTGCTTTAAAACAAAACCGCTTTACGAAATATAAACAGGTTTTTTAATTTCGTTCTTCAAATTGTGCCTAAATTCTCTGTGAGCAGGGAGAATAACTAAGTGTAGAAACTGCCTTGTATTTATGCCGGAAGGCTCTAACGTGAAGACATTCGTACCGTCTTTAATTCTTCCCCGAAGTGCGCACATTGCCAGCCAAGCAGACACAGGAGTTTTGTACAAAGATGAGTCGATGTGCTTGAAGTCATATTGTTCCAGAAAATGTATGTCAGATTATTTTCTCGAACAATTCGCCTTGCGTCACATCACCGTCACAATGTCCCCACACCTACACATAAAACGGAATTAGGTTGTGCAGTAGCTACATCGTCTTCAGACTTACATATAATGCAGGAGAAGTAGGCTTCTGGTAGGAAGTATGAACACTTTGCGTTAGTATGAAATGTTTTGTTTATGTCACTGCATTATTTCTCTTTATCGATTCTTTATCATTTGTCGATAACTTACTTATTAGCCATGGGTCTCCAAACTTCTTATGACACAGCGCTGCATCCCTTATTGTGGCCTGGTTCGTGGACCGCACGAGGAAAAGTAACAGTCAGTGATATAACTAACTGCCTAAAGTATTGTAACATTTTATATTATGTACACAAATTACAAACGTGACCGTGGGCCGCATAATACAAATTGCGGGCCAACTCCAATCGTCGGGCTGCTGGTTGGAGACCCATGGTGTCTTCTATGTTGTTTAACTGCTTCAGGTACGTGGAAACTGACGTCTTTGCGCGTTGACAGACCTATCTTGCTTTCCTCCCGTTTCAGAGAAATCGAATCCCATCAGCGTAAAGAGATTCTTCTTTTCTTCAAAACGCCCTGACCTGCTCTGGGGGCCCTCCCAGCTCCTTGTTCAGTGCTTAACTGCGGCGCTTTCGTCGAGAGGTAAAGTGGCTGGGACGTGAAACCGACTACTTAACTCCATCTACTGCCGAATTTACGAATGAGTGGAGCCATACCGCCACTTCCCATGCATCTTCATGTATTTCGCGGCTCTGACTTTACTCATTTTCTTCTGTGCTTCCCTTCTCTGTTTCTTTTAGGATATTCCGAATTCGATAGTATAGTGTGGGAATATTTAGTTACAGATATCTTCTTGATTGCAGCTTCTTCAAACATGAAGTTTAATGTGATAGAACAGATACGTGGTTTGCTGAAATTACTGTATAGACTGAAGCGTATAAGCGTAAAGTATTGTCTGATTTATAGTCACCAAATGAAAACCTATGTCCTGAACTCGGTGGTGAAGTCTACAGACGCCGATTTTCGAAATAACTAAAAGACAATTCCAGTGACCGAACGTTGCCCGAGGCGATCTTGCTCAGCCATTCAGTCGCTTCGTCTCAATTCAATGTGTCAACGCCAGCTCCAATATTCGCGTCGCTTAGATTTACAGTGCGCATTGGCGCATCCTTGATTTCGAACACTCTATATGCAAAGAGCTTGATTCAATTAAACTTTCAGGGAGACAAGGTGGCTTCCGAGTTAGTAGATGCTGGCAGGAAAGTATGACACTTCGCATGGAATTTCGTTAGACCAGGGAGCTGTAACAGAGGGTAATAAATATCGGAAATTAAGTATTTTTCTTTGACACTATGCGCAGTGACATAGGATTTAAGAAGATGGAATTAATAGCGTAATCGCATGTTTTTTTCCCCCTCTTTTGGCGTTTTCGCGAAACTGCAAGAAGTTACTATTACCTTCGTCATGTCTGTCTCGCCGTCCACCTGTCCATCTGTCTTTCTGTTTGTCGGTCTGTCTGTCGGTCTACACGGAACACCTCGCCTCCCACTGGACGGAATTTTATGAAATTTGGTATTTGAGTATTTTTTCGAAAATCTGTCGAGAAAATTAAAGTTTCATTAAAATCTTATAAGAATAACGGCTACTTTAGATGAAGACCGATATACATGTATGATAACTGGCGGAATTCTTCGTAGGTTGAAAAATATTTCAGACAGATTTATAGGGAAAATCAAAACACACATTTCGTGTTCAATAACTTGTTTCCCAAAAATCGTGCCGTTTATGAGATAATGTGGAAAAATATGGTAAAGACGGACAGGTGACAAACGACAGTGTAATACGGTGCAGAAGAGATGCGATATTCTTCCAGGATAGTTAAGGAAAATATATAGACACACAGTCATTCTATTTAATACTTTTTGCTCTTTTGTGGCAACATTGGTTACGCGAACGCGTTACGTTATGTGTACACTGCCCGTCTTGTATCAATATTAACCTTTTGGCGCCGGAATTATTTTTTTTTAATTTTAGCACATCCTGTATATAAAATGTGAATAATACAGGAACCAAATACGTTAGAATTATGAAACAAATTGCATTTTGAAGAGAAAAAAAGGAGAGTATATACAATGTTTAAAATATTCAGTACCTATATTTGTTGAATAAATATATAAAATGCAACTTTAGAGGTTAACGGTGCGGTACGACCACTATAGTTGACATTAGGCGTCAAAAGGTTAATGTAGCTGTCGTCATTTCTTGAGGACAATTAATTTGTGTTTATTCATGTTTGTGTGCGCTATGTTCCAAACAGCATGTAAGCAGAAAGACATGAGTCCCTATGGCATTACATATGATTCTGCTTTACAGCAAAGATTCACTGTCTCCAAGTCTTCGTCTCGTACATATAATTCTGGAACACACGAAAACTATTGCTTGATATTCTAGTTGTTTCCGCTACATACTCGTATATACTTGAAATTTGGCTGTCATATTGAGAATACACCGGAATATACAGATCACGTGTCTGCAAACCGCGGCCCACCAGCTTCTATTATGTGACCAAATACCACATTTGTAAATGATGTATATACTATAAAAATTACACAATAATTTAGACGGTTAGGTATACCATGTATTGTCATTTTTCCACGTGCGGCCAGCGAACCAGCCCGTAATATAGGGCGTGGCCCTTTACCATATAAAGGTTGGAGACCCATGATATAAATGATGCAGTCTCGGCCGTCAACATTAGGAGGATTTAAATTATGTTTTTCTTCGCTTTATCTTTCTTCTTCCTTCTTCAGAATGTACCCGACATGTGACCAAATACGGTCTTCTTCATCTTAGAAATTTAAATGCTTGCAGCTGATATTTATGTCAAGAAATTTTACACAGGAACTGCATCGGGAGAATCTCCAAATGCCCCACGCCACGTTATTAGGATGACAGACAGAACATGTGGAAATTATGGGGGAGAACAGAAATGCATAAACGATCTTGATGGTGAAAGCTAAAGGACAGTGGCTTTTGGGAGGACAGTATTGCAAAGGATCCTAAAGAAAGGGGATTAGATGACGTGAACTGGATTCATCTGGCTCTGGCTAGGGACAAGTGGCGGGCTGTTTTGACCGCGGCCGTGAACCTTTAGGTTTCATCAAATGCGGAGAATTTCTTGCCTATTCCTGGAACTGTTAGACTCTCAGGAAGGACAGTGTTCATTTAGCTGGTTATGCAGCTAGCGTTCATAAGAAAAAAGTCCCGTCTTTCTTACACTCTGTTCGTCCTCCAGGTGCTAAGGAAAATGTAGGACGTAATATGGACTATAGTGAAATAATTACTGTTTTATGTAACAAGTAGCTTTGTGGTTTATTTGCCTCACCTATTGTCGTGACGGTAGGGAAGCCCGAAGTAGTATAATGAGCTGGATATATAAAATAAAGCTGAAGTCACGTGGCATAAATTTATGGACATTTTTGTTCGGGAAGTCTCTTGGATGAATGGCACTCAGAAAATCGACAATCCAGTGGTGAGGTAATAGTAAGGTGGGAATAAGCTGATGTTGTGACGGGGTGCGGCAGACAATTGCCGGCTATCAGTAGTGTTCAGCTTCTGGAGCTCATCTTGTGAGCCAAGTACGGGTAGAAATTAAGTATTATGTTCGTGAAGTTCCTGTTGGCGGGTGAATACTGGAAGTTGGATAAAAATAAATTCAGTTTAGCCAGCCGGCCGGCCGGTGGCCCGCCGTCTAAGGCGTTGGTCTGCGTCCGTTCGCTTGCTGTGATTGCGGGTTCGAATCCCGCCAGGCGCGTGGGTGTTTGTTGTGAGTGTCGTGCGATGTCAGGTAAAGATCTCCGCCAAGGGCCGATAACTGGTCCAGAGGAGTCGTACCGACTGTGGTGTGTCTGAGTGTGGTCGAAGAACCTCATAGGCCCAATAGGGGCTGTCGAGTCGTGAAAACAAAAGCCTTCAGTTGAAGATACAGCGATGATCAGCACTTTGTTATGATGATGTACGTACCAGTTTACCGTATTTCACACCCCATAAGACGCTACAAGTGATAAGATGCAAAGCACAAACATGCAGGCTTTTTTCTTTGTGTAATTCAATACAGATTGACCTTGCGATGTTAAGACGCAGGTTGATTGTGGAGAAATTTTTTTTCGAAGGGTGAATGCGTCTTAAGAGGCGGAAAATACCGAATTTAGAAACAATTTACAATGAATATTGAACCCCCTCTTCCTGGTGCCATAGAATTAGTCACTTATTTATAAAACAGCAATTTTAATGATTTCGATACACGTGTGCAATCACGTAACACTCTTGTTGCCGCTAAAATGTTGAGCTTCAGACCCTCAGCATGAAACTCCTTTTGCATCTTGAAGAGATGGTGCAGAATTCGCCTCGTGTACAAAGATCAATGTAATAAAGGATAGGGTCGAATTCAGCATTCAAGTGTGTTCTTGTAGTTCCGCGTGATTCATTTCCGCCTAGCATGAGAGAGCGTACAGGCTAGGGGAGCCGATCGATGCATCAAAACACTGTTGCAAGACGGAGATTGAGGCGCAGCTCGAACACGAACTGAATCTGAAAGCCATCTCGTGCTTAGCCACCTGTATCTCTCAGTTCTGCTTACCCTAACACCACAGCGGGAGTTGCAAACGCGAAAAGATAAGGAGTATCAGGTTAAACCGGTCCTTCGAGAGGTCAAAAAAAAAAAAAGATTAGGTTTAACCACGGATGACTTCATCTGCCTGTTGAATCCACGGTTTCTAGTCAAAGTGTTTTCTTGCACACTTAAAATAGGAGAACTATGGCGTATTTTAACTTCTGGAGCAATATTATGCTTATTGTTTTGCCTACATGATAATACTTCAGGGGATCAAAGGCTGATACTGGCCCCAAGGATTATTATCGATGCCGATAGATAATAGCCACAAATCTTGGGAAACACCATTTGACAAGACATCGGTCAGCTCTGCCAGCAAATCCGACTTCCTCACGTCCTCGATCGTGATCCCTGGGCAATGCAACTTTGGTTGTAGCAGAGAGGAGCGGATGAACGCGAGTCCTCGGCGCCTCAAAACCGAGACCTTCGGCTAAGGGAGCACACCCCTA
>Ga0136643_10004442_pt1 | contig 19346 bp, 17 predicted proteins | sample TergutLab28metaG_FD_96883 | JGI IMG/M metagenome (GOLD analysis project Ga0136643, IMG submission 96883) | Labiotermes labralis P1 segment gut microbial communities from Petit-Saut dam, French Guiana - Lab288 P1 (version 3) (version 3) | ecosystem: Host-associated > Arthropoda: Insects >...
CACAGAGTCTAACAAGACTTAACTTGCACCCCAATACATATATACAAATGCAAAAATCTGCAATTCTTTGCACATGTTCAATTGTAAGAAACTTTTTAAACTACAAATAAGACCACCGAGCCTAATACTGTTGATTACTACATCCCAGGATAGATGAATATTTCCCAGCAAGCTGAGAAGTAAGAAATTCGATGATAATGACGATGATGATGATGATAATAATAATAATAATAAGCACTCAACATACTTCCATTAAATTCGGTACCGGTACCTGGGCGACCATATCAGAAGTTCTAACGGAAATTACATTTCGGTTCTGCGTTGATCCACTATAATCCCTGTTTTTGACGACTTTGAACACAGCCGTTCATATTTAATTTCAAACATTTTCAAAGTACAATATATGTATACGACAACGGAAAAAGCGCGCCTGCATGCATTTGCTGCTGCCTAGCTGTCAACAACAGATCTGAGTCTTAAGTAAAGGACATTACAAGCAATGACAGTCACAATGATACAAAGAAGACATCTGAAAGATACATTCACCTTATTTGTGTACGCCACAACACATTCTCGAATTTAAGCGTGAGGGGGCTTAAATATTGCATTTGTTTGTGAAGGAAACGAAAGGTAAAAAAATAAAAATAAAAAAAAATATTACACTTCAGGGATGACACCCACCTTAGACATTTCTTGCCAACAAAGCAAATTTAATTTTTCCTCTATCACAATGACACTGACAGATGTGACCCAAGTCATCCAAGTTGTAAGTAATTACAGCATTCAACCCAAGTCCTTCGTGGAATACGTTTAACAAAACACTTCAGAACCTCACACATATATATATATATATATATATATATATGCAACAGAGCCCCACAAACGTACACAGTTTCATACATCTCTGCAATACTGTCAGGTTCTCTATCCATTCGTATGGTACTACTATAGGTATACCTACACACATAGAGGGGATGGACAAAATAATGGGAACAGATGTGAAAGATAAACATTTCTTGATTGATACAGAGTTGGACCACCAATTGCCTGTAATGCAGGTTGTATCCTACTTGGAATAGACTCATATAAATTCTGAAAAGTCTCTGGTGGAATACTGTACCACTCTTCATTAAGAACATCTTATAGTTGCTTGACAGATAACGGAGAAGGGAATCTGCTTCTCACCCTACTCTCCAAAATTGACAAAAGTGGTTCGATGATTAAGTGTGGCGATTGTGCTGGACAGGGGAGATACTGAATTGCATCATCATGCTCCTCAAAGACTAAACACTTCTAGCTGTTTGTGTGGACGAATTGTCTTCCTGAAAAACTGCATTATTGTTAGGAAACAACATCTAGACCATAGGATGCCCCTAGTTACGTAAAATGTCCACGTAGTCACTGTCAGTAATTCGACCATTCAGAGTAATTATAGGGCCAGCAGAACACCAAGATATTTGCTGCCCAAATCATCGCAGATGCGCCTCCATGTTTCGCAGTTGGAATCAGGCATTCTGGATCACAGGCTTCCTTGGGCCTTCTCCAAACCCAAAACCGGCATAGTGTTGGAAACAACGTGAAGAACAACTCATCTGACCATATTACGTGTTTCCAGCAACACGTCCAGGTTTTATGAACGTCACACCATCTTATTCGCCTTTTAGCGTTGTTTTCAGTAATCAGAAGTTTAGAAATTGCAGCTCTACCGTGGATGTTGGATTTGTGAAACTCTCGACGGACTCTTTTTGTGGAAACAGGACCTCAAAGATGAATATTTAGTTCTGCTGTCACCTTTGTTGCAGCCGTTCTATTAGTTTTAGACACAATCCTCTTCAAAGTATGGAGATCTCTTTCACTTAGTTTGGTATTCGGCCACTGTTCCTCTTAGCTGATAATGTCAGCTAGTCCAGTGATTTGTTGTCCGATTTTGGTTATATCCCGTATGGCCGTTGTGCACTGTGATTTTCATAAATATCAACTCAGGGAATGTCATATTTTCTGTAACACTTATCTTACAGACATCAATGAATTTACAATTTCGTATGCACCGTGAAGACTATTATATTCAGAAAGTAAAGATGGCCTTGTCAAATTCCGTGTACCACATTTCGGAGTACACCATATATATTCCCGTGACATGTGCTTCACATTATGTCACATATTTCTCACATCTTCTGCTATACTGGTTGTTGATACAAAAAGAACCTCTATATGCCAAAGACTCTTAAATTTCACAACAAAAATCTTAGGATATGTGAGTGACGCACCTAATTCTTTGATAGGTAGTATTAATGTATTTCATGTCACAGTGGCCGTCATTAATCACTAAAAATGTCCTGAAAGGAGGTTAATTGAAGTGCTGCCCAGATTTCGTTATTTACTTTATAAAATTATATTTACTAAGCTGTGTGCCCTTCTCAAGACAGTAACGAATTACAAATTACGGAGAAGTTCAGATGTATGCTCCACAGCGTACAGAACTTAAATTATTGCTGATTCTTGTATTTTGCTTTGAACTTAGAATAAAAAGGAAGTTAAAGAAACGCGTCGTTTGTATGTGTTTTTCAAATTTCAAGTATATTAATATGTTTCACCAATTCGAGTTTGTAAAATTAGCCAGTTCTGCTTTAACACGACTGTTGCATTGTTATGAGGCCTCGCGTCATACAATTATCATTATTATTGTTATTACTACTACTACCACTACTCCTACTAGGGAGTTAGCGTGATATCTTCATAAAGTTGGCTTAAATCGCATAAGAGCCAATATGCGTACGTGAACGTTCTCGTTATGCAAACAGCGTTCACCTATTCATCAATCGCGTTATAGTCAATTCCCGTTACAGAAATGCGCGTTATATCAGTACTGACTGTAATAGCATCTTTGTATGTACAGCTACAACGTGGTGGTTTGGTCTCCATATAAAGGGTACCTGTATAACCAGAAATGAATCTGGTTGAGTAAGGAATGAAAAATGTTTAAAGTTTGCAAAATTTATTTGGCCATATAAGGTCCTTCTGACACCGCAGTATAAGCTTCCTACAGCCTACTATTAAGATCTACTTCCTTCCAGTTAACTCCACATTACCACACATTGTTTTAATATTACCTGCCATTTATGCCCTGTATTTCAAGCCATCTCTTCAGTTACAGTCTTTCATGCACTTCCTGCTTCCCCCATGTAAGCTACACACTAATCAGGTAAAGCTAAATTTGTTCCCATACTTCACTGGAGTGCCATCCCATGAAAGCATGATTGTCACACACCACACTTACAGGACAGAACAAATAAATTTTATATTTCATTAACACATTCAATATTAATCTCAGCAGCAGCATTTATCTCTGAGGTCCTCCCACCCTCCTATATTTTGGGCAGTGTATAATCTTTCCCTGGTGATAAAGTGACCAGAGCATTAAACTCACTACTCACCTCCATCTAGCACCAAGGTTAAAAATGTATGGAGCGATACCTACACTGCCCTATATGCCTTCGTGGTGTGCATGGTGACTTTACAACAGCATTTATCATCTAACCATTGAATATCTTATTCATTAATCATAGAGTACCAAGAATTAAAGGAATAATACAATGAAATTGTTGATACAAACAACACTCATCTTCCTAAAGTGAAGTTGTAAGCTTCCACCCCCAAATGCTTTACCTACTGGACATGAGGTAGGTAGGCTCAGAGCTAGCCTGGATTTTTTGCAGAAGACAAAATCTCTTGTCCCTGCAGGGAACTTAAACCCAGGTTGTTGGCCATCCAATGCACAGCCCAGTACTGACTTGATTACTTGAAATTAATTACTCCAGTAATGCCAAAGGTGAGGAAACAGCTCAATCCTACAGATGCTCATAGCCACTTAGAAACATCCAATATGGACAACGACCACATTACAGGTCACATACTTATCCTTTCCTACTTAAAAATCAGAACTATTTACATACATGATTTGGTTTGATTGTACGCATAAGTTTAATGCATGTTAAGTTCCTGCCGACAAGTACATTTCAATGTGAATGACATTCATGAATCAGTTATGTCACAAACACTTCCTGTGAATTGTTGCTGGTCATAATGTGTAAGTGTCTAACTCATACTGTAGTAGCAGAAACTGGTGGTTCAACACCACTAATAACAAAGCCTACTCTGGGACATGTTCCTGTACCATTTTCACCTACATCCTACCTTCACAGCCTAACTTCCCATGATCCATCGCAGTACTATTCCCTTATTGTAATACTAATTTGCATGTCAGCACAACTTTTTTTATTACACAAGGTAATATGTAGGCCTCCATATTACCTTGTGTAATAAAAACAGTTGTGCTGACGTACAAATTATTATTACAATACGTATCCAAGCACTTTGTGATGTCTTCATTCAAACTATTCTCTTATCTCCTGCTGAGTATCCTGAACAGACACTTGCTTCGACATTTTCCCACCTATATTCTGTATTCATTTATTATCTCCCCCATCCCAGCTACATTGTGTAATACCTTAAAAAGCTCACTTACACCTCATAGGGCCAACCATTTTTCTGTGCACTTATTTTGCGAACACTTTTAATTTATGTTCTTCTTTCAAAGACCATATTTTACACCCATACAAAACTTGGCAAATACTGTTCCGTATATAGGTCACTTCATGCCATACAAACAATGCATAAAACTTCTGTCTCAGAGATTTTAATGACACTTGGTATATGCCCACCTATAAACAGGGCCAGTTTCAGAAATTTATAACCTCACTGCAAAAATATAATGGGGGCACTACTTGCATGTAGTCCTGAACTGATCATGCAGCAGGTACAGCACAAAATGTGAAAGAAAATTTAAAAAATAAAAATACAACTGGCCTGTCCCTCTCCCCCCAGAACTAACAGCAAAATTCAGTTGCCTAAATACTGTTTTGTGACAAAAGAAGTTAGTCATATAAATAATATAAAAAAGAATTCACAGTTAGCAATTTCATGGTAACCTTGGCACTAGATGGAGGTGAATGGTCAACATGGCCACTTTACTCATATAAAAAAAAAAACAACCCAACACCCACTGAATGGAAGACTGAGAGGCCCCAAAATCGTTCTGAACATACTGGCAAAAAGAAGAATCTCTTGTTTATGTCAGAAATTGAGTCCCAGATAGTCCAGCCCACAGCCTGCTCACCATACCAACTGAGCTATTATAGGTCCCATCAATGTCAGAAACAAAATTTCATAACTTAACTCAATGCAGAAGAGTCCTGCTTGAAAAGCTAATAGTTTCTCAGCTAATGAAAAAATTCATCGCACTTTATGGAACCCAAAGGTTCATTACTGTGTTCTCAACAGCTTGTCACTTGTTCCTACCCTGAGCTAGACCAATCCAGTCAATGCCTTCCAAACTCATGTTATTAAGATCCATTATAACATAATCCTACCACCTATACCTAGGTCAACCAAGTGGTCTCCTTCCATCCGATGACCCCCACCAAAACCCTGTATGCACCTCTCTTCCCCTCATACATGCCACATTCCCTGCCCAGCTCATCAAACTTGATATGGTCACCCAAATATTTGGTGAGGAGTATAAATCATGAAGCTCCTCAGTAAGCAATTTTCTTCAGTCCCTCTTATTTCCATCCTCTTAGGCCCACACACACCCTCAGCACCCTACTCTCAACCATGCTTTACCTCTGTTGTTCCCTCAATATGAGAAACCAAGTTTCACACCCACATAAAAAGCAACGGACAAAATTATATTTATGTATGCTCTAAGTTTTATATCTTTGGACAGCAAACGGGAAGACAAAAGAATCTGGGCCAAATAGTAGCAGCCAGTCCCTACGGTAAATCTGCTCGTAATTTCGTCACAAATGCAATTTTCGTTTGTTAATGTAATTCCCAAATATTTGAACCTTGCCACACTTTAAAAATAACACGGAAAACCGTACATTATAAACTTTACGTTTACCAACAACGAATGGGAACACAGCCGCATTTGCTGCATTTAACGCTCTCTTAATTGAGTGTACGTTTTATATCGCGGTAAGAGACAGTCATCTATTCCAATTTAAAATAACTCTAAATATTGAATTCAGTACCCTCTGAATTACAGTAGTTACTTTAATTCTCAAATTAGGTGTACATTTATAATTACCACTAATTAAACGGGGTGATTTTAATTCACACTTTTGTTTTTTGCGGGTAAATTAAGAAAATGTCGGGATTGGACGATCCGAAGATCACCAGACCAAACTGAAGAATCTGATTGGATACACAACGGAATGCGACATGCATGGATATCGTCTGTAGTCGGGTTGTCATCCCCGGTTTACAATACAAAACAGTCTGCCAATTTGCACTTTAATAGCATTTAGTTATTTGTTATATTTTATAGCAAATTATGTAATTTAATTCTACTTACACCAAACGTTTCCTATGGCGGTGCAGCACGGTTATTAACACCTACAAATCACTCACTTCAAATATCACAACAATTATGAAACGAATTAGCCACATATTACAACCAATTTGCGATATCAGTTATCACAAAATGTACCTAAATAACTGAATAGCGAGTTTATATCAATTAAAAAATAACTGACTTTCCGGCTCTACAATATTTCTGTACGTTCACCAGCTGCACGACCTGCCATGATATACTGAACATTAAATTTCTCATTTAAAGCACGGATTAGAATACTTCCGAATATTGACACTACACATCGCTGATGCGGTCTGTCCTTGGCCTGAGAGCATGCTCTGTTGTACCTTCCCAACCATGTCTCATACCCTAGGACCACGGATGAACGCCCTCCGTCCATTTCGCAAGACACCGTGAATTGCTGTTGCCAAGATCGGAATACGAAAGGATGGAGTTTCAATCATGAATTTAAAATACGTGAAATGAACACAACTTACTCCTTTGATAATATAAAGGTAAAGTGGTAATTTACATAATTTACTTACAAAAGTAAAGTTCCTCTGGAAAATTTAGGAATTATTGCCAATTTGTGAGTAAAACATTTCCCACCCTGAGAACACTCAGCCATTCATGTGTTTTACTACTACCAACATTACTACTTCATAATTCTCTTCACGAATGCTGTTTTATTCGTTTAGAATCTTTATATTTTGTTTTCTATTCTTGTTTAGAACACAAAGTGTTCACATAAAATAACATTCTATTCGCAGGAGCATTTCATGGTGTTTCAATTACAATGGATCCTTGGATGTTTGCTGGGAAGTCTGAAGGGGAGGAGAAACCAACGTTGACGTTTGAAGACAACTTCGAGCCAAGTGACCGTCTTCCAGATTCTGTGGCATATTTATCTGCCTTAGGTAATATATTTCACCATTCCAGTTATGTTATTTTGTAATTGCGATAAAGTAAAAAGTGGTATGTTGGAGGTTTCACTTGGTTAGTTGCTAGGTAGATAAGTATATTTGATTACAGAGAAAAGGCTGGCACAATTGAAGGAACGACATAGCAAGAAAGACCTTGTACAGTCTCTCGAGGAAAAACACAAATCATGCATGTGGAGATTGGTGTCCGAAGAAAGTAACACGACCTTCACCGAGGACGACATAGATCTGGATGCACCAGTGAACAGTGGCAACCCTTCTCAAGCCTGGATCAGACGTATTGCGCCAGAACGTCAAGCTGTTACTTTGGGGGAACTTGTTGAACTACTAAAGGCCGACCATTTGGCCAAGATTTTATCAGACGAAGCAAATGATAGTAAGTCAAGTCATTAAAATATTCCTGAAATAAAAGTAACAGCACTGGCCAAAATGGCAGACTTCAAGGAACATTTCTGGGGACAGAAGACATATTGCTTGATAACAGGTGCAAGCAAAGGAATTGGACGCAAATTTGCCATTGAATTTTCACGTGCATTTGCCGCCAACTCACTTTTGGTTCTCTTGGCCCGATCTCAATCAGGTTTGGTAGAAACCAGCAACCTTGTAACTAGTGCTAATGCAAATGTTAAGGTTAAAATTTACCCAACAGATCTTAGTAAGCCAGATCCAGAGTTATTTCTCAGTATGCTACATACTTCTCTTAGGGAATCTGGATGCAATCCTGGTGATTTTGATTTGTCCTTGATAGTTCATAATGCAGGTTCAGTTGGGGATGTGTCAGAAGGAACTTCTGACATGTGTTACCCAGAGAAATGGCAGGAGTATTTCTGTCTGAATCTCTTTTCAGTTGCATGTCTCAATTCTCAGTTTCTGAAGGTGTTTCCAGAAGGATCTGTCAAAGAAAGAACCATCATCAATGTAACCTCTCTTTGTGCAATAAAACCATTCAAGTCAATGGGGTATTATTGCTCTGGGAAAGCTAGCAGAGAAATGTTCTTCAGAGTGTTGGCAGAAGAGAATCCAACAATTAATGTTCTGAACTATGCTCCGGGTCCAGTGGACACTGACATGGTATCAGAGGTGATAACCAGTACTGGAGATGCTAGTGTCCAGGGTATGTTTGTAAATTTGAAGAAGACTGGAACAATTTTAACTGTTGATCAGACTACCAGAAGAATTATGGAAGTACTGAAAAATGGGAAATTTGAATCAGGACAGCATGTGGACTATTATGATGAGTGATGTACCTGTTGGCTTTGACCTGACAGTGTAAACATGCTCCATCTAAATGTAACTAATATACAATGAATATACATGTAATTATGTTGCTTTTGCTTGGAGGTCACATCCCAAGATGTTATGTGGACAAAATTTTGCACTGGTATAATCTCAACATATTCCATGTGAATGTAACTGTATAACAGATAATAATACTAACATGTCACTCTGTTATATTTTTGCTTGGAGGTCACATCCCAAGATGTTACATGGACACAGCCTTGCATGGATAATGTATGCATATTCCATATGAATGACTGTAAGTAATAAACAATACCTATTTCATGAAACTCATCTGTGATGTTCAGTGTCATTACAAATCGACAGAACGAAGGTAACGTGCTTGTTAAGTGTTGTAGGCATCATCATCATCCTTGGTATTAGTTTCCTTGGTCTCTCAGAAAAGATGATCCTTCCATCCTTTCAAAGACTTTGTTGTATGCTCTAAACCCTTTAATGTCAGAATTAAATCCCTCCAAGCAACACTGCCTGCCAGAATTGTTTACTGCAGATTTTAAATTTTAATGCTAACTCTTAAAAAAAAAAAGGCATATCGCATAGACTTTTCCTTCAAATTTAATGAAATAAAATGTTGCTGTCTGCTTATGAATTGGTTAACCCTTTGATGCCGGAATTAATGCCCCTGTGCAATGCTGCCTGCTGGAATTTTCTACTGGGGATTTTTAATTTTTTGATTACTCTTAGAAAAAAAAGCATATCTCGTAGACTTTTCCTTTGAATTTAATTAAATAAAATTTTGCAGTCTGCTTATGAATTGGTTAATCTCGAAAAAAAAAAGTTCACCTATATTTATAATAAATTTAGGCCTGTGAATCACGTGCATTATATTAAAATGTGGTGTAAATAGTTCATTACTTACATAATTCTGGTTGCTGTAGGTCTGTGGCACCTTGGATCACTGTTTTATCATGACACACATTATTCACAATGAGAGTGATTTACAAATTTACTTTTGTGTGTTATTCCTCGAAACAAGGCACCACGCACAGGCACACATCACATTTGGCGCAATTATAGACAATTCGCTTTCTTTGGTCATGAGAAAAACACAGACGGCACTGGAGATGTGTGGAAGATTTCGCTGACCAGTGTTTATTATGACGACTCTCGAGTCGCAAAACATTTGTTGCAGCTGCACTTGGTCTTCCAACCAATCTGGGGGTGGGGCAATCTTGGCTCTTTCCAGCTTCCTCAATCAAATTCCTCAGCAGAAGGAGCCTGAAATCTCGGTGGGTATATTTAGCCCCACATGAAGATAACAGTATCCAACTGTTGAGTACTGTTAGGTCCAGAAGGTGGAAAAATAACTTCGTGGTCCACTTGAAGGTACGTTGACTCATTGAATAGCTGTTAGCCATACAATCAGAACTGTCGACGTAACCCACGTGTTGGTTGTATCGTTCCACAATGTGAGGTTTCATGGAGTGGTTGCTATCATCACAAAAATTTTCTTCCGCTGGTGGTGGGTCCATGTTGGCATGCAAACTTCTCGCCTGTCCTTCCAAACTGATGCAGTCAAGCCTCCCCTAGTCCTCACCCTTACGTCACCCCTTTTCACTTTCAGTTGTTTTGGTCCAGTCACTGGGCATGTCTCTTCTGTTGGGCTGCACTGTCCCACAAGAATTTATCTTACGTCTGTCCACATCATCAAAAAGTCTGGGGGACGAAAAGAAATTGTCCATAAATATTTTGTGTCCTAAGCCTTCAACTCTGCTAGTAAAATGTCTAACAGTTGCGTGTGTTGCAGTCATGTCGTCAGTGGCAAAGTGTGAGTTTCTACCCAAATACACTCTCATGTCATACGTATACCCTGTTTCATCGCAGAGTTTGTAAATTTTGATGCCGAAACGTTTTCTTTTCTTTGGAATGTACTGCTTGAAGATAACCCTTCCCTTGAATTTTACAATTACCTCGTCCACTGCCAAATGTCCAAGGGGTTATAGAATTTAGCATAAGCCTCATTCAGCTTGTCAGAGACAGTCCTTAGTTTCCATAGTTGGTCATATTCTTCGCCTTCGTCAGGTCTCTGTGAATTGTCTGCAAAATGCAGAAAACGCAGTTTGTGTAAAAATCTGTCTCGTGCCATGGTCTCGCTGTAAAACGGATTGTGTAGCTGTCTAAGTCTCGACCAGTAGTCATGTAGTGTGTCTTTCGTGTCTCATCTGCAGAGCTAAGGCAACGAAAGTCATCATGTCTGGTACTGTAATATCAGGCAGTCAGTGGCTAGGTCCGGCTTGTCTGTCTAAGTGTTGCTGGTAGTACACGTTAGTCTTTTCAACCAGCAGATGAAAAACTTCTGTGAAAAACATCATCAACACAGACAGTGGTGAGCTGTCTTTGTTGATGTGTGGAGCCTCACTTTTTTTCACACCTTTTGCTGGACCGACAAAAGGATGAATATTTGTGTTCCTTCCTTGAGGCGGTCCCCAGGTTGGTAATCCACCACTCATTGCAGCCTGTGTTTCGATATCTGCTGAGGATTGTTGTAGTTGTTGTTGTTGTTGTTGGTGGTGGTGGTGGTGTTGATCCTCCTCTTCTTCCTCCTCTTCAAAATCATTTTCAAAATCACTAGCCTCAGAACCTGATTCAGAGTCGGTGTCAGCAACCAGAATTTCACTGATACCTTCCTCGTCAAGTGTTATTTTTTTCCCGGCCATTGCGATAGACACGTACAAGGGATTGCTTTGTTTACACTCCTCTGTTGGTCTGGCACAGTTCAGGAACCTAACTTACATATGAATGTATTCTGCAGTGGCAACAAAACAGATCTAAAGCTATGATGTAACTGCGTATGAATTTCCAGCTATACGAGGGTGCCCAAGATTATGTTACTAGACTGACGGCTATATGTAGCATGTTACTACCCCACAACCCCTGCAGATTACCCCAGCACTGCAAGAGACGTGTGTGGGCCCTTCTGTAGCTGTAAACTTCGATTTTTATGGATATCTCCGATGTTTGAGCATTACTTTTGTCTGAATTATATGGGTACAGTACACCACTGACAACCTTTCTGGTCATGAAAGAGTTTTCACTTTATAGGCCATTGTTGATATTTCAACCCACAGTGAACACCAGAGTAAGCAATAATCAAAGTAAGCAGTGTCAGAACCATATTAATCAGCTGGGAAAAATGCACAGTTACTAAGTGTCTACATATATATGAGTGCTTGTGGAGGGTGTACATTCTGGCTCCTGAATGAAAGCCTGACCTTCAAGGGTCCTGAAGCATAGCAAGCCACAGCAGTTAACCGAATAGGAGTGAACAAAATTCCTCCAAACTTCGACACACTGTTTGTGATGTATATATAAGTCATTTGTCTATATAAGGGGCTCGCTGCATGATGTATTTATAAGTCACTTGGCGTTAAAGGGTTAAAATCACTTACTACATGAGAAAAGGTATTAAAAAATGTAAAAAATATATTCATATCATATTAATTTCATGAAAAAGAAATTACTACAGGACGTATGGTAACATTTCTTTTAATTTAATAAATGCCCACAAAGTCACTTACTTTCAGCTTCAGTGATAAAATATATGCTGTAAACATCTTCCATAATCATTCGAAAAAATATGCTATCAACTTCACAGAATGTAAGGACATTTGCTTCAGGAACACATTAACTTTTGTACATTGTACATAATGTGATCAATTTTGGTGTGATATTTTCAATTTAGAAAGTGATTTGTCAATGATTTATACATTACTGAACAAGTGCTCATGGTACACTGTGTTTTGTAAAGTGTCACATCTTGCTTTCATGAACCTTCTCATATACTGACACTTACAATATACAAAAAATGAATATTTCCATGCAAATGAAAATTGGTTTCTATGACTGTTACATTTATGCTACTTGATATTTGAAATAAGTCTGGTAGAGATGACACTGGTGGCAACACATTTATCTGTATTAATATTTGGAGCAACTTGATAATATAATAGTAAACCAAGTTATAATTTCTTTAGTAAGATACATTTTTAGTTACCTTGCTTCTATCCCAAATATCAAAATCTCATTCTCTAAAGAAGGACAGTTACAATAAAACAGTTTTCAGCACCCTCATAACTGCTTATTTTCATCAAAAGAAAATTATATCACATCAGATTAAGAACCCCTCTCAGAAATAAAACAAACTCTGTTTATGTTCTTTTAAAATTACCACACATGAGTCACAAACTGAAATATCTAAAAGTGGTAAGCAGCAGATACCCAAGTCCACAAAAGTGGTATTGGATCAGTGTAGACAAATGGGAACAGTACTTATTGGTATGGAACCCTGATGTACATTTGGCACTATTCAGTGAAAGGTATGCAATCTTGGACTGTGGCATCAAAAACAGCATTCAATTTTTTAAACATTCTGTTGTTCTAAATCAACACATCAAGTTAATAACATTGCAAGACAATTTTTATCTAATCTCAAGCTGGTTTTCTGCAAATCTGTTTACTGTTTAACCTGACTATAACATGGGCAAAGACAGTTCTGCTAGTCATCTAAGTGACCATCCTCTATTCTGTGGTCCAGCAGTCACTTAACCCTCTTTTGTTGTCTCTGTCTGTAAATATCATTTACTGGTGGTGCACCTGAAAGTTCATCATCCTCGCTGTCATCCATCCCTACCCCTGTTCGATCTGCTGCCAATTTCCGTCTTCGCTTTGTTCCTCCACTTCCCGGCAGAGTCAGTGTACCCTCTTGACCTTCTTCTACTATCCAGTGTACAGACTTGGCAAGATCAAAGAGCTTTGTATCACATCCATTGTCTGCTGTAGGTGATGGTGCTATAATAAAATATACAATAAAGTTCTCATATTTAACATATGTTACCATATTTTTAAATAGGTAAATATGTCAAAAAATTCAAGTTAGGCAGTTAACTGCATTGTTCACACTAACATCCACATATTCCCTACATACTGTGGAATGATATGTATATGGTACCCAAGCCAATAGAAGTTATGTCTAAGCTCAGAAACTCAGAATACATTTAATAAGGAAATACAGACTGGAACTACAGACATTATGTGGTATGTAATGCCTTAAATTAAGGGCTATGGGAACAGAAACATTTTACAGAAACTTTTACCAGAACAGTTTAGTTGGTATTTTTCATTGTAACCAATACAAAATGTCTAAAATTTTTAGAATTTATATAATTTGGCACAAATGAAAATGAGGTTCATTACAATTCATAATCAGTTCAGAGCTGGGCATGTGGCATGTATGGGTGAGGAGAGGGGGGTGTATAGGGTCTTGCTGGGGAAACCGGAGGGAAGGCGACCACTGGGGGAGACCTAGGCATAGATGGGTGGATAATATTAGGATGGATCTCCAGGGGGTGGGATGTGGGTATATGGACTGGATTGGGCTGGCCCAGGATAGGGACAGGTGGCAGACGCTTGTGAATGCGGTAATGAACCTTCGGGCTCCGTGAAATGCGGGGAATTTCTTGACTAGCTGCAAACCAGTTAGCTTCTCAAGAAGGACTCTGCGCCATGGAGTAAGTAAGTAAGTAATCAGTTCAGAAATGGCTGTTATCTTGTCTAATTCCCAGAAAATCTTTGTGCTGTTGTCAGTGGTATTAGATATGAAACTACAGTGAATGGCCACATAGAAGGGTGGAGGATTCTTATATCTCCAAAAAATAATGAGAGGATGCTATTTGGAGGGATGCAGTACATTTGCTCCAGATATGTAACTGGAAGGCAGCAGCAAGGAAGAAGGTTGGAGGAAGAAGGCTGTGGAGGCCAGGGCCTGAAAATGGGCTGAAGTTCCAAGGAAGAAGAAGAACAACAACAACATTTATGTCCATAAAGATACGCTCTGTGAAAAGTACTGATCAGTATTAATGACTGATTGGTGTTAATGACTAAACAGATGTTAATAGGGTCGGAGGTTTTTACTGCAGTAGAGATTTAGATTATGGTCTCCTGGGTTATGACACCATGCAGTCTGGTAAGTGGATACCAACGTTTTGGAGGAAAGAGCTGCCTCTTTCTTTGAACCAAGTGATGTCAAAAACCCCTGGAGGGCCACAATCTAAGAATTTAAAAAATTCAAAGACAGGACACAGTAAACTTCTGGTCTTTTATAATGTGATCTCTGGCAAATCTCACCCGTTTCTGGCAACTGGATTTTACTGAAAACATCCATGAGTAAGTCGACAGCAACAAATGGACCACGGAAGCAGCCTGGAGGTGGTAGCAATGTGCAAAGTTGCGCTACTGCTGGTGGGTGAGGGAAAACACCGCCTGCAACAATTTGACAGAAGGACTGAACACATGAACAATATAAAACAAGTGAATAACAATTTACACAAAATGAGGGGAGGAAGGGTGGGTGAAAGGGAGGAATGCAAGAGCAAGATGATGATTTTGATTTTGGGATAATGCTTTTACAGATCCACTCACAAAACCTGTAACAGAATATTTAAATATTTTACACATTGTAGCATATAATCAGAAATTAAAGGTGCTTCATTGTCATTTTTGTTGATTTTACATTCCCTGATTACTGTTACTTTCTTTAGTTTACTTGTAATTGCAGTAAATAAAAGCAACATACACGCTGAGAGTATATCAGACTTGAAGTTCTAAATGGCATATGTTTATGAGGAATATCCCGAATGTGACACCATGTAATCTGATACAAGGTTGCCATAATCTCCTGTGCCCGGAATATGAAGGCACAAAGTTCCTGCAAAATATCAGTACACTTCTACCAGAGTATACAGTATTCTTCATTATAGTTCATATGTGTGTGGGTTCAATAAAAGCGCAGCTCATCACATATTAATGTTAGTGAACATACCTGGAACAGGATGATCACCAGGAATAGCCTGTGCCTTAGGCTTGAATGGAATCATCTGGGTGAAATCTGGCCTTGGCATATTTGAGGATTCCTCTTCGGTGTCGATGATAACTGATGCCAATGGATGGAATGACTTGACAGCTGTGCTGGCTACTTCACTGTAACCTATTGATCTGAGTGAAAGAATCACGACATTCACAATAAGATCATATGACTCACAGCAGAACAGAGGTTTTGAGAATGACAGTACAGGCTGCTAAAGGGACTTTGTGAATCTAAGGTATTTGATTAATAGAGGAAACTGTGCAGTGAGTTTCATGCTTTGTGCTTTTCACCAAGTACTGTTAAGGTTACAAGGGTAGAACATGCAGCATACAGTGGGGACACAACTAGACATTTGGAGGTGATATTTACCTAAGTTCTGCAGGTGTGCAGGGGTAGAGATCTAGGAACTTGTACCGGTCAACTAGTTGTGCTGTTTCCTTCCCTTCAAACTCTTTAATCTGTAGCAAACATAAAATGTACAATAAATGGTAGAGGAGCCTACAACAACCTGCATATATTTAAACAGATTTTAAAGTTTCAGATTCAGCCAGTTTTGGTTCTGTTTGTGTTAATCCCTGCACTGACATACTACTAACCCCATCAGAGTGATGTGTGGAACTAGGGAATGTGAATTAAAATGGCTTATTTCTGCTACCTTTCCATTACATGTGCAGGAATGTAGTTCCTTTGCTGACGTGGTGAGTCACATTAACAAATACTATCACAATATGTAATAAAATTGCTGTAAGAAAAGCCACAAAAGTCACATGAAAAATCATAATTTTGGTCCTTGCAGGGTTGCAATCTGACAAAACAGCAGTCTTAATTGTATCATATACTGTGCACAGATGGAAATAAACTGACCCTTGTCAGTATTCCTTTGTTCAGCATACCTATATACAAGGAGAAACAAAAGACAAAGGTCACAATACAAAGTATAATTCTTCCATTTTGTAACAATATAACAAATTGTATATGAACAAAACATTGTCCCTTTAATAGGCATTAAAATACATGCTATACAGCTAGAATACTTGCTTGGACTATCAAAGTGAGCATGATTCTTCCATTTTGTGACAACATAACAAATGGCATATGGCCGAAACATTGTCCATTTAATAGGCATTAAAACACATGCTACACAGCTAGAATACTTTCTAGGGCTATCAAAGTGGTGTGTGCACATAGCATACGGGTATGTATGTACTTGGAAGAACACTGAGAGGGTTAAGATGATGTCAAGTTATTGTACTTATGGCTCTGATGGTTAGGTGTGTGGTATAGTCATGCAAATATGACAGCCAAACATACACGATTTTGTCTATGACACTAATGCTGCTATTCACTGCGATACAGTAACATACATTACTGCCCTTCCATACTTTAAGCACTGTACAAATTTTGATGGCACAGCAATGTTATGTAAGTAAATAAATTATAAAGTTAGACTTATGAGTACAGAACTCAATAAATACAATTATTTATTCATTAACTCTGTGACACATGGCAAATATTTTTGCAGTGAAGAGTAAAGTACTCCCACTTCTGCATCACACGTCCCAGAGCCTTACATTAACTACCTGTCCTTTACCGAGTATGCAGAGCCAGGAAACACACAACTAGACAGCAGATATATTGTATGAGACACACTAAACAGTGCTTAGAGTTTGGTGGATGTCTTCATAACAAAGGTCTGTATGTAAAGCTAGAATGGCAGATTAGTGTTCAAAGTATATTATCTTGTTCTGTCTCACTCTGCAAATTATGTAATATTTTTCACCTAAGATGTGTTCTCTAAAAGACGTTACATCATTTAAAACTGTTGTATTACAGCACAGGAATTATTTCTGAATGCACACAATTCTGAAGGAATGCAAAGGATTTCAGACTAACCTGGCCTAATACAGCACTCCGCCTCTTCTCCACTTTGACAATGCTGGCAAGATCTCCAATATTAGACTCAAACTCTAAAAACCGGTTCCATATATCTCTGCAGAAACAAGTGTTCTTTTTAAGCAATGTTTCATTCTCCTGTGGCCACAGTATATAAAAAGTGACATTTCACAATCACATGTTGTACTGCAGCAATGGCTACCTGGCATAATTAGTGATGCAGGTGAAATACATGACTGATTATTAATCTTAAAACAGGACAATCGCTCAATAAGTAATAAAAATTCCTTTTCACATTGTTTTGATTGACAGCCCATTTAGACCTAACCTACATGTATAAATCCCATTTCCTGTACTAAAGATAATGCATATGCATATCAGTCTGTGAAAATGGTATCTATGAGGGTCGGAAAGGTCCGTAATGCTTCAGCCATAACCTACAAATGCATATTTCAGACTTCTATCCAGATTTTATGAGAATCCATAAGAGAGAAGAAACTGGTTCCAGTCATAGACAGAACTTGTCATCTTAAATAGTAACTAACTCCATGGAGCAGAGTCCTTGAGAAACTAACACTCAGCTAGTTAGACACCTTTTATTTAGCCCAGAAGTTTCTTTTAAAATAACAATGAAAACCCCTGTACAATACTTACACAGACTTCTCAGGTTCTAGACTGCCTGATGAGAGAACCCTTTCAAAAAGGACACGTGTGTTGTTGTCCTCTGGAACAGATTAACTCTATTAGAAAGCACACCACAATAAATGTACAGTTCAGTGTGCTCCACATTTGGATTTCCAGTTCCATATGACTCTCTGACAGTTCAGATACAGTTTACTGTGGTTTGCTTCACTTCATCCAAAAGGGGTGGCATACTGTCTTAAGACTCAAATTACAAAGATTCTATAGTTGGAAAACATCAAACATAATTTTTTATAAATTTATAAACACTGCTTACTGTAAAGAATTATATGCACCACAGTTTCAAATAAATAATTTTAATTAATTGAACAGACAGTTATAGAATAATTGCAACTTGCAGAAGTTCACATAATGCAATCACTTATCTGCTGCTACTCATTATAATGGGAACAGAGTGCAAAACATGGGGGATATGGTTAATTGGTTCTATAATGGTACACAGTCTAACTGTTCCCATCAATACACACTTTGTAACAAGCATATTTATGTCAGCAGTTGCCAAATATTTCATGTCATCCTAAGTACTTTCTTCAGTGTTATAAACTTCCTACAAAACAAGTAGTGTAATCACATTCATAATTAGTTAATTCCAGGGCAGAGTCTTTCTTGAGCACTTGACAGTAAAGCAGATGATCAAACAATTTCCCCTCATTATGGAATCCTAAGGTTCATCGCTGTCATCACAGAAGTCTATTAGTGGTCCCTATGCTGAGTCAGTTCAGTACAGTTCATATTTTCTCCAGCACTTTCTCTAAGACAAATTTAAATATTAGCCCGCCATCTATGTTTAGATTTTCCAATAAACATTTTGAGTACATACACCATTCCTCATACATCCCATACTTAATTTAAATCTCATAACAAGACTGTATAAGGAGCATATTATGAAATTACCCATGGCTAACCTTCTTCTCTGGTCAACACATCATCTTCAGAACAGTGTTCTACTTAATTAACCTCTTAAAACCTACTGGTTACGTGATGTACCAACAGATTTAACATTCAACAACTGTACTTTCTGCCCACACTGTATTTATGTGTTTTGTGTGGATCTGAGAACAAACAGTGACTTGTGCCACTTACATCATAAACTGATTGGTTTCTATAACTGAGATGAAAAGTGTTCACTGCGCGTTACAGACTGGGTCTTTAAATAAAGCACCTTGCACTTTGTCTTCAAAGGGTTAAATAAACATACATTTTAAAACTCAAAATTCAGAGGTTCACCTTAGGG
>Ga0136643_10004446_pt1 | contig 19343 bp, 6 predicted proteins | sample TergutLab28metaG_FD_96883 | JGI IMG/M metagenome (GOLD analysis project Ga0136643, IMG submission 96883) | Labiotermes labralis P1 segment gut microbial communities from Petit-Saut dam, French Guiana - Lab288 P1 (version 3) (version 3) | ecosystem: Host-associated > Arthropoda: Insects >...
GGGGGAAATAAAGGGCTTTTCCACATTGTGGGGGCTTTTTTTTCCCCGGGTTCTTTTCGGAAAAATTGCTTCACAATGCCCCCCCCCCCCCCGCCCCAATAATTCAATGAAGAAACTGTTCTCTTTATTATAGGTGTAACATATCAAATGCATGTGAGAAAGTTCAACATGATGAGCTATGTGATCATCTGCGGCTTTCTTTGGCACACTGTGCACACACCTTTCTACAACCCAGAAGGCCAAGGACAAAGCTGTACACACTCCCAGTCAAATGTCTAACTCTCAGGTGATGTCAGAAAAATGACTGTTCACTCACATAAGGGCACCTGAAAACACACACCATCATCTGCAGTGGACATGCTTGAGTGTCGAGGTTGCTGCGTGTCATCACCATCTGTTATACAGTTACAAAAAGCAATGCACCATATCTACAACTGTTTCCATGTAATTACATATGCTTTGTACACTTCCACCAACAGCAAATAAATTTCCCCCATTATGACACCTTTCACTCACAAAAATGAAAGCAGAATGGATGCTCCTCCATGCAGCAGAGACAATCCTGACTGAGGTGTCCATACTGTTTCTCAGTGGGGCACAAGCTATCCTTAACACAATTTTTATAGTTCTTGTACGTGGAGCATAAGCTTTTTATAGCTTTTGTCAACAGGGAACAAATCATTCTGACTCAGGTTTTTGTAAACTTTCTGTTTTGTATTTTCCCTCAGTGCAGTCAACACTATCTTGCTTGAAGCACTCATAACAAACTTAGGTAGCAAACGTGCACTTATGAGGGACAAGGCTTTCTGCAGTTATTTCACAGAAATGTCAGGATAGTACTAGTAGTTCAAGCAACCCATGGCCATTTTTTTCCATTCCCATCCAGGTCACCTTACACAATCACCACCTAATATAACTCCATGTTAAACAGTCTCTGCATCTCATATAGCATTATCAAGTACCTTACAGAGCTCAAATCAATACACATAAAAATTCATAACTTGAGGAGCCATGTGCAGCACAATGTTCATCTTGACCATTGAGAAGTTGCAAACTAAACACATAAAACTTATATGTGATGCAGGTGTTTAGATGTCATAACCTCACATGAAGGAAACAGCCAATAAACTTCTTAGTGCCACACTCTTAAAATCCTCTGGTATTACATGGACATTCTGTACTTACCGGCTGTCCTGTAACAGGATCTGCTGGGAGTGCAATCTTCGAGCACCGAGAGAAGCTCCACCTTCTGACATGTATCCATCACACACATCAGAGAGAGGATGTGTCACACTACTGCGCAACACATCTCCATCAGACAAGTAACCTGCACATTGAATTAACTAATTAACAGTAAGGCCTAACCAAGACTACATACTGAAGACAAATATGTATGTGTTTAAAACATGAACATCTCACAATGCTAAACAACTGCATTGTCAGGGCCTATTCAAACTGATCTTCCACTCCTCCTCCTTTCAGTACTGCATAGTACAGTATCCAGCTTCAAAATGTCACTGTGTGTGTCCATCTGTGAGTCCTTGAGTATTATGTACATTTTAACAACTTATAAACTGCAGTGAAAAGCAAAACTTATGCTCTCAGAATAATGGCTTCCCACAGCTCATACAATTTTATTTTGTCCTGTAAATATCAACATCATTAATTTCTGTTAAAATGACAATGGAAAAATTTGGATCCACAAGGTACATTTTCATGTTCAGATTACACTTCTTTTATATGAAACAGTACTAATACGTTCAAGGTACGAGCAATGTCTCAATACTGTTGGAAAGTCCACTGTATTGAGCACCAACCGACCGATATTCAACAAAACTTGGTATAAATATGTCATTCAAGGCCAGTCTACCTTCATAATTCCTAAACTCTGATCAACAATAACAACAGAGCCTCTGCACAAACTTGTGAGGTAGTAGCAACAGTAGAACAACTTAAAGAAGGGTCTGGAAATGTTTACCATACTATGACTTAAAATCATGATCAGTTACTGTTTAAGTTTCTTTTCATATTCTTAACAACACACAGTAGAACAAAATTTGCATCAAAATGTACAAAAGAGGAAGTGGAATCTAATGGTATGATGTTCTCTCCAAGTACAATAACAATAATGAAAATCCTGTAATTGGTTCAGAAGTTGTAAGAGATGGGGGAAGGAACAGAACATGGATATAGATCATATTTCCTTACAAAGTACAGAAAGTAGTATCAAATAGAGCCAGGAATGCCACAAGCTCCCATTTTAAAAGACTGAACTTTGAGATTTCCATCCCGTTTGTTTAATGCAACAATCCGCGTATGTGTAAATGAGGTCTCAGCAATCTTACAAAATAAGGAAAAGAAGTTACCTGAGTAAAACCTGTAACAGCCTAAAGAATTGTATTTTAATCCTAATGCTTAACTTCTGTCCAAGTGGCAGAAATTTCTCATATAAAACTAGGATGTTAATTCCTTTTTTATCCTACTTTTCTTCCTGAACAAAACTGCATACACACTGCAGTGAAGCATACTTCACTTTCGAAATGCTACACAGTTTCACAGTGCACAAGTATATAAAATTCCACTTTTGACTACAAGAAAAGTATGGTCTTCCCTGGGCAGATATTTACAAAACTTGAAACTGCGTAATAACATTATGGGCAGATATCTTGCAACAAATTTCACCCAAATTCGATAATAAGTGTTGAAAAGTACAAAAAGAAAGCCATTTACCTCAATATGTAAAGCACCCGATTTCACTGCACTGATTTTCATGACATTCACCCTCAATATATTTTTGTAGACATCACCTGTATCGAATTTTACCCAAATGACAAAAATGTAGAACATAAAAGACAAAATGTCAGGAATACCCTTAAGTAAAGCATGGCTTTGACGTAACTAATTTTCATGAAACTCACAACTGCTAAAGGGCATTACATAGAGATTCCCAATAATGAATTTCACACACACACAGGTCATGCATATGAAAAGTATGGGCACTGTGCCCTTAAGGGGGGCATGCGGTGGTTCAGTTGTATGAGGCACTGCAATACTAGCCGGAAGGTCGATGGTTCAATTCCCGATGGTATCCCTGGAATCTTTCATTGACATAATCCTTCCAGCAGTGCTATAGTCATGGGGTTGACTTAACCTCTAACAGAAGTGAGTACAAGGAATATTTCCTGGGGGTAAAGGCAGCCGGTGCATAGGACTGACAACCTTACCACCTTCATATCCTAAATGTCTATAAATTCTGGGACCCTCAACCTACTGGCTGGCAGGCAGGCAGATAGATAGATAGACAGACAGAATCTTCCTGTAAAGTGTTCCTTTTTCACTGCATAAAAACGTCTAAAAAGAAAAACAGAGGTTTTTGAGTCCACCATGCTCTCCGTGCATCTATAAGCGAGCGAGTGCATGTGAGAGAGAGAGAGAGAGAGTGCGCACACAATGCGGGTGTGTGCACTAACATTTCAACTTTCGTATCAGTTGACCAGTTTTCATGAAACTTGGCAGGAAGAGTACGCCACCAGATGACATCCAAAGGCACTACATCTTAACAACCCCCAAGGTCATACTTCAAAGTTTCCTACAATCAGTAATAATATGATACACATGCTTGTGACGTAGGAGCAACATCAGCAAACCCTTGCCCCTCACAGTGTAAGGATCTTGAAAAAATCCCACAAACAGTAAAACTGCAATCGGTTCACACCTTACACAAAAAATGAGGTTTGGAGAACATATGAAACATTACCTGTAAGCTGATGATGAACAGGCACGTCAACATTTGTGAATGCATTTACTAGAATGACATCCATGTCTGTGGCTGTAAGTTACCACACTGATGCAATGAAAGACCAAAGAACAGCGGGAGAGACTGAAAGCTCACTGAAGAAAGACACTGCCTTCTTCTGCATATCTGTACACACCTCTCTGTATGGTGCCATGATATTCTCCAAATCATGCTTAAATTTCAGGCATCTATTCATAAAACAGTTGACCTTAAAGGAATGACATACCATGTCCTCAGTCACCTAGATTACTCTCTTCAGAGCACTGGTAGTTAGCTAAGGCTTCTCCACAAGCAGCAGAATGTTCTTCATCTTTTGGACCACTGTACACTGTCAAGTAATGTTCTCCTCAGTTCACTCTGTAGCATGAGAGTCGAGAACTTATGGGATATCAGCCTCCTCCAAATCTGAAAATCCTTTTCCTGGAACTTTATGGGTGAATATGAGGATGATCCTTACTTTGTTCTTCTGGTTGGGGAAGTACTGTAAGTCATTAATTGTTTTAGGTCAAAGCTTCCTCTAGCAGCCAATCAAAGCTGCAGAGTACAGACATTCCCTGGATTCCTTTATATCTACCATTCAGCCAGCTGTGCTATAAAATTTCCACCATTCAGTAATGCTAACAAAGGTCTCCACCTCACTTGCATCCAAGGTATGACCGGAGGTGCAGAGTTTCATGGCTCTTGAAGGGCATGATGTTCCCTATTGAGTAGCTGCAGAAGTGAAGTGGTGTTCTTGGATATCTGGATATTTGAATGGGGAAGAACAAGATCTGCAGTAGCTCTGGAGGAATTATTAAAAACAAGAAGGACCTTGAATACTAGATTCTTGGACTTCAGATGCAATTATACCTTAGGGACAAAGGCAATATTGAAACAATGCAGCAGTAACTGCTTCATCAACTAAGCCTCCTATTATTGCTCAAAAACACTGCCAAAGGCCTGATTTCTCTGCCTTTGTAGCCTGAGAACTTAAACATATTAGCACAGGTTTTATCAAACATTGCCCTAAAGCATCACACACGAAGCTAATTCAGACTCTAACCCAGCAATGTCCTTTCATTCTTTTATACAAATGTGAGGGTTAGCACTTCCTTCCATAACAGGCCTGTCACATCAAGGTTAAAGACTTATTGTGATAAGTACTTCTTTTCCTTGCTTCTTGAAACGCTCTTTTGGTATTTAGCCATAGCCATATTATCAGCAGAGGCTGATTCTTCTGTTCTCTACACATTGTGCAGACTCATCTTCTTATATTTTCATACCACACTTCAATGGCATTAACATGGCACCTGGCACCTCTCCTCATCTTCATACTGCATACTGACTGTAACAAAACAAAGGCCTTCTCCCTCACTGCACCGACAACCCCTTCTATGCCTCATAGAAGGCCCTTTTATCTTTTTGAGACTGAGGTAACAATGACAAGAAATCTTCATACTTGATGGAGCATTTGTCCTAATGCCTCTTCTGATCAAGCCTTATTTTCTCTTGATGACACAAGCTGTCAATTTTTTGCCACCATAATGGCATCTGACTCTAGTAATTCTCATTCCTATGTCCAACTTACACACAACACCTCCACTTTCTCTAACAGATACATCACTTTCCGTTTCTTCTTAATCTTAGGCCCTTCATCAGCACAAATACCACCCTTTCTAGACACAATTAAAACACATGGGCAACAATTAGTTCAGCAAATTGCGAATAGAGTTAAGAGTCCAATCTGTATCATACAATACAGGGGTATGCCATGTCAGACCTGCACAAAGTGTATTCTACACAAGCAAAAATACATATAAGTGAAGGAACTACAATGTGTCACATTGCCAAAATGATTCTTCCTTGAATATGCAAAATTGCAATGTGAAAACCTGCAAATGACATAGGTATGCTGAACAATATGGTAATATATCTTGGAGAATATGTGTCTTTTGTTAAGATAATACTGCCATGAAACATAAAATAACAAGACTGTGGCTGCATGAATATTTTCTTCAGCTTTCAGGTTGATGGTGAAAACTAATGAACAACTGCGGCTATTCACGTGAAACCTTACTGTTATATATGATCAATTTAACATAGAGAGAATCTGTACTTAAGTACTACATTCTTCTACAAAAATGTACTTAAACAATAACAACAAAGAAATCCATGGAAAAGCACAGGAGATTTTATGTTATACTTTGAACTTTGTGCCTGATGTGTTAGCCATTACAGTTTGCAGTTACCTGAAACATCATCTATGTTGCTGTAGTCCGGATCTCCATAGCCACCATCTCCCACACCTCTTTTGATATCCAGCATAGGATCCAAATGCTGAGCATAGTTAAAGCATTTTATACTTTGTTTATTTTGCATACCTGCAGTGAAAGAATGACAAATAATTATATTATGGACAGACTGGTTTATGTTTAGTAACTTCAGACTGCTTGGTCAAAACCGTTTTTGCACCACAAGGAGAGCTTCACTCTTGACACCTATGCCCTAAAAACCTGTTAGCAATTCAATGAGTAAAGCTTTACTCACACTAGAAAAAAAAATTGTCAGGCAGCATATTCCAGTAGATCAAAATTTTTTAATTCTGTTACGAGGGAGTCCTACATGCAAACAGATGATTGCAGTTCATTTACCCATACTGTCTTAACATCTAGGTCAACAACTCCCAGAACTTCACAAAACACAATATTCATTAACACACTTGTTAATACCCCCCACTGGACCCCATTTTGACCCAGATGACTCCAGTTCTCACCCCACAATATATTTACTACATTTTTTGCCTCAATATTATCCTCCCAACTATGCCTTGGTCTTCCAAGTAGTCTCTTTCTTTCCAGTTTTGTAACCAAAATTTTTAATACATTTCTTACTGTTTCAACTAAGTATGGTCATTATAAATTAATTAATATGACTCACCCATACAAGGCATATGTATACTTGGTCCAGAAAATGCATAACCACGCAGTAATGGTTGCATTGGCTTAATGTTCAGTGTTGCTTCTTCTTCTCCTCCTCCTCCTCCAAATGATGTTTCTCGAGAATGTACAAGTGCAGCCTCCTGTGTGATTACCTGTAGAGGACAACAATATGAGATTACATTTAAACATGAACTTGTTTACACATTCTGATGTAAAAACAAAAATGCCTTATCTATGTAACATGTCCATCTGACTGTGTCCAGAATCAGCAACTATACAATGAAGTTTTTCATGAAATTTGGTACAGGAGTACTTCGTGGAAAGTTGAGTTACACAAAATGTGGCTCAGGAGCAGTCAAACTTTACTTAAGGGTGTAAATGAATTTCTACCTATAATTTCCATATTCTTTTATGAATATGAAGTGAGATATACAAATCATGGGGGCCAGGTCACCCAGGCAACTAAATTTTGTATGGCAGCACCTAATGTTCAACGGTCCCCAGTATGCAACTTGCTTTATGTCACCCATCTGGAACACAGAATTTTTAGATGGTTCCTGCATCTTTAAAAAATCTGTATACACTTCATATAGAAGACTTCCATTTAGTGCTGGTGAGCAATTGTACGTTTTGTGAAAGTTGTTGGTGCAGTTCAAAAGCCATACTTTACTTTATGGGTATAAATGAAATGTCCTCTGTATTTTGCACATTTCTGATTGATTCTGATCAAATTCCAGGGCCAGTTGCATGAAATTCAGTGCCATGCAAGCCTACTTCAGTGCGGGTGTGAATGAATTTATGTCCATACCCTCCACATTCATTGTCTGATTTGGGTGAAATGGATTTTATTGTTCAAAAGTAGTCTGTAATGCTTATTTTGCCTTCATGATATGTACAATATTAAGATGGCCTGTGATGGTTTTTAAGGGAGGAGGTGCGGACTGGTAACTGATTAATTTCTAAGTGCTCACTACATTGCAGCACAGTAGTAATTAATAAACAAAAATTCCTGTACAAACCACATATATTTTTTAAGATCAAAGTCATCTGGGATATGACACCATGTTAATTTCAAAACAGTGACTGATGCTTTGGAGAAACTTTCTTCAGGATGTAGGCAGCCCTGAATCACACTCTCTTCAAATACATCAGTGACTATTTACAAACTGGCATGGTTCCATATCCCAGAAAAATTTAAACTCTATTAAAACTCCTGTGAGTACCTCAAAACTCGCAAAAGCACTTTCATTCATACTGTCATAAAACTTACGCACCTACCAAGAATTTTAAAAAATTAATCTAGTATGAGTTTTCAAGGCAATTGGGGATTACTTCTAGGTTTCTAAATTATGTATAACATTTTTGCATAAATAGAGTGCTACAAATACAGAACATACTTTTACATGAAAATAAAATTATAGTCTGGAATGTGACAATGAATATGTAATATAGTACACAAGTACACACTTTATCAGAGCAGCCTGCTGCCTCCAGTACCTTGAAGGTGAAAACAGAAAGTTCCTCTAAAAACACAACTGAAAAGCAGCTAAGCATGTTTCGCTATAGGAATCATTAAAGATCTGGGAAGACTGAATGTTTGAACTAGAAACTGTCAGTAAAATCCAAATTCAGTGACAGCATACACAGCTTATGCAAGACAGAACTTGTATGTTGGCATTTGTAACTGCAAATACATTCATAACTTGTTACAGTGGTCACCTTGTTTCAAGAGGAAAACTCATTAGGGGCCATATAGTATGCTATATTACCTTATCCAAGTTATCAAAGGTTGTTTCAATCTTCTTAGATACAGGCTTGCCCATTTCACTGCCACTTTCTGAGCTGGGTTTGTAAATAACACTGCTGTCAGAAGAATTGGAGTTGGACTGTCCTGTTGAAGTGGAGTAAGTTGATTCACTCATACTAGAACTGTTCTCACTAAGCATTGGAGAAACAAGGGCCACACTGATGCTTCCCACAATTTCACTGTCCCGATTTCCCATTTGCTTCTGGCGAGGCAAACCATCACGCACTATGGGTTGTTTCATTGGGCTAGCCACTTGGTTCTGCTCTTCCTTGGCTGGTTTGCTAGTACCTTTTACAGCAGCAGTGGGTTTAGGAATGCTACTGCCAGATACCACTCCAAGGGCACAAGGAGTTGCAGATGGTGGTCGCAATGACATGTTGTTGACAGAACCACTAGTACTCTTCAATGATGACTGGCCTCTTATTTTTGCAACTGTATGGTCAGATCTCACACTCATATTTAACAGTTTTCCTTGTGTGGTAACATTTTCTGTATCTCCTATAGATTCACATACATACCCACAATTGTCATTATGAAGCACTTCCTTCCCATGCATTTTTGGATCACGATGCATCAATCCTAGGGAAGTGTCTTCCTTCACCCTGTGCTGCTCAACTACTACTCCTTTAATTTCTCTACTGCTAATTCCATTTCTACGCACCAATTTTGGCGACGATTTATTGGTTTGGATCTTGGGTCTACTCTTTGGTGAAACCTGGCTCACGTCCTTAGAACTACCTACACTTATACCCTTAACTAGTTTGTTCCTAAATCCACGTGACAAATCCTTTGAACTTGAATCGTCGCTGCCATCGTGTCTGAACGCAAATAAGGGGTTATTTTCAGGTCTCTCATCTTGAGATATGGAACTAGAAAGAAAAATACAACACACGATTTAGTTACACATGAGCAGAGCTGATAATTATTAGTAATTACATTGTAAACATAACATCAACAAATGTAAACAATGTTTGGATACAGCACGTTGAACTTTGACAGGACCTGTCTTTTTCGTATTCGCTGTTCATTACTTTGTAAACATCACAATGAAAACAGATCCTACTCTTAACTGATTCTGATTCTCCTCACTTCGCCTTCATGCACACAAAACCTCAGTCCCGTTCTACATCACTGCAAAAAATACGAATTCCCAAACAAGCCGCATAAACATGTCATGTGCATTCGATTTTGCACGCACCAGACGTAAGCATCACACATGACCAGGGGTGGGTCGCATTTGCTGATAGTCAATCACTTCACCAATGAGAAACAGCACGACCAACATACCTATGCTTCATGTGCACGTAAATATATACGGACACAAATATTCAAAATTAATCTGTCCCATGTCTAATTTATAAATTACGAACCCTGACAACACTATTCACTTACGGTTTCTACCTATCCGAATACGCACAAAAGTCACATTCTGGGACCTTGTGCGAGGCTATGTCTAGCCAAGCGACTGTCGTCATCTATCGGAAGTACAAAGAACGACACGGTTAATGACATTTCGTCTCTTTCGCGATTTTTAAACATCTATTTTTGATTGGCGGATCTCACATGGTTAACTCCTCAGGTGTCTAACCCATTCTATACAAGCCCTGTGGTATTCAAATAAAATCAGAGCATTGTAACGCTACAAAATTTGGACGAAATCTGAAACCTGAACCGCACTTCCGATTCTGCGTTCATTGTTCCAACTCCGTCAGTTTTCATGGTCCCTTTGTAATGCAGAAACGCAGACCCAGGATTTAGTTTCGGGAGTGGGAGGGTTGCTCTACAAAATACGAAACGTATGTGTAATGTAACCCTGACGCGCGTTTCCATCTCTGCGTCTGATATCTTTAAATACCGCGTGTGTAACTGACGTCTAGCCGCAGTTTTCTTTCGTCGTCCTGTGCAGAGAGAATTTTGCGATGCGCAGATATTCAGTCTCAGTAGGATTTAGAAAACTCCCGGAGTCCAAGGTTCGAAACAAATTACAGCTGAGAATACGGTTCTTTTTTACAGACAAATCTGAAACTTTCCAATCTTATGAAATAACTCATCGCTGTATTTTGGGATATGACGCCGTATAGATTGGCAGCACATTTCTCCGAAACGGTGGCTCATTTACACCAAATGACTCGTCGTCACGTCCCAGAAGAAAGCATTCACAGACATCATTCTGAGAACCTAAAATCTCTGAAATTCAAATAAAATTTACTTTTGAACATGGCTGGTTCACAATCAAAGGAAAATGAAATGAAGAAAGCAGAGATTAGCTGTAGTGTAGAAAGTAGACGAGAGAATTTGGGAAAATTTCTGGCACCTATTTCTCAAATATTTCAATCTCTGTGGTGAAGGTAGGAAGTAAAAATACATAATTAATGGAATTTAGTGATCTGTTTCACAATTGTAGTAGTATCTATGCCTGTCCCAGTGGCCGCGCGGTCTAAGGCGTGGTCTACGGCCGCTCGCCTGCTGGAATTGTGAGTTCGAATCCCGTCGGGGCATTAGATGTATGTCTCCTGTGAGGGTTGTGTGTTGTCAAGTAGGGGTCTCTGCGTCGGGCTGGTCACTCGTCCAGAGAAGTTCTTCCGCCTGTGGTGTGTCTGAGTGTGATCGTGAATCCTCGATAATGAGGAGGCCTTGGTCCACTAGGGCTGTTGCGCCATGGTAAAAAAAAATAGTATCTATAGATTTCGAATACCTTACGTTTGTTAAATATAAACAGAAATACTTGTTCTTCAAACCTTCTAAACCTTTAAAGACTAAAAACTGAAATTTCACTTAATTCCCATGCTCCCCGATTACCGACAGAACATTGTTTTTTGGAAGGTTTCGAGGTTCCGCCCGTTTGTCTTGGTAAGAGTAATGTGTACATGGATATGAATATGGAGCGCTGGTGGAATGATACTGAAAGGGGGAAACCGAAGTATTCGGAGAAAAACTGTCTCAGTGCCGCTTTGATTAACGTGAATTACACTCAAAGGTTCACTTCGTACTGCACAGTAATTACTCCCCGTCTCGGTTATAAAAGCAAATAAGTTATGGCGCACAGGCAAATAATCGCTGTGTTTTCTGAGAACCATACAAGACACACATATACGCTCTGTGGACAGACTGGAGAATTAATATTATAAATACTGTATGTAGTAACAGTTATAATATAAATATTATAACTGTTACTACATACAGTAACCACTATGCTTTAAAGGGTCAGTCACGACACAGAGTAGGAGGGACTACGCGGGAGAGTGGCAAGTTTGCAGAATACGAGTGTGTAACATATCTGAGAGTTCACGACCAGTTTAGGCCATGCCGAGACTCAGGCGGTTAGATGCCAGCATCTCACAGCGGACGCCCGGGTTCGACCCTGTGCCAGTCCATGTAAAATTTGTGGCGGGCAACGCGGCACTGGGGCAGGTTTTTCTGCGAGTAGTACCGTTTTCCCTCGCCAGTATCATTCCACTAATGCTCCAAACTCGTCTCCATTTTAATCTTACCCTTATCAGAAGGACAAGCGGGCAAGCCTGGAGACTTTCAAAGATATGGCCTTTCGGATATTAGTGGAGCATCAAACTTCGAAGTTACGCTTTTAAAGGCTACATACTACAGAAAGTCAAAAAAAAATCGCACTGTCTCCCTGTTTACAGTTCATAACAGTGAAAATTATTTCCAACGAAATTTGTTGCCATGTTTAAGAGCTAGCCTGCCTATATACAACATCTCACGTGGGCCATTAGTTCTTGTCGTCAGAACGACGAATAAGATTTAAGGAGCTACACACGTCCTCGTTTAACATAATAAAAAGTTAACTTGACCAGATTTTCACATTATTTTGAGAATCTACAACAACAGAAAAATCAAGAACCCTTTGTTAATTCACACTAGTCTTTCTCGCACTACCGATGTTCGCATAATCGCCTTGCTGGAGTTACTGGTGGTACTAAAATGTAAGATACAAACCTGTAGTGGTTTCTAGTGCCATCATGCTAATTCCAAGCTCCAAGAAGACCCGTCATATAATTCGAAAGTTATGACGGAGGGTTGGTGACGAAAACGCGGCCACAATGGCACGTGAGTTACAGTTTCTCATAAAACTACGCAAGCAGCTTAAGAACTGCAGGAAACCACAATCAGTCGACGCTTACATTTGCCTGATTCCAATCCTGTAAGAGTACATCCTCAAAACGTTTAAGATGGAGGTTCACTGCGAAGAGCGTGCAGGGTGATCAGCGAAAACAGAGATAGTCTACGGTTTAGTAATCAGACAACATTCGAGTACCGACCAGGCTATTTGATTCAGAAACTTATTTTACGACAATTTTACTTGCGAGGAATCACAGATGCGAGTAGGCAAGCAACGGGAAAGTTGTCGTGGCTTACTTCATGGTGTCATCCAACTATGGTTGCAGGACAATGCAGTTCAGCGCTAGCAGTCGGAAGACCGCCGTTTCATTAAAAAAAATTCCCAACAATATGCGCATTCAGCCTGACATGGGCCTACCTGGGACAAGGCCTTGCGTCGCTACATAAGCTGGTAGAAGAGTCGCTCCTCTCTGATCGGGCAGAGCTAAATCCACTCGAGCTGGAGGTTCTTTTTGACACATTCATATTTCCTGCAACACACAACAAGAAACGGACTTATATACATATATCACAAACACGCACTGACTTGGCAATATACCTGTTAGTTTGTCATTTATAAAAACCGAATAGGAAAGGTAAATTTTCATTTTTCACGAACGACCCATATTCGGCACAGTGATTAGGCTACGTGGTGAAAGATCAAGGACTTGTGATTCGATTCTCAGCAGGGCAGGGCCAAATATTTTCTCTTCTCCCAAGCGCCCAGTCCGGCTCTAGGGCCCAACCAACGTCGTATTCTTAACTTTTGAAATAAAAAAAAATGCCTGGGCTTGTATCTCCAAGATCATTTTTTTTATTTTACGTTCTTCTACAACGCGCCATGTGGAGGAAACGGATGTGGAACGGACGGACGGACAGACAGAGAGTTTGACGTTGTATACGCATGCAGATGGATGGGTACTCAATAGGAAAGTAACCATATCCTGGGTGAACAAGGGGTAAGACAAACTTATGTTCTTTTAGCACACGGAACATGAAGAATAAAAAAAATCTTACCTCCTTTTACTTTGCTGCCACTGTTTTTCTCCTTGTAGAAGAACTTCAGACCCCCTAGGACGCCACTTTTCTCAGGTATGGCTTGCTGCTGGGTGCTACCACGGGGAGAAGACGGACCGGTAGTCGACCCCGCAGGGGGGGCACTGTTGCGTACCCTAACCAAATTGTACATTCCCATTTACTCTTGGTTTACATAGAAACTCCTTATATAACTAAGCGGCATGGAATGAGAGGTTGATTAATGGAAATAAATTGTGGGTGTCGTGGCACAAAGAGGTCGTCGCCTCGTTTGCCAGGTGAAACTGAAGAAACAGTAAAATCTCAGTCACAATAGCTGGTCTCTAGGTCGATATCTGAACCCGGGACTTCTAGCCTACTAAGCAGGAATGTTATCCGCTCTATAGTGACGTTTGCTCGAATTGTCAGTAGACCAGGAAAGGAAAAGAAGGAATCGACGCCACAAAATACATGAAAGCTGATAATAGGAGAGTTCGGAAAGAAGTTCCGGCCTAATTGACGGCTGAACACACGACAGCGACCTTATCAATAATATTTTAAACATAGGAAATGGAATCCACCGGAGAAACAATTGAGCTGACGGCCATGTAGATCTACGATTCCGAAAAGAAAAAAGAAGAGAGTCATTCTACGCGAACAGTTAGTAACGTGAAACGGGGCGCTCAACACAAACAAAAAAACAAAAATCTGGTCATAAGCCCCAGTAGGGTTTCGGCACACTGACTGGCCGTTTGTTGTAAACGGACTAGGACTTGTAAAAGAATCTAATTCAATAAAAGCGCTTTAATAAGTCTGCCTAGATTCAAAGGAGAGATGTTCTATCTCAGACTCATCTTAGATTAGCGATTCATTGTTTCTAGTGGTTGAAGAGCCTCCAAGTTGTTCTTCAATATCGTCCTTTTTTAAAAAGAATAACCTCCTTTTTAAAACGGAATAACCGCTCGGAAACTCTGGACTCATTATTCCGTACAAAAATTCTCTACGCATCAATTATGAGATTCTGTTTCCCACTTTCAGATCTTCTCCCAACACTCACTTCATATGTGTTATTCTGTAATCCAGGTTATCGTAATCTTGACACAAGTGTTATTCTGTGCTCCACGATATTATTAAACCAACACAGGTGTTGGTCTCTATCCGAAACGTCGAAACATTTAGCCATTAAACGGCGCAGAAACTCAATATAAGACCATTAATTTGACCAACAACCGCCGAGCAAACTTGAAAACGTCTTGAAGACAGTCTTAGCAATAAGAATCCATGACACGAGGCTTTAATTGTTTTGTTTCTAAAAAAAGACATGGACTATCTACACGCAAACGCGGCCCTCAACATGTGTCGAAAACAAACCACGCTGACGAATTATACGTAATTCTAAAATTATACCATAATTAACCGCAAATAGAGCTATATATCCTTTTAAATTGTTACTGTAAATGCCTGTAATATGTACGTATGCTTGTATTACACCACACACATCTGGTGAATACAAATATGCTTATTTGTTGCGGGCGAATTCAACTGTTCGCTGAAGCGTGCTTTGGTCTTACAGACTTGATAGGAAATGACGAGTCATTATTCAAGGACCAAAGCAGGGATAACAACTGCTACGGCACAGCGCTAACTGCTACATCATGACCTAAAATGGCTTAACATTCATTTATAAATCTAACTTAATTCACATGTTACAAACACATTTAAAAGTACTGCCTTTCACTACTCCTACATGTTGCGGCACGTATGTGGCATTTAAAACTTGCTGCTATATAACAAACAACAACCGTAGTATTCAATGAATGCAGCATTCAAAAGCTAAACTCTAGTTTTAGGGTGGTTAACATACAAGCATATTATAACATACAACAAAGCATTGCTTATATATCATTTGGATTTTTCCAGTTGACGAAAAAAATATATATAAAAAATAAAATTACAGCAGGCGGTAGAAATTCTGTATTCACCATATTAGTGCGGCATTCGTCTGCTTATACAAACACACCGTGTTGCGTCGATCCATTATAGTTTTCGTCCTTGTATTACATTCTGTGCAGTGACCTCCTACATACACTTCACAGAATATCACACACCGGTAAGTTTTAAATTTGGCGCATAAACTCCCTGAAGATGTTACAGACATGCCGAAACATGTAGGAGTAGTAAAATACCACACTTCTAAACGTGTTTGTGACTTGTGCATTAAGTTTGTTGCATAAATTAATAAAATGCTCGGAATGAATAATTTCAAACCACTAAAACGGCTTGTCAAGAGAGTTACATCGGACATGAGATTCTAATTTGATAAGCTGTACTTATTACAATACGGGGAAAGAAATATTTTTACTTTATCTCACTTCTATCACAACAACTTTTCAAGTAAATAATTAATTAACATTATTTTTATCAATCGGACGAAAAACGAATTTTATTGATGTCAGTACGTTACAGAATCAGCATGCGCATCTGGCCAGCCCAAGAGCGGAGACGATTAGATTCGTGGAGGAAGTGATACAAAGAACGTGGAAGGTGACAGAGTGACAGCATGGCTGCTGAAATACCAACCATTAATTATCATAATATTTACTGGTGCATCACGCAGAACATCCAAGCTATTGTTAACGCCAACACACTCGTGACTGATTGCTAGTTCTTTTGTCTGGCTGTGCACAAGTTTACCTTCTACATTAGTTCACTGGTATATGCATTACGTATAAACTGGTGTAACAGCACAAGGTCGAAGCCTGCACTCTCAAACCACCCAGCACTCTTTGTGACAGTGGAATTCAACAGACTTCTAACAGAGAGCTCAGTGATATCCATAAAACAATAGGATAGTATCCACTCGCAAGAACGTTTCTTTTGAAATCAGAGTCAGTAATCACAAGCAAGGATTTTAAAAAATTTCTTTTCTTTGTGATACCCACGTATCGTAAACAGCAGCGAACACAGTACGCAACTATCCAAGTCACCAGGCTGCATTTTGTTACGATAAACATAATCACGTTGATGACCATCGAAATACAGAAACCATCCACGCCGATACAAACAAATTTTCTTACGTAATGTAAACCAACAAACGCACACTCTTTGAAATTAATGTTTTAATTCTTCGTGTCTTCTACATGTTTCGAACATCATGTTTTCATCATCAGGAAGATCATTTGTACATTAATTTTAAAAAGTGTGCATTTTGTTGTTTTACATTACATAATTGTATCACAATGCACGGTACAAAAAACATTAAAAAAAACAAATTTCACACATGAAATAAAAATACGTACTGTCTATTTCAATGAACTATCCGCGAGGCGTTCATTTCTTTTAATATAGGCAAGATTAACTACAGAGCTGTGACGCAATTGCCCCAAGGCCCATATATGAACTTATTACCTTTTATAATAAACTACACATATTTAGATTTAATTTGTATTTCAACCCCACGGCTTTTCTTATATGTACATCTGCACGTAGAAACAAACAACAGAGATAACCTTTATTTTAAACATTAACAGAGAGATCTGTATGATCAGTGATCTGCGCATTATTCGAAGATATTCAATAATGGTTCCGATAATTTTATAATTTAATTTTATGCTTTTCATGTTTCTAAACTTTGTATTTTATATACCTAAATGTGTCCACATGGTTGGCCGAAACATGTAGGAGTTCACTGTACATATGTAAACCAATTTTAATACACTTACATACATTTATTGGTACCATTATTTTATATATTAACAGGAAGTGTCTGCAGTGTATGGGCCAGGGCCTTGCACTGCACGAATCCGGCAATGAATTTCATACGCGACTGATCTTGCACGTGTATGACAGAACACAGCGGAAGAGTAAACGAAAACTATCATCCTAAAGCACTGTTGGTATCAGCAGACCGTGGAAGCGTCATAAAGGAGACAGAACTGTCAGCGTTACTGTAGCAACAATTGCCAAGCAAGCTGAGTGCTGCTGCCAACGCTCTTGTACATTAATATTTTGCCCTCTAAAATTGCAGTTGAAAGTTCTATTTATTTTTGCTTTAATCAGATATGATTTATCTGGCAGAAGACGTTACAAAATATACCACACTACACGTATTTTTTCAAAAGAAAAGCATCTTCGCAAAACTGAAAGGCCCTACTCGTTCGTGGGTAAGGAGGCTCTAACATTCATTCAGAAAACACGGCGTCACATCTTAGAAAATCGCAAGCATCTGAAAGCCACTGTTCTCTCATACTACCTGGTATTTGGAAAATGTTTGTCGTATGGTCCTCCCGACCGAGCAACTGTCGGGATCAGCGAATGGGCCGAAGACGAGGGACTTGTAGATCGGGAACTGCAAGCGGACCCATTGAACAATCCTCCTGCACACATATAAAGCTGATTGTACAAACAGGGTGTCATGGAAAAACATAAATGGCAAAATGATAAGATAGTAACGAATTGGACAGGAAATACAAGGAAGTGGTCGTGGCCTAACTGAGGTACTATCCTGACATTTACCTTGATGGTATGAAGGAAATCACGAATGAAACACTATTCACTATGGTAGGCGTTCTGACCGTGGTCACAGCGTATACAGGGTTATTCGAAATGATTGTCGGAGTTTTAACAGCTTGTCATACATAATACGCTTGAGATAGGAGTAAATGTTTTTTTTTATTTAATAGAACAACACTCCAAGTTTTGTTATGTACCTTACAGGTGTTCTGTATGTGCACCCTTTGTGATTCTACAAACATCAACACGATAATCGAGTTCGTTCCAAACTGTTTGTAGCATGTCAGCGGTGATAGTTTCAATGGCGGTTCTGATTCGTACCTTCAGTTCCGGGATGCTTGCGGGAAGAGGAGGAACATAAACCTGATCCTTGACGTAACCACATAGAGAGAAATCACACGGGGTTGCATCTGGAGAACGAGGTTGGCATTTGTTAAAACCCTGACAATCATTTCGAATAACCCTGCTATATCAGCACAATTGCTCGGTCAGAATTTCACTCTTCAATTACAGATTTGCATTACCTACCTGTAACATTAGAAAACAAGTCGGTTCAGTATGGTAGAAGCCATAATGCCTACTTCACTAAAGCAGTCCTGCAATAGAACAGCACAGCGGAAGCAGGCGTACGGAAGAGTCACAGCTGTCCTGACTCCCACGTGGTGGAAGGGGCATGTATAGCTTTAAGGAATCCGAAGCTTATGGCTCAGCAGGATTTCGCAAAACTGTGAAAATTCTGGTGAACTACATTCTTTTTAGGGCCCCCATTTGAACATTCACCGAACCAAACATTTTTATAATAAAAAATGTAAACCATAATGAGAAATGTATTTAATGCCCTACTATCATTCCCCCTTGAAGACTAAAATTAATCTGCATTATACATAACGATTCAGCTCGTAAATTACAGGGAACGAAGTCTCTAACCAGTAGAAACACAATCAGTGAATGCTACTTACAGAAGTAATAGCTGCTTATTGCGAGAACCATACGAGACACATATACATTCTGTGGGCACGATGCTGAGCTGCAGTGTTAAACTTGGTAGTGCACATACTAACCACTTGGTTAGTAGACACCATCCAAACCATGAAGGCATATGGGGGGGGGGGGGTGTGGGTATAGCTCCATTTATTCTTAACCCGGGCCCTAGGGGCATGGGGATGGTCAAATCTACCCC
>Ga0136643_10004448_pt1 | contig 19342 bp, 6 predicted proteins | sample TergutLab28metaG_FD_96883 | JGI IMG/M metagenome (GOLD analysis project Ga0136643, IMG submission 96883) | Labiotermes labralis P1 segment gut microbial communities from Petit-Saut dam, French Guiana - Lab288 P1 (version 3) (version 3) | ecosystem: Host-associated > Arthropoda: Insects >...
TGTGGTATCCGAGTGTAGCACATCACCAACAGACAATCCCGCTACATAACACCAGCACGCCTCAAGTCAGCCTACACAACACAACAAGTACTCGCTAGCTCCTTAAGAAGGACGTATTAACGTCTGAAACATGTTGAGCGATATATAACAAAGCAAGTGTCATCTAGTTGGTCAACCTTTATTCAAAAAAAAGATACTGCAATTTTTAAGATAGCTGCATATTCTATGTTTAATTTCCCATAAAATACCGTTTATTTTATAGCTTTAACTTTTTCTATTCAAATAATGTTCAAGCCTTCGCCGGAAAAAAACGAAAATATAAGCACCCGTCTCGTCTTTGAGAGTATTCACTCATGAATTACAAGAAATAACTTAACGAGACCTACAGCTGGCACAGAAAGCCAGCTTGAGATTTGGTTTCCTAATGACCACAAAGCTTTTTAATATAGGTCGATTGTCCCGGTAATATAATACTGTGGTTTTCACCCCTGTTAATATTGATATTACTGTTTTCTGGAATGCAGTTTCGCTTTGTGTCTGTGTACACTCTAATCATGTCTTGTTACGACCTGAAATTTGAAACAGCAGGTTTGTCTGGTGCCTATCAAATTCCGTGGTGTCACATTTCAGAAGAGATTAAGCTTCAGACTCACCTTGCATGGCATCCTGCACTGCAGTACTGCAGCAGTAACAGAATTATTTAGGGTTGTTATAAGTAACGTATTTCTTTAGCCGTATTAACAATTTCTGAAACGTGTATCTGGAAACATAAATAGGATTCACTCTTTCACGCGTAACTGCTTCAAGTTTTCTTCTTCTTGTTCTTCTTCTTTTTCTTCTTCTTGTTCTTCTTGTTATTCTTGTTCTTGCTCTTCTTCTTGGTAGAGTCCTAACTTCACAAAAACGTGTTACACATTACCATCCTTACACAACTTTACAAAAAGATTTTATATATATATATACATATATAAGCGAGTCTAAGTGTGTGTCATCAGATATTTGGTTTCACATTGTCGTATATGAATCAAGGACTTTATTTCTTTCACTTGCTGGGGGATAAGCTTTCAGACAGATTTCAGGGTATCGCATTTCTGTCTTACTTCTTTCTTGTTTGTATATCAACTGCATGTTAATGTATTCTCTAGGATGAGTGCATAAATTGACGGTATTGTAGGAACAGAGGTATGTGTGTCATCTTCTTTAACAATGAATTTCGATGGAATTTTTTTCACACAGAATCTGCAAACAAAATTTGTTATGTTAATTTGATTTTAGTCCCCATAACTCCCATATAAATTCTACCTTACATAAATGTCAGACGTAACTGCTTATACTCAGCACTAAGTACATCTCTTATTTTCAGCATGTTGACTTAAGTACTTGTTCAAAAACTTTAATGCCTTCCACTTTGAATGTACAAACTGTATAGTCAACATGTTTTAATCCCGTTAGTTCCTCCTCATTAGTCTAGGGGTGAAGATAATTTCGAATTTACGTTAATTCCTATACTTTCTTACGCATTACATTTTAAACGTCACGTCGTGTTACCAATTCTGCCTCATAATGAGAGGTCCGGATTCAAATCTGGACCAGTACACGGATTAAAATTAGGGAAGGATTTCGGGGTGCCCTTGATCTTTACGGGCAAATGTAGAAAGAACGCCTTAATTTGACCAAGAACCGCTCCCTCCTATCGTTTCCAGTTTACTGATCATCCTGCCACTCGTTTTTCTAGCACTATATTCTGAGCTACGTAGTTACTAACGTTACATTAATCCACAAAGAAGCGGCTGGCATTGTCTTTTTTAAGGCTGCTTCTTGGGACATAACAAGTTTTATTTTGCGGAAGTATGTTACGAAGAAACGAGCTTCTCTTGCGTTGAAAATAAGCGTATATACTTCTGAGTTATTAAAGGGAAGGGCCATTTCTATGTGCGATATCTTTCTCAGTAGAGCCACAAAATTAAATAAAGAACTTTACTTGAGTCACTTTAACCGTTGTAAAATAATTATGCCGTTATTTGACACTCCATACGACCATTACATGAATTCATGTAAAGAGAGAAATGCTGATAAAACATATGATACTGATGACAGATATTCTTAAACCACTTGCGCGAAACGTAATTCGTCTGCTTAAAAGTTTCCTTAGCCTAGAATGTAGAGTCTGGTATAGTTGAGAATATTTATGTCGTACTGCAGTGGCTACATTAGCAGGAAATTTTATACCCCGCCCCATGCAGCTGTACTGCTTATCGTCTGTTGTTGTTCTGTTAATATCGGCATATTAGAGTAAATTTTTATGCCATTTTGCGATTTATCAAATTATTCAGTTTAGGTACTATTAAAGAATTTTATACGTATAGTGTACAAAGTACTAAGCAACCGCAAAGAGTAATTTCTTCCTCCAAATTCAGTAATCATTTTGGTAAATGCAACAAAATTCCTATCGAATTTTAATTGGATTTTTGTCTGTTTATAATTTTATTAATTGCTAATTTTGTGTCTCCAAATAATCGCCTGGAGAAGTGGACTATTCAATTTCTTCTTCAGTAAGAATGTGCATTTCCTACACTATAACTGTTAACGTCTTTCACTATCCCCGTGTACGAATTTGTACATATAAAGTTCTAAAATGAAATCACTTCCGAACCAACAGATCAGCTAATAATAGCTTATAACAAACTAGTCTATTTTACAGAGTTGTATTAATTGTACACATTGCAACCCAGTCGCGAAAACTAGCAGGTCCTAAAGTAGTTGAACAATGATGGGCTTTTGTTGAAGAAAGTAAATTAAGTTCTTATAGGTCTATAAATTTTGTAGGCAGAACATAGGATCATTAAATGTTAGGTATGTGAGAGAGAATGATTTTCAGAACCTTTAGGCTTAAAAATCGATAAAAAAAAATTCGGCGTAATCATAAGTAGTGGTTAATGGAGAAATTAATTATTTTTATTGTTTTATACAGAACTGACTTTTAGAGATCTGAAAATTCCATTATTCCTCTGAGTCAACACTTTCGGTTTTAAAATTACAGGTCTGTCCCGATATTTACATTCCGTAAGTCTGAAGACAAGAACTACTGATCGAGAGCCTGTTTCTCAATCGTACCTTACTGTTTGTTTTTGGACAAGTTTATTGTCTCACTGTTCACAATTAATTTCACAGATTTTGTAAAAAAAATTCATTCAGAAATGTGTTCTTATTTTTATCAGCGTTGTTAAGAGAGAGGTTTTCTTACAACTAGAACATATTTTGGATCAGTAGTGTGCTGATAATCTGACTGAAATTTTAGCGGTTTTTATTACTTTATGTAATGAAATCAGGGGTTGATACAATCAGGCATAAGTATGAGTAATACCTAACGTAAAGGACTGCAACCGGGTTGGATTCCCGTGAGAGGTAATGTAGGAAATGGTGACGTGTTCTTGTAAATAAGACAATGAATTATATGGTTTCTTGAAAGCAAGGAAATTTATTGACCCGTTGAGCGACTCTCAGCTCCTCCAGTATCATTGTGTTCGAGAGGTAGTTGAATTCTTGATACAAATATTTTGTAAGTGTCTGAAATGTTTGTTTTCATTTTGTAAACATATACTTCAAAATAAAATATTCTGCAAAAAATTTCTATTTCTGTACAATCGTACTTTTGTCGTAGAGTAGTACCTTAAATCAATTCTTTACAAATGTAAAGATCACTTTGGTGTCGAAAAATTTTATAAGTAAGAAGGAACTGCTGAAGACGTATTTTGAGTATGAATGATGAAGGAAAGGTTGTCACTATTGGCCTGCATAACAAACCTGGTCCTTTCCAAAAAAGTTTACTAAAATTATTAGATTTTTTGAACCGGATTTCGATTCCGTAAATTTTTTAAAAATTACTTCGGAGCTGTATTATTCCTTTAGCCAAATGATATCCTGGATATGAATATACTGATGGCTGTACATCGTATTCCCTAGACTTGTCACACAGTCTTCCTAGTCGCAGCTCATACCTCAGAATATTAAAGCATGCTCACTGAGCTCGCATGCCCTGGACTTGTCACATTTTCTTCAAATCTCAGAATAACAATTCATGCTCACTAAGCTCGCAATCCCTAAACCTTTCTTACTCTTCTGCAGGGCCTTGTTAAGTGGGCTTACATACAGATCAGCATGAACACCGTGCGAACTCTTGGTACACTGATTTACACAATTTCTGTCTCGCGGATGTTCACGGGCTGGACACCTATTCCGTTCGGTTTTATACACTTATACACTGGTACTACAGTTCGTAGACAATGAGCAATATATATATATATATATATATATATATATATATGTGTGTGTGTGTGTGTGTAATTTTTGGCTGCGTTTAGTGCCGCAACAATAAATTATTCATTAACCCAGTACTGAAGCGGATGTTGTTTGTTATCTGAGCCGAAGACATAGTTAATACGGAGAGGGTTCCCGGGTTCGATTTTATTCTCATCTTCGCGAATTTATCGTCTTCGTGAAAAAAATATTTCTACTTTAATTTAATGTTAGCGGCGACACTGTGGATTGTGTCAATCCTGTGGCTCCCCAACTCTTTATTTATTGAAGTTCTATCCAGTATTTAAAATATTTCCTCATCCATCCCAATGATAGCCAGGAGGAATGAAATTAAAATAAATGACAGGATGAAAAGTGGTCACCTTAAAACAGAAATAGATTCATCTACAAAAGTGCCTTTGCATAACACATAGTTCTATTTCAAGCAACAGAGTATCCAAGTAGTGTCGTTCGTTAGTACGTAATTTACAAGCCTCGTTCTTTGGAATTTACAGAATTCGTCGCCGAAATTCCGTCCAAGCATAAGGCCAACACTTAAATACTTGATAACATTATAGATTCGCTTGACAGCAGATGTTAAGTTTATATTCTCAGGAAATATTACGTTCTGTTGTTTTGATGTTTTGCTGACCGTGCATCTCAGTGTAATCCAAGTAATTAACCAACTTGATGCACAAAATTTTGTTTTATAATAAGTTTATTAAGTGCCTCTACATGTTTCGAGCATATATTGCTCGAAACATGTAGAGGCTTTTAATAAACTTATTATAAAACAAGATTTTGTGCATCGAGTTGGTTAATTACTAGGATTACACGGAGATGCACGATCAACAAAACATCAAAATTTGTGATGTAAAACAAGCAAAGCAAGTACATCATTACAAGAACGCCAAGATAAAATTGTATAAGAGTAACGCAGCAATCTGATATAACAAAACCTGCAGAGACCTCGCAACCTGCGCACCGGACGGTCACCTACAGAATGTGATGGTACCAGAGGCTGTATAATACAATTTTGACCTCCTGATGATGAACACATAGTGCTCGAAATATGTAAAGGCATTCAATAAACTTATTATAAAACAAGATTTTGTGCATCAAGTTGGTTAATTACTAGGAGTTCTGTTGTTTGTTAGGTACGTATTAAAATTTCGACCAAAATTCGTGCTTCATTCTTCATGACATAACTCTTCTACACTGCAGATGAAGGCATCAATTTTATGACGAATGATGGTACCTTTCTGACGTAACACCCTATAAGACCGTAAGTTTGCAAAGTATTAATTTGCCCTTTTTTAAGAGGGAATTACAAAATCGGAATTTAAATTATTTTTCAGCAGAGGTGCCTGGAACATCTTCGATGTCTGTTCCCTATAGAACATCCCTACCTAGATGTTGAGATGGGCCTGGCCTTGCAGAGATGTGCTGTTTGTTGGCCGAGAAGAATTCAATAGATACCATCCGAGCATCCTCGGTTAATTAGCTACCCGCCTGCGTGCGTGCATAGACATCCTTCTCTCTTCTCCACAACTTCACCTTGAAACTACCAGTTTTTCACTTCACTTTTTTATTTATTTCTTTTTTATCCTTTCTGTTAATTCCAATTTTCGGTTTCCTCATAGACCATTGGAAGGTGTTTCATGCTGCTTGCATACCTCTGTCTCTGCATCTGTCTGTCCTGTAGATGGGTGTCTCTGATAGGAGGAACGCGAACAACTACCCCATAAAGAATCCATACCTGTTTATAGTGAGTCTGTTTAAGAATTTAGGTTAGTCCATCCAATGTAAATTCGTTAATGTATTCTCATTTCGATTATTAGAAATATATGAATTCATTTATTTAGGATAAGATCCTAACAATATTTTTGTTCTTTTCTTCCCTTCGGAATCAGAAAATTAAATTCAATAACAAATATATTCAAAGCTGCCGGCATATCAAACAATGGCCATAAACGTTTGTAGGCCTACGTGTTATATTAGTTACACTTCACTGACGTAGATAGACCATTGTATATAGGATAAAAATATTAATAATTTGTCAAGTCTAGTATGTCGTTCCACATTCATACATACCATGCGAATTATTTCTGTTTGCACTAAAGTAAGCGAATATCTGAACAGTATCTCTAAATTTTGCTTCTTTTGGCGCGTTTGCAATGCTGCGAAAAGCGACCACTAGCCTCACTGTGTCTGCCTATCCACCTGTCTCTCCATGAAGAATAATTCGGCTACAACTGGAAGATTTTAAAAAAAATTACGGCATAGTTTTACAAAAATTTGTAGACAAAAACTACATTATGGTGAAATCAGAAAATAATTCCCAGAAATTTTACATAAAGAACTACGTACATTTGTGAGAATATTGCACTAAATGTTTCCCGGTTTGAGAAATTTTCAGATAGAATTTTTAGGGAAAATCATATCACAAACATTTTATAATAAAACACATTTTCCGAAATCGTGTTTTGTGTGAGTAATTGCAGAAAAGTATGAGCATAGTTTATCTAACATAATATGGAACAGAAGTGGTGAGACACTCATGTCAGGTAGTTAAGGCAAAAATCCAAATATACAGTCGAAGGGTCTAAAAAGAGATGAAACCGCGATGTTACGATACATTTCACATGACTCATATTCAAGGAAAAGTGCGCACGCAGTAATAATTTGAAACACGTATTGGGTTATGCTTGATTATAATTACATTATATAACGCCATGAGATTTGTTATGGAATGACGTAATAATCCAGTGATTCTTCGTATTGTTACATCAAATTCCGAGGAAGTTATTGATTTATTCTTCTTGTGATTTCACGATGTTACACTAAGGAAAATAAAGTACATTAATAATATTTCATATTGATTATATCTAGGAATGTGAAAGTTGGTATGTATACAGATTATGAACAGAAGTACAACATACGTAAGGAATCAAGAATTTACAAAACATTTTGACATCAAGAATTTACAAAATATTTCGACGTGGTGAGACTTTAGGGTTATTTATGACCGATAAATTTAACATAGATAATATCAAAGAAGACACACATACATTCGGTTCCTTAAAGGTATCTAATAATTCACTAAAGATAGTAACAACCCTCATAATAAATCTGAAATTTTGAACAACAATAAGATGTTTTTCAGGCAGATTAAATGCTATAACCGTCTGAAAGCAGTTCAAGATACAAAATTATTTTCGATGCTGTTAAAATTTTGCTCGTTTTCTTACATTTCGCGCTTTTGAGCTATATGACTACTCGTACTTCCATGTCACTTCGGAAGTTATGTGAGATTAGGATACATGTCGTTATTATTGTTGTTGTTGGTGTTGTTGTTGTTGTTTTAATTTTTATTTTATTCCCAACAGTTGTGTCTGTTGTGAAGAATAACGGAATATTTTGTACGACGTATGATGTTAATTGCTTGGTTCTTAAGGCCGTGATACTGAAGATTCAAAACTTTGGGAATATTAAGCCATGTCTATTGGTAAATAATTCAAAACTACGTCTTTTTTATTTTCTATGTCTTTGTGGGGCGCGTGTTTTCAGAAATAACTGATAAAGGACCGCTGTACGAAATGGAATGGTTAACCCAAACTACATAAATTTAACCACTAGCGACTATTTGACGCAACAGTGGCTTGATAGAAACATAACAAGAAACCAAAAAATATTTTTGACGAAATACATCGAGCAACACACTTTTTTTTGAAAGACTGTCACGAACGACATGAAGGAAATGTTCACAGATACGAGCCCTATAATTTTTTAAAATTCAGTCTGAAAACTAACGCCATGTTAATTCATAAGTAACTGCTGATGTTTCTGAATAACCCGTCGCCCACTTTTTCGGAATATTTCGGTCTCCTTGAACTATAAGCTGCTACATTCCGAACGGCTTTTCCTTGAACAGCCCTGAAGTCAGAATCTCAAATATTGCAATTTTTTCAATTTCCCTTTGATTTATAGGGAAGCCCACAACTTTATGGGAATACAAAAGCCCAGACAGATCCCCACACACCAAATCAAAGGGATAAAAATCTGTACACAATTGACAAATGAAGTCTTTAAACTGTCAACGACTGCAGAAGGAAAAAAATATTTGGAGAACACTTCCTAAAGTGAGTCACTTGTATATAGTGAAGAAAGCATCGAGTCCAAATCATTATAAGCAGAAATTAAAACAAGTGCAAAGAAATAAAAACACGCACAATTGGACTGATTGCGAAAAACAAGTTCTTAATCACAAAAAAAGTCTGAATTTTCCGGGAGTTTCACTCTGTAAGAATTCAGGAAGGGAATGCATCGAATTTATCTAGACATGCGAGCTTGTGCGAAATATGAAACCACATATTAAGGAAATGAAATGAAGTTTACAAACTGAATGCTGAACAGATGATTTAATTTTTAATTACTAGAACTTCTTGTTTCCCTTCAGTTTTATAATTATCTGTTACAATGTTCCTGAGTACATTGTCTTCCGTACAGAAGCCAGAGGTCATTGAAACATTATGCACTCCCCTATCAATAATGCCTGGGTCTCAGTAATTATGTATGAACAGAATATGTAGAAAACCAGTTTTTCATGGACATTTATTGTCTGCGCTAAATAACACTAGTTGTTGGTAACCGTTACTATATAAACTTCGAACTCCCCCCCCCCCCAAAAAAAAGCAGTCTATTCCCTTAGAAAATGAGAGATATCTTACCTTTAAACCAATTAATGGAAAGAATAATAATGTGGGATAATTTTCACTGTAAATGAAACTGCATGGGTTATTCAAAGTAGCAAAGAAGGCATCACGAATTGCTAGAATAAATATATAATAAAATTAATTTTATACGTCAGTACTAACTTTTTATTAAAACGTAAGGCTACATGTTTCGACCCATCAGTCGGTCATCTTCAGGCCTACATAGCAGACTAGCCTGCTATGATGGGTTGAGACATGTAGCCTTATGTATTAATAAAAAAAGTCAGTGCTGACGTATATAATTAATTTTATTATATAAAGTAGCAAAGGCCTGGAATGCAGAAAGAAGTATGCTGTAAAGCGTGTAATGGAGACAACAACGCACGGATAACATACAAACTCGGTCGATGGAAACAGCCCAAGGCGCGGATGATTTAGAAACTCGGCTGATGGAGACAGCAACGCGCGGCTGACATAGGAAATCCGTTGATGGAGACAGCAACGTGTGGATACGACACAAAGTCGGATGTAGGGTAGTTCGCACTGATCAATCAAGATGTTTACAAACCGGTAAGGTGACTTGTTTTTGCTTTTAGAAGTACATATCCCACTTCCTTCTACATAATTAAGACTGCTATATGCTCAAATGTCATAGGTATTTTGAAAATATGTAGACTACATTTTTTAAGCAATTATAATTTATGTGTAGCAAGAAGATATGTATCGCTAACTGAATGCAATACTGGCACAATTCAGATATTGCCGTTTGGGGTTAATATGATTGAGCTCAAACACATAACTACATCAGACAGTACTGGCACAGTTCTAAGTCGAAACATACCTCGCTAGGTGCCACTATTGTCGGACGGATTTGTTATATTTTTTTAGCTCAGTCGTGTTATTAACTCGAAATGGGCAACAATTTTTGGATTGTGCCACTGTTGCGTTCAGTGAGCGATGTAATAAGGCTGCTAAATTTGTTCCGCATATTCATTTAATTAGCACACCAACTGATGGACGTACATAAAATTTTTTATATTAAAACATTTAAAATCGCTCCAACATGTTTCGATCCTAAGATCATCTTCAGGTAGCTACACTGTTCCTTGCTAAAGTCACATTTTTAAAAGCACTCACTGATTAATTTCCTTATATTAACTTGGTGTTGTGACAGCATGTCATATTGTGTAAGTCGCACGCTGCTGAGAATGCGCCTGATTATATATGTCGTGTGTTATGCTGCGTGAGACATGTTGGGGCGATTTCAAATGTTTTAATGTAAATATTTTTATGTATGTTCATTAGTTGGTGTGCTGATTAAATGACTCTACAAAATGCACGGTGCAACGATAAAGATGGTTCCACATATATTAAGAAATCTGTAATTCACAAAATATATGATAGCTCTTATAAATATTCGAAGTTTGTAGGTTTCTTTTTGTCATCTAAGCTTGGGAACATTAGTTCAACTTATTGCGTGCGCTGCTGCAGGAGCGAAATGTCGCTGAAATCAACAAATTGTGTAGGCTGTCTTTAAACACACGTCAGAACATTCTATAAGTTCGCAGTTTATAAATTTATTGTGTTGCAGGGAAATACATACCACATGGATTGCGTGAAAGTGATGTTATTAAAATTATTTGTTAAAAAATAGTGATGATATCTTTAGATTTTTCATGGTTTACCATATAGGCTAGGCCTTCTGCATTCATGTGTCACTAATTTGTGTTATTATCTTACTACTTATTATTAAGATACAATTTTAAAAAAATATAAGGCAACAGATTATTTTAACAAAATGCCTACATTTCATCCATTGTCAAAAAATTCATAAATCTGCACTTCATTTTTAAATTTATATTCAGAGAGGACTTGCTTATTTTTGTCTTATGTGAGGACGTTGTCAGTACCTCAGACAAAGTAGCATCTAATGATAAGATGGTACATAAAATTGAGGTAATTTTGAACGTAGAAGTTGTGCCTTACTTTTAGACATTATCCCACAATTTGTCGTTATTTCCTGAGGAAATCGACGCTGAATTTTAAAATGCCCTAGCCTGTATGAAAGAGCTAATCTCTGCACATGTGTGTTAAGTCTGACGGTCTATATTCGATCTGTGTTCTAATTTGTAGGTACTTTTGTTAATTAGTCTTATAGAATGTGATAACGTTTAGGGTGGTAAATTGTTATTCGCTTTTCTGAGGAGCATGCTGTCTCCGTCGTCATTTCTGGGGATTCTAAAAATACTGAAATTGGAAATAGAGACCATAAATTCCTCCGAAACGTCCGTAGGTATATGCCAATTGCTAATGTGCAATATCTGGCAAAGTATGATTCTTTATCAACGTCGCGTTCGGAGCCGCAAAGCGCGCATTTTACTTGCAACTGTCAAGCGTGGACCTTCATATGGTCCTTCTTCTCACTCAGCAACATACATGGCCCTTGGACATGCAGATTTCTGGGAAAGAAATTAATATTTTAAGCACTTGAAAGTGGCACCTTTCTAAACAAAACTTCTCCTAATTGGCAGCCTATCGAGGGTAACCATGGTAAACAAGACGAAGAATTTCTACGTTCTACGGGGTTTTTATAGTTGGAAACCTGCCACGTTCCAACCGAATACCAATCTCCAATCACACAGTGCCGATTCCGACTGGCCGAGCAGCGTCTGCGGGTGTTGAGAGGACTGATTTAGATAATGAATATCACATCTGAAGACTACAACGCTGAAGTAGAATTCAACTGATACTGCCATGCTCACTTCGGGAAACATATTACACTTCTCGAAGTCACGTAAATTCCTTTAAAAAGTTGGATTTGGTTACAACGAACTATTTACAAAATAATTAACATTTTGATTTGCAGTTTATTCTTGCGGTGCATACAGGGTTTTAGTGGAGATACCTGAGGGTAAGAGACAACTTGCAAAACCTAGAATTAGGTGGGAGGATAATATTAAAGTGTACTTTAAGGAATAGTCTGGAAGGATGTTGAGTGGATTGATCTGGGTAAGGATAGGAAGAATAGGTTGGGTCTTGTGAACACGATGCTGTATTTTCGGGTTCCATAAAACAAGGAGTATATCTTGACTATCTAAGGAACTGTCTGCTTCTCAAGAAGGACCCTGCTACATAGAATTGGTTGATTGACTGTACTTTTTAACAGTCAGCAAAACTTGGCTACATATTAGTAAGAGTATATTGTATTGAATAAGATAATTCATAATTCAACGTGAGAAAATCAATGTGATGTATTCGACGATACTGGACATCAAGTATTTTGTGTGACCCGAAGAAAGCTACGGAAAATCTCAATTTAGAATCGGAGAAAAAATAATAATATCAATATAATGTCAAAATAATTTGTGCGTATACGAAACATACAGAAATGTTATGTTGTATGCTTTCATCTGGGTAATTCCCCGGCGTCCGAATTATACATGCCGACGTTTCGGAACACTCTGTCTGTTCCATCTTCATAGGTATGCAGGTATGGAGAATTCTTCACACCTACCTGCCTATGAAGATGGAACAGAGTGTTCCGAAACGTCGTCATATAAAATTCAGACGCCGGGGAATTACCCAGAAGCAAGCACACAACATTCAGAACACGGCGAAAGTTTGAAATCAAGAAACGGTTTGGTTTTTACTGACAATGTTAAACCTTCGGAAACTCTGTTTTGTTAAATTCTTGTGTACTGAGCGTCCAACCACTGCAGGAAGTGAACCGTATACGGTTGCCAAGCAACGTAATCGTAAACATAAACCGATTTGTGTGTTATATATATATATATATATACGCATATAGTTATAGAAACCATGAAATGGGAGGAGTCTTGAACATATTTTTATTGTGAAGACGCTAATGTGATTCTCGCAAGTTCAAGAGATTTTTATTTCCTTCAAAATGTCACAATCTCTTATGGGATCGACACAACGTCGTGTATAATGTGTACTGGACGCTTGTCACCGGGGTAAAGTAGCCGAGGCGTGAAACTTCTTACTTTCCTTTATCGAGTGCGGATATCAAGAACTCGAAAATTGTACATCCACTCCTATATACGGCTGTATGGTTGACCCTAATTAAAGAGAGAGAAGTTTTATGAGTGATAAATGGCTTGATATAAATATGGATTCAACATAAGAAAACAATAAACTATACAGACTTTCAAATCAATAGAGACATTTATCGGATATTTATTGAATTTGTCTTATGAGCTTTCTGTTGGGTCTTTTGCATTATATTACCGGACACAAAAAACTGGAGGCTCCAGTAACAAAGCAAATTATTATGGAGACGTTTGTGGTGGAATTTTACATCTGATCATTCAATGTAATTGTCACAGCTTATTGTTTGTGTCGTGCTGCAGATTGAAAGGTGTCTTACAACCGCTAAGATTTACTCCATCTATCACCTTTAGCTGATCTGTTTTAGTGTCATACGATTTTGTTTTACCTACAACTAGTTCTAACCTTCGCTGTGCTGCCCTGCAAATCTGTGCTGTATTTCTGGGGCTTAGATTATCCACGTGATCTGATTCCCGATTGTGTTCAATTGGAAATGCAGCTCTCATACTAATTGCAACTTGTTTAAGATCACTGATATTTCTAACTAATCCGCTTTGAGATTAAAACGATCACATACTGTTTTTGCAGCGGCGAATACAATACCTAGGTTAACAATAACTGAAAGCACAAAAGTTCTTCTGACGAATATACTTACAGAAAACACGGTAAAGCGTTGGCTTTGCCGATTGGAGTGCTGTTGTAATACGACAGGGCAGCACAGAGTAGCGTTACGGTTATTCGGAGTAGAACAGAAAGTGACAAATGGTAAATACTGTCTTCTTGTTTTTTAAACCAAATAACAGCACATGCAAAGCATATAGTAGCATATATATATATATATATATATATATAAACAAACAATTTTCCCTCCTATATTATATGTATATACATTAAAAGCTGTGTACGTGAAATTATTTGATGTTTAATAATAAGACGTATTATAATTTATATGGAATGAAAAATATTGAAATGGTGAATACTGCCTTGTGAGTTAATTAGTTTTGTGTACGCACACTTCTGGTACATTGATTGAGTTTTGGTTTTTAAAGAAAACTTTTCAATTATATAGCCTCGAATAGACTCTCTCTTTCACTCAGTGAAATTACTGGATGGGGAAGGATGATAACTTTGAGTTGCTGGTAGGTACAAGATGTTTTCTCGAGGCCACCACGTAGCGACCACGTAGCGACCACGTATGAGACCAACCCCCCCCCTCCCCAACCCTTATCCAAGATATAAAGTGTCTTCTTCCTAGGGCTAAAACAGCCGGACAGCGAAGCTACCACTCATCCCCTTTTGGTTCCAAAGTTGAGAATGTGCAATGCTTTACCTCATTCATCCATAAAGAGTAGGAGATTCTGCTGCTCAGCAGGCTATGTAACGTCTAATAACGAGTAATTTGTGAACTGCAAAGAATGAGCGTATATATTGCCGTGGAGCATTTTAAAGTAAATTCCTAGCATATGTCTGGAAGGGCTGGAGACAACCACGAGAGTCATCAGAGTAGCCTATTTAACTTCATTTTTCGACCCCGGAGCAGCGAATATGAACCAGTCGACAGAGAAATAAATTGACTGGTGTCTGCTTAGCTTTCAGGAAAACGGAGCGTTTGATATAGTTAGAACAAAATACACTGTAATGAAATTTCTGGTTACATAAAATGTGGGGAATTTATTCAAGAGGTGTGTGAGTCCGCTTCTGAGGAAGATCTCTGTTCCGTGGGGTCTGTTAATTAGACATGCGCCGTAGAAAATATTTAAATTGTGCGCCTTCTAATTTAGGGTTCAGCTGAACATAAATTAAGAATTACGAGTTTGGATTCAATAAAACACTTTGGATTCCCCCAAATTGTAATTCCGGAATACATATCTCCAGTGTACTAAAATGTCTAGTACTTACAAACCTGTCATTATCTATGTCTTTGCTTGACTCTTCATATGGGACCAAACACTTGTTTCGGATCCAGAAAATGACAGTAGTAGATATACAGCCCAATGTCACTCACGGTGGCTTGCTTCCCTTTTTTCGTATTCATGAGGTAGACATTTCTTATCCCAGCAAGAAGAAAGTGATGCTATACTCACGGATGTTAAATGTGGCTTTCTTCAAGCTACTAACCAGCGAGTACAAAGCAAATATTCCTCGGTGCAAACCTGCTAGATTTTGAAAATGACCACTATCCTCCTTCCAGTACCGAAGCTACGAATGTGTGGCATTTTTCCTTCACTCCACCAAGGACCTTCTTAAGCACAGGTACGACACTAGGTATGTCCCATGTTATGCGTTTATTATTGCACTGTGTTCAGATATTATTAAGAAATGTGTTTGGTTAGTTGTAACAAACAGCTGTAGAAAAGTTAACGTTTGTTTATTTGTCAGCTTTTTTTCAGCGAAGGTACCAAATTTCAGGTAGGTTTGGCAGTAGAGTGATTAAGTTGCAGACTGGACATGTGGTGAGTCGATGGTCTTCAGCTAGAGGTGTCGAAGGTTTTCTTTACGATGCCCGCAACCATAACATGCCTGAAGACACTTCTAGCTGGAGTAAAGCAGCTGGGGCGTGACGCAAAACACTCTTCTCCTTTTGGTGAAACTACGTCCGATATCTCGATGTGTGAGAGGCGAATAAAAGATCCCCACTTTCGCTCCTGGGGTACACGTGGCTGTGTTCCTTTGTTCGAAATCAAGCAGCAGGTAATGCAGTACACTCAGAGAATTACGAAAAACAGACTGGAGTATAGACACGATTGTTACTTACCGCCATTTACAAACAGATGAAATGTTGAAAATTTGCCTTCAAATCACAGCACGTAACACATTTCAAAACAACTGATGGCAAGTTGTCTACACAGCAGACACTCTTAGAGTGCGGTCCTTAGAAACACTTAAAGACATTTACCCCCAAAAGAATGTTGCCAACCTTAAGACTACCGCTCAAAATTGATAGCTATATTTGGGCCCAAGCATCATCAAAATCGCTTCTACAGGGACAGATTCTTTGCTACGATATGACTGACAGAATTAAAATAGTGTGTGACGTCACTCTTCCACCTCACTGACCGAAATCTTCTCTTTAATTACCCTCCGTTTTGCCTGTCATTTCTTGTGAATTCCGCAAGAAGGTCCGGAATCGTGGTGGGTCTCAGTGTCAGTCCGCTACAAATGCAGTGTACACAGGCTTAATCCAGAGTTCGAAGTCGGGGGAAGGTGAGTTGAGTTTTATTGCTCTTATACATAAATTGTGGGCTGCAAGTGTTTGTCTCCCTTCCCCGTGCATTACGATTCTAGTATGCATCGTTGGCTCCACACGACAGCCATAAAATGTGTATGACAAAAAGTATCAGGAAACGTGATGCAGAAATACTTCACACTTGAAGTAGAGCGCGTGACGTGAAACTGTTGCGAAAATGTGTACCTTCTGCGTCATAGAGAAGAAACTAATAATTTATGTACTTGTATCTGAGAGGCGTAAGCGGTTTGAGGTACTACAAAGCGCTCTGTATTTTATGTCACTTACAGTGAGAAATAAATGATCCAATTTCAAGTATAAGGATATATAAAGACTATGTTTGTTACAGGAAAACAGAAATAATCAACAAGTTTAAATTGTTTGAAAGTACTCCCTCTTCCTTATGTTATGGTATTTCTATTAGCATCAAACGGAAATAGCGTAGAGTGTAAACAAGTCCAGAGTATGAAAAGAAATGTTGCTGATGTTGATGTATGAAAGCCACGATTTATCTCCATGCCAGCTGTCAGTGCCAACTATAACAATGTACTGCCGATACATTCTGGTTAGCAGATCTGAGAAGAAAATGCACAGGAGGATTAACAAAGAAATAAACCTGTACTGCTGCATGTGTTCTATTATTTCTGTCGTGTCTATAACTTTCAACAGTCTGTCTGGCTAGCCTTTGTTTCACCGCCAAGTCTCTCCCGCCCTCCCAACCCTTCGCCTAAAGAAGGGTATCAAGTAATTCAGCCTTTAGATTGTGACCGATGCATTTAGTTGACATTTGCTTATACAGAGGCCTTATATTCATCAGTTCCATTTTAATGTTAATTAGGTCTACAGTGTTTCAGTCTTTAACAACAGTGGCCACATTTCTCACGCACTCAACCCCGTGGTTTCATTGGCTTAGCTAATTGGTAGGTCGTAACTAATTCTTACGTCTGTCGAAGTGCAAGTGAGATTGATTGATTCTTTAGTTCTTTCACGATGCATTCAGCTACATAAAATTTGCCTCGTTACGTGAGATAATTTTATCCATGATGAATTAAAACGAATAAGCATTTTAAGGTTAGGTTCCACATTTGCCAGGAGGAAGTGAGCAGTATGTCTCGGAGGGCTTTCCAATTGCTGAAATTGCCTTTGGACCCTTCCAGATCATTATCACGCAGTCTGCCTTAACGACTGGGTCATATTTTCCTCCAAAGCGAGTTTTTCACATGGCGCCATTTTGTACTTCCTCTTTCAACTTCCAGTATCTTTTCGTTTCCTTACAGTTACCCGGGTACGGGCCGAGTAGCTCAGTCGGTATAGCGACTGACTACGGGCTGGACGGTACGGTATCGAATCCCGGTGGGGATGAGATTTTTCGCCCGTCCACAAAATATTTTAGTGTTCTTGCATAGCTTCATAACTATTTCTAGAAAATCGCCAAATACTTACCAATCTAGTTACCGCTTGATAACACCCTTCTTTATTGGCCTCTATAGCAGTATCATATATGAACCTTCGTTTTTGGAAGTACGCCATCGGCAAACTGTGCAACTCTGATAACAATATGGCGTTTGTACTTGTTTGTATATAAGGGATTTAGCAGAACAGAACTTGAAACTGGTTGGCATAGCAGGTAAATATGGTAGTTCGTGTGTGCTTAACGAACCTACGTGGATGCATGCGTGGGAGCTATTGAAATATACACACAGATTATTACCAGATCTCTTCAACATGCAGCAACTTCCGAGGTCATTTGTTAGGTGCTGAAAATTTGCTCCTAGGAATAAACCATCTTTTAAACACACTGCTCCCTATTACTAACTTTCTAGCTTACGTACAGTACAGTACAGTACAGTACAGTACAGTACAGTACAGTACAAAGCTTTTTGGTTCTGTGTCTAGAAGCGTCAAGAGCTTCTTATTCGTAATAACCAAGACTTTGAAAAATCGTAGTGTTTATGAACTGTGAGTAATTATTTCACTTTAGATAGGAACCTCTAAGAAAAGTAGAGTGCATATTTTCCTTGGGGAGCCCGATGGCCATACAGTCTAAGGCGCAGCCCTGCAACCGCTTGATTTCATGGGTCGCGGGTTCGAATTCCGCTAAGGGCAGGGATGTCATCTTTTGTGTTTGTTTTGTGTTGTGTAGGTAGCAACCCATGCGATGAGCTGATCGCTTGTTTAGAGGACTCGTGCCGTGTGTGTGTGTGTGTAATTGTGTATGATAGGTCATATACGATGAGGCGGCCTATTGCCGAGTTGGCGTGTTGAGCCACAAATAGATTCTGTGTGCACAGAATAAAGGTACAGGGCGAGTACAGTTACAACTCTGTTCACTCTTACTCTCTGCAGTAGATGCAGTCAATGCTCACTTCTTGCCCCGATCGCCTCACCCCAGGAGAAGTTGGCCGCCGTACGCACTGAATGACAGACCGGCTAGGGTAAGAGCAAGTGCAGACTAGAGCACGTACGGACGATAAGGAGAAGAGAAATGTTTATTATTTCTGCCGGGAATCGAAATAGGACTCCTCTCTTTTCCAATTCGTTTCGTACTTTTTATACCGACTGAGCAATCCCAGTACACGATATTCCAAAATTCTGCTTTAAGACCGTGACGTGATATGGGCCTAACTGTACTATTGGACAAAATAACTTCTTACCCAGTTCCAACGTTCCAGTAAGACTGTTTGCAGGTTTATAAATACAAATATGAGCACTCTATTAGCACTCTGCCTGAGGCAAGTTATTTTGTGTCACGTCTTTACAAACTATTAGTTTAGCACCCATTTCAATATTCATAATATAGGGCGATGGGTTCAAAGAATAATTAACATAAAAATGGCAAAAGCATACCGCACAGTGTCAAACGAGGCCCTCTGTGTGCTCACAGGAATGATGCCCATTGATATAAAAATAGAAGAAGCGGCACAACTATATCAACTAACCAAAGGCACTGCAAATGATAAAACACAGTTTGATAAGGATATGGAGGTAAGATACTGGCAACACCCGGCGGAAGCGAGCATAAGTAGTACGGACGGAA
>Ga0136643_10004449_pt1 | contig 19338 bp, 8 predicted proteins | sample TergutLab28metaG_FD_96883 | JGI IMG/M metagenome (GOLD analysis project Ga0136643, IMG submission 96883) | Labiotermes labralis P1 segment gut microbial communities from Petit-Saut dam, French Guiana - Lab288 P1 (version 3) (version 3) | ecosystem: Host-associated > Arthropoda: Insects >...
CCCCTCTCAAGGCCGCTAGCATTGTCACGTGACGTATCAGCTGTGCAGGTTGCAGTATTTGGAACCGCAAGAAGCCCCCACTTTTCTCTGGCCATTATCTCTGTAACCATTCAACTTTGGATACAGGTGTTTTGGGTTATATCGGTATACTTTAACATAAGGAACACCCTCCCGAAGTCTGGCACATTCCTCCTGGGACACCCTGTATATGCAAAATCAATAACTCAAGGTGAACACATAAAATATAATACAATTTAAAGTAATAATGCTCAAGAAGTAAAAAAGCACTGAAAGAAGAACTGAACACATATATTTTGGTTGACTGTATGACAAAAGTTTTGTGACCTTAACTGAGTTCCCTAATTTTCAATGTGGGCACCATGTGAAGCCAAGCAATTATCATATCTGTATTCAAGTTCAGTCCAAATGTTTATATGCATGGCAGGTGTAACTGCAGCCACAGCAGCTGGTATCCTCCAAATATGTTTAGGCAGAATGGTAGGCAATGGTATAATATAAACAGCACCATTTATGTACCCATAGAAGAAGTAATATGGCAGTTTAAGAGCATGTGAATGCTGTGGCCATGTGATTGGGCCACTTATCTCTGCCAGGCCTCTTCTGTGGAAACTTTCAAACCAAGAAATCAAAAAATGCAATGTAAAAATGCAGAAGCACTCTGTATTGCTAAAATAGCATGACATAATGAATGTCTTCTTCCCAGAAAAGACACAGAGCAGACACTTAGCTTTCTGCAATTGAGATGCCACTCTTCCGAAGTGTGGTGTTATGACCAATGAGTGCAAGAGATGTACAAACAAGTAGTGGGATTTCAAGACTTGATAACATTACCTACCTGAATATATTTAGTTTTGATTCCTGTGCTCTTCAGTTCATGAGCAATATTACATTAAAACCATGCACATTTCATATGTTCACTCCATATTTTAAATACTGGTTATGGATGTTACTATGGCACATATTTTATTTCGTACTCATATCTTTATTGCACTGAGCTATATTTGAGGAATTTATTACATCCTTTTAATGTAAATAACATTAAGTGATGTATATATCCATATCTACATATTTGTATTAGGTAAATAGTGAGTTTTAAATATTCCATGACATGAAATACCTCATCTTAAGATATTTATTACTTAAGTCAAGTGGCTGATGAAAATAAAAATGGGCCCATCACGCTGCAACAAATTAATTTATTTGCCTACAAAATAATCTAATGACTGATTTACGAACCTCATGTTGCAACTGTCTTAATGAAACTGAAACTTATCACTACCACAACATGCCCTAACAAGTCTTACAGCTTGTATCCTAACTGCCTTGACACTTCAAGGATAGAATTGGTTACACCATAAGCAAATAGTAATAGATAATACAAACAATAGAAATGTTTAATTAAAGACAGACTACATAAAATACAAGCAAGAGGCTCTTCACTCAGTGATTTTCATGGCATGAGTATCTGACATATCAGGGTCTGCTATTCAAATTGGCATTTATAAATTCTTTCATGTAATTTAAAACAAGCACAAACTTAAATTGAATAATTGTCCAAAAAGATGCGACTGTATTCAATTTATTATACTTCTGTAGACAGCTCTACATGTTTCAGGTCGTTGACACCCATCATCAGGACCCCGTACAACTGTAATTACAGCTTCTGGCACTGGTCAGCTGGGTCTGCTACCACCTGCTCGTGTTGTTGTTGGACAATTATTCAATTTGATTCACTATGCATGGACCTATTAATATAAAATTAATTGATGCCAAACAGACAAAAGAGCTTTACCAATTCAAAAACATCAAAATAAAACTGTATAGAACAAATGCGGCTATCTGGTACAACAAAATATGTAGGAATTCCAACCCAGCAACAAGAGTGGGTGGTAGCAGACCCAGTTGACCAGTGCCAGAAGCTGTAATTACAGTTGTACAAGCTCCTGATGATGGGTGTCAACACCCAAAACATGTAGAGCTGTCTACAGAAGTATAATAAACTGACCACAGCTGATTCTTATAGGACAATTATTCAATTTGATTCACGATACAGGGACCATGAATATATATATATATATATATATATATAAAAGAAACTTGTCATTCTAAAATGTATGATGTGTATAATAATAAGCGCAAATTATTTAAATTCAGGGGCCTAAATTCAAATTGCTGGCAAGTAAGGACAGCAGCATACAATATGCAAATAATGACATAGCTTACTGCTCAAGTATTTATGACATAGCATTTACCAACACTTGCAACATAAATGGCCACGTATTTTGTATTTTATGACTCGATACCCATGGCAATTATTTGCACACAATGATGTGTACAAGAGAAACACAATAAGAAGAAAAACAGTGAAATCAAGAAGTATAAAATAATCTGTACCTTCACTTGTCTTGAAACTTGTATGTGTTCACAAAAGCTACAGAAGTGGAAAAAGAAATTCTGATAACATGAGGGTTATGTAAGACAATCAAGATGCAAAACAGTTAATTTAATGGGGTGTAAATTGACAGTCAGCAACTCAAATTAAATATTCATGTTATAATATCCTACAGCAACAGTACTGAATAGGGCGACTGTGCTATATGCTTAGGTGTTTGTCTCTTCATACATTTTTAAGGTACAACTGATAATGACCAGCACTCTTGCATAAATACAATTTCACAGCTGTCTGTACTGGCATTAGTATCGGTACATGTTACCTTCTTGGCAAAATTATCATAATTCATAACCAAACGATGAACATGTTCTAGTGGAAGTTATTATCAATTAGTTTTAATGGAGGGGATTTCAAATTTTCATAGTTGTTTCATAAATTTATCCTCATTTTTGCAATGTCAGTTCATTGTTCTACATTTCTGTTTCTTGGTTGTTTTGTAAGATGGTTTCTCCAAAACTGTATCACATTGAATACAAACAACAACTCTTTAATACTTGTTTTCAGTGCTACATGTTTCGGTTCAACAAACCGTCATCAGGCATTATTGTTCACAAATTTTAAAACACAGAAGTACATTTACAATGAGCACTGTAGGTTGGTGAGAATTCACTATTTGACAAACATTTATTAATATAATATACATATTGTGTGTTTGTAGCATAATATAAAACCTAGTCTTTGTTCTATGTTAAACTTCTTCATTGTTTGGTTATCTGTTTAGATGAATAAGATGGCCCGGGTAAAATCAATTATTCTACATTTTCCTTCTTTTTTCATTTTTTTCCTGTTTTTGTTTTCAGTTCCTGCTCATATTTAGTTGATGTATAAAAACACTGTACAAGTGCAGCAGTGAATGTAAATCAACAGTATTTGCATAAGCACATATGACTAAAAAAACAGTACACACTCTTCAAAACACATATAAAATTCCTACAGAAGTCCACATCATGAAATATGCAACTGCTGGTTCAGAGGAACAATGTCTCATGAAATTGTGTAAACTAGTGTGATATCACTAACTGACAATGCATATTGCAACTGTACCTATGTTTTTTAAAATGTTTGCAAAAGTAATACCCAATGATAGTGGTTGAACCAGAACATGTAGCATTAAAGATAAATATTAAAGAGTTGTGATAACTGTCATATTTTGTTTGTATTCAATACAACAAAATAGGATGAATGAGAATAAAAGTGTATACACTCCAACAGTTTAATGACTGCACTAAAAAAATTTAAAAAACTATGTGCTCCAAACCTAAAGCTATGAAAACTATACAAGAGTAATACCTCAGTCACTACCTCTATTCTTGTAATCCTAATTTCTTACAGGTTGTAGGAGGTCGCCACTGAAACTTACTTAAAGGAATCCATAAAATGTCTTAAAGTTACATCTCAATACTTTAGGTAGTTAATGTAAAAGAAATAGCATCTCCCTTCAAAGAATGATTTTAATGTTCAAAAGTTGCCAGAAATGTTGAGAGTATGACCAGCCATACTGTGATTATAACAACACTGATTACAACTATTCTATTCCAATACACAGAGGAAAACCTCTTAAAAAGAACAAAACATTAATGATTTGTAATTCAGCAACCATGCCTCCACTTCCAGCTCTCAACTAACCCTGAAAAGGAAAGCTTTACCACGTTCAATCGCACCACCACCACCTATACCTGAAACAGTTTCCCTCTGGTATGGAACCACTATCAGTCAAATGTCCTCCAGACTCAATATTCCTTTTTACTTTCTTCACACTGTTAATATTAGTATGATGCAATAGGCATGTAATTTTTCATATCTCTTCAAACTCCAAGCCACAAGAGGGAGAGAGAAATTTACTTTTGTAATGAAAAATGACACAGCTTTAAATACTGGAGATTTTAGAAATGATGTAGTATCTGAACACTGAACTCAAGATAAAAATGAGGAACATTAATCCTTTCCCAGATGAGTATTCATTTGTTTTCTACTTGCATCACAGCTTACAAACTGGTGGTTTATAGCATTAAGTTATGTTCTCAATTGAGAGAAATTAAACTCAGGGAGTGCCTGCTACCATTTGGTAGTCTTTTATCTTCTCATTTGCTATCCAACAATATAGATATTAAAATGTACAGAAATATAATTTTGCTTGTTATTTTATATAGATGTTAAACCTCATCTCTTAAATAAAGGAAAGAATGTATACTGGGGGAGTTCAAGAATGGGGTGCTGAGAAAGGTATCTGGAACTGAAAGGTAGGTGATGATAAGAAACCGGAGGAGACTACATAATGAAGAACTTCATGATTTATATTCCTCATCAAATATCGTTTGTGTACTCGAAGGAGAATGAGGCATGTGAAGCATATTGCATGAATAGAGAGTTGCAGTGGGAAATCCTGATGGACAGAGAGCACTTGTAAGCCTATGAGTAGATAGAAGAATAAAATTAAAGTAGATCTTAAAGAAATATAATGGGAGAGTGGACTGGATTGATCTGGCTTAGAACAGGAACAAGTGGTGGGCTCTTCAAAACATGGTAACAAAACATCGGGATCCACAAAATGTGGGAAATATCCTGACTAGCTGAGGTACTACTAGCTTCTCAAGAAGGACTTTGCTCCATGTAGTCAGTTACACAGTTATTTCTGGTATGGTGGAACAAATTTCTTTTCAATGCTATCATATCTAAAAGATATAAAGTGAAAAGGAGCTGGTTTCAAAGCAGCATCTTTTTCCTAACAAGCCAAGAGGCTATTAAAACAGACAATTGGCCTCTGACACAGAAATAAAAATACTAACTCAACAGTTCCTCTTGACACAATTTAATTTGAATCAGTGATTTTTCAGGAAGCATAAATTTCATGTGAAGCCTGGAGTATATTTCAAAGCACTACATCTGCTTTCTATGTCTTCACTGCCAAACAGACTTAGAGGAATAAGCCACATTCTTTACACACTGTCACATCAATCATAAATTAATTCAATACTGGAAACAATAAAATCTTCAGAGGACATTTGATACTCACCACAAGTACTACTATGCTCAATCTATTGCAATGTTTCTATTGATTTACAATGACCAGACAGTTACATCTCAACATTACATGGGACAAATGTATGGTCATAATATTAAAATTTAAGTCATGATCTAGAAACAGTGTTAACAATATAGTTTAAAAATAATGTATACACACACACACACACACAATATGGGCAAGTATTACTTGAAAGATATGACATTTTTACATTTCTTGTCATTGCAAGTACAAATGCATTTAGTGGAATGTTACTTGTCCAATTAAGATCTTTCCTCTTAAACATGGCCATAATCTAAAATGAGTAAAAACACAAAAATCTGCCCCTAAAAGGAAAAGTGAAGCTGTCTGTATTATAACCAGAGCCACAGAAAGCATGAGGTGAGTGTGTCACTGGCTTTAGGTGCACAAAACTAAGAGGTACAGAAAAATACATAATGTATCTACTACATCAACAGCGTTTGAGGACTAAAACATTACGTTACTACTATGCTTATTTCTCATTACTGAGGAAATTAATTTGTTTAACAAAATAACTAATGTGATATTAGCGGGAGAAACAATTTTTTTTATTCTTGGCTCAAGCACCAAACTACCCACTCATGGCTCTGGTTATAACAACCTTCTACATATCACAGTGCCAGCTGAAATCAGAACACTATAACCATCCACTAGAATTCAGTTCAGTTGAGATGTCTCAGCAGATGATCATTGTAAATACAAGAACAGCAAGCCTAACATCAATCTGACACCTAATTTCTAGTCAACACAACAAAAACCCTCATGTGAAGTCCAGTTAACTACAAATTCTATAAAAGAAAATTGTGCTAAAAGGTTTATGTACACATAAAAACACTACACCTGGGTTCCTGTTATGTCTCTGTGCTTGGGAAAGTAGAAGGAGAATAACATGATGACTTGCATGCTTTTAAGTAAGTTAACAAAGCAAACAGGCATGCAAAATACAAAAAATACTGTCTAAAATGCCAGGACACAACCAGTGTAACTCAGAATCTCTTATTATAACTTCATTCAATACAGAAACATTCCACAAACTTATATACAAAGCGTTGCTATGGACATGTACTTTAAAGTGATTGTATTCCCTTTAATGTTACAGTCTCAGAGGATGTGAAGGTATGTAGACAGGCACCAATGTTTGCAGCAGTCTGCAGGGAAGAAAAGACTGTCATATATGTAAAGGTAAAGGAATCTGTGTATAAGCCTGCACAGGCCCAAGGGCTCCAGGAGGTTGAGGCTCCTAGGAGTTCTAGACAACTGGCACATGAAAGTGGCAAGGTTGTCAGTCTGACGCACCAGCCACCTTTATCCCCCAGGACGTACTCCTGGTACTCATTTCTGTTTGAGGCTGAGTCAACCCCAGAGTCACAGTGTAGCTGGACGGGTCAAGTCAATGAAGAATTACAATGACGCCTATCAGTAATCGGACCTGCGACCTTCCAGCTTGTAGTGCAGTGCTTCGACCAAATGCTCCACTGTGTATCCCAAAAGACTGTCATATAACCTGAACAATATATGCCATAAGGCCGGAAAACTCAAAAAATACAAGATGCCATGGAAGCAAGTGCATGTGTGAAACACACAATATTTTGAAGAGCAATGGAAAGGAGTTTTATGTTCCTCTTGGTAATGAATGTCATGCCACATAGTCTGGTAGATAGGCACAAACATTTGGAGGAACTGCTGTCTCCATCTTGAGGGCAGAAACAGGCAGAAAGTCCCTCAAAAACATGGGTCACCCATCAACATACACAGCGTCACAACCATGGCTGTAATTGTAATGGCACATGGACCTTACAAGAAGAAAAGGGCTTATGTTTAAACTGTACCAGACTCAATCACAAAAGGAGAAATACTACAAAAGCCATGACAAACTACAAAATAAAGAGAAAAGTTCTCAAATTTTTAAATATTAAGTGGTATCAAAACATACTCTTTGAATTCTCTAACATATGGATGACAAGTACAGCCCTACATTCCCATGTGCATAGAGATGACCAGCTGGAAGATATAAGCTAAACAAAAATCCTCCACACCATCCTTCCAGGTGCAAACACACAGCAACAATTCAAATATGAAGCACAAAATCAAAATGGCATTAACATTCAGTTTTAAAAATAAAATTGTATTAAATTTAAATTTGACTTCTATGCTTAAGAACACATAATGATTGAACACTTACTCATTTTTATAACCTGTTTTTCAAAGACTATAAGTCACACTGGCGTACTTGAACATGTGGTTACGACACTTGCGGAACCAAGCAACAAGCATATCAAGAACATGCATAAGATAAAAGGGAAGTCATGCATATGTCAATAAGCAATCTCTTTCCCCAAGAAGGAATCAGGATGCATTGCAAAGTTGGAGTACAGCAGAGAAAATTACATTATATACACAGACAAAGAAATGTGTGCAACAGAAAGTTGCTGTAGAATAGAAAATAGTTTGCTTTTATCATATACAGTGAAACATGGATTTCGCAGCTTATGAATCTATGGTTCTCTTGATTCTTTGCACACTCTTAACAGGTGCACCAAAATTTCCACACTAAACATATTACGTTATCCTTGAATAAATGTTTGTTCTTCGTACCCAGTTCCTCAATGACACATTTGAACTGAGAATAAATTAACATATTGCTGACACTTTAAGTACTTTCATGTGTATACTGGAAGGGTAAAATAAAGATTTTCAATTATAATTTCCTGATTCCTCAATTGTCTTTGTATCATATGATGTATATGGTGAAGTAACCCAAATGAGCTAATGATACTGTGTTCGTTCTTGCAACATGGTGCCAAGGCACAGACCAGTGTCAGTAGCTTAGCCAGGTTACTCAAATGTGGACAAAGTACAACTTGGAAAAATGTCCACTGTATGCACAGAATATACACAAAATAACTGCCCTCAGTAATAATGAGAAACAGGTGTACAGGGTTCAGCAGCAACTTCAATGGTCAAGTGGCAAAGTGAACTAGCTTATACTTTCAAGGTCACATGGCATTAATTTAGTGTATTTAATTACAATAGCTACATAAATTTTCATTGCCTTTATATTATATTCATTTAAAATGGTCCCTTCAAATCCAGGTTTCTCTGTATTATCATGTGTGGTAATTCACTAGCAATGCTCCTTAGCAGGAGAATAAATGCCAATTATCAAAAGACAAAGAGGGAAGTACATCCTCCACATTACCAGTACCCTGTCCCATTAAGAAACTATATGTAACAAAAATATTACACACGGACACTACAGTGATTAGAGTTTCCAACACACATTCACAATAAAATTACAGGAATATTAAGCCTCATAATAGACCTTCTGTCCACAGGTTTCCTGAGAATAGTACTCAATAATGTATTGTGAAAAATTTACAAATTCAAATGAATTTCAAAAGAACCAATCTCAGGCGCCATTGTGATAACATCCATGACAGTTACATAATTGTGCCACAATTTTCACTCCTTTTTCATAGTTCTACACTTTAGAATGAAATCAGTGTAATGAGCTGTAGTGTATATAAATTTATTTTAATTTTTCAGTTAAGTATGTGAAATACACGCAGCATAAGACAAATCTGGCACAGATACAACATGGGACATGAGCTATGAACTTGATTCTCATTCTTCTAGAAGAGATAAATTTCATCCCATATAAAATTCACTATTGAAAGGACACCTGGAAGGAATTTATGGCCTCAACATTGAGGGTAATAACTGAATTCTGCACTAATCCTCTGCTTATCAATGGCAAGAAGAATGCATATGTACATTCACGGACAGAATGTCTTCATAAATAAAAATAACACACGAGTTATTTAAGTTTATTCTCTTGGTCTCAAAGAGTCACACCATTTAAGTTACATGAACAAAAACTTACTCATCTACTTGGCCATGAAATTTATGATGCAAAGAAGCGTAATGCACGAGAAGATTTAAATTATAATTTAGCCAGAAGAATAACCTACACATTTATAGAGACCACATGTCATATTTTTAGCTAATATGATCAAATGACAAATGCCACAGATATCAGTACTTCCCCATGCCCATAAATTGTGTAATGAACAGAGAATACTAAATGTGGAAGAACTTGTACTCAGGTTTATTGCCTGCAATAAAACAAAGATATACCATACAAATGTGCGATTTCTGTTTTCATTTTTCCATTAAATAAATAAATAAATAAATAAATGAACTCTTTCAGTTATCAGATGAAACGAAAATTTATATGCGACTACTAGTATTTCAGTAACATTAAAACGTAAACTGTACTCTACGGAGAGATTCAGGAAGTCTGCCAAGCCTAGTGGATATGCATGCTATGCATGTGATCCTCAGAAAAAGAATGTGTTCTTAATACTGTTACATCCTGGTCATCTTAAATGTCATACACAGTGTCTAAAATTCTTTAAAGCTGTGCATTTCCGTTACTGGTTCATTCTACACAGATTAGCTATGTCACAAGCCTGGTTCAAGTCATGGGATCTTTCTGGCCAGGCAGTCCATATAAGATGTTTCATTATTAAATAACACCTACTTTATTGTACAATGAAGATATTGTTAAATATTTCTGTAAAATCTTTACATCTGGTAGTCTCAAAATAGGATGTGAGGGCATGGAAAGCATTGATCTGAGGTCTTCACTCTTCTGGAATTTTATGCAACATATGTTGGTAGTTACTTACCAAACTTTTGGGGAGGCTATTGGTCCTATTTTCAAGGACCAAGAAGTCCAAGAAGAATGCTAGGCAGCAGATGAATCCAACATTACGTAGTGGGAGGTGTGGGCAGTAACTAATCTGACGCAGGATACAGACAAGTGGCAGACTTTTGTAAATATGATAACAAACCATTGGTTCCACAAAATGCAGGAAATATCTTGACTAGCTGAGAAACTATAGGCTTGTCAAGAAAGATTCTGTTTCAACATGTCAGTTATTAGTGTTAATTAGTTCATGTATATCTTACTTTTGAACTGCCATAATGCCTTGAACTCAATGAATCTGACATGCGTTAACAGGAATACTTTGACTTAGAAGCACTTGACTGATGTACCTACCAAGTTTGACAGACCGTTCCTGAATCACTCTGTACATATAGAGACACATCAGTGAAGTATGATAAAAAAATGGAAGACAACTATACATATTCACTTATAAATTACATAATTCAATGAATAAAGGAAGAGTACAAGTAGCAAAGCTCTGTCACAACATGAGCTGTCCAACCACATGCAAAATGCCACAATTAAGTGGATGCCGAACTCCTGATGTAGATTTGATTTGCATAATGGTCCAGCAGTTTTCCCTGCACTACTGACCAGGTGATCAACAACTACTCTTTCCCCTGGACCCAGCAGAGAAGATATAGCCCCACCTTCTAAACCACTAAACCCTGTGTTCATATGGAACATACATGGCAATGGATGGAGTCCATAAAACAAGTGGTACTAAATATACCACCATCATACCCCTGTGTAATTGACTTCAAGATACTATAGTGGATTTGGTTTTTAAGATTTATGTGAATGGCCATACCAAATATTGAAACCTCTGAATAAGTAGGTAGTACTTAGCACAACTAATCACATGAGGATGAAAGCAGAATCAGCATTATATACATCAAATATAATTCATACAATGGCCAATGCACACATAAATGCAATGTCACAAGCCTCCACGTGTCTTCTGCTCTACATCTACCTATATGAGGGCTGTCATCTACCATGGCATATACAATGTACGAGGTCTTCATCACATGACACTGCATAAGCCTGGCACAAGAACTGAACAACCCTAGGTTGTTCATTCTTAAAAACAAGTTCATAGTGTCATAGTTTGAAAACCCTGTACCTGAAATATGGGGGAAAAAAAAAGATCACTTATAGGATCTAGAGGTTCAACATGGGAACACACAAAAAGTGGAGGATTTTGAGAGGTGACCTGTACAGAAACACCCACAGTTAAACACTGACTTGTTCGCTTAGAATATTTACCTCCTTGCTCGCAGGCTCGACCTGGCCGACCTGCAGCTTGTTCAATGATGTCATTTAGCACCATCACATCTAAAGAACGGACAACAGTATTTAATAATACAGGCATGAATTCTTTCACATGCAGAGGGATGTAGTTGCACTGAAACACTTTTGAGTACAATTACACTGTGTTGTAAGCGAACTGAATATGCCAATTTCGGCAGATATCTAACATCTTTTTAAAAGTATTTCACTAAAAGTATTCCCTGAATTTATAGAACCAGTTGTCATTGTGTGATGTAATTGTAATGTTCAACTTACGGCATACAAGTAACATTCCTTCAATCTCGTTATGGATAATCTGAATACATTTTTTACTCAAAAGAGTCATACACAATATAAAAAGCAGAATAAAATAGGTCACAAGTTTCAATTTATTAGGCCATCATCGGTCCTTAATGAGAACATTAAAAAGACACTTTTAACAGTATATTTGTTGCCATTATTACACTCAATGTAAAGCCAGTTATTGCCCCAAATGTTAGGAAATTCAAGATGGGTGTGAAACAGTTCTCTGTTCTGATTTTATGGTTTGATGTGCAGAAATTTAATTTTGTCTTTTATTCTTTGAAGCTGTATACCTTACAAGAATAATTACACACTTTTAAAGTGTTTGGAATTTTAATTTTAGCATAATTTGGAATTATTTTATATTGTAGGCATTCTTGGTTAAAGAATACATTAGCACTACAGTTGTAAAGCTTCCTGTACAAATTCAAAAAGCGAAAGATATATGCTCAACTAGCGACAAATATTTTAAGAAGACACATCCCCCATCATGTAATTCAACTGCAGATATATTTTTTACCAAAAAAGTCAAACACAACATAGAAAGTAGGATTAAACAGATTACATGTTTTGGCTTACTAAGCCATCATCAGGCCCTCATTAAGAACACTAAAAAGACAGACTATTTGTGCGATTTTTTAGCATTAAGGTAAAAGTTATGAATACAAAAACCTGGATGGTAATCTGGTTTTGGGAATGCAGTGACGTTACTGTGTCTCGTGGAATTATTTAAATTAAGACAAAGGAAATTAAGAGCACAATAAAGTGTTTTATTGTATTTTAAGCCTGGCACTCCAAATAACAGAAAAACCCCTTATCCAGAAAACCCTAAAATCCCAAGCATTCTGGACAAAATATCTCAAAAATGTAATATTCGAACGATTCAAAGGCCATTTTCAAAATAAACAGGAATCACACCTGGATTTGTTTAAATGGTGGAGATCTTTCATCAGCCTCTCTCATAAATGAGTCACCATCAAAAGAAAGGTTGGGAACCGTAGACACAGAGGGTAGTCTCCACACTCCTTAGCAAGTGGCACACATCTTGTAGTGATAACATTACTAAACTATCATAACGACATCATAACGTAAAGACAAATACTCTATATGAGGTGGCACCCATTTAGTGCATTGCCACAATTGTCAGAACAATCTCGGTACACAATACAACTTACCATGCATATCAACCATAGTTGTTGGTTGCATCTGTTCAACAAATGGGTTATCCCAGCATTTTCCTTTCACTGTACCATCATCGCTGTCAGCAGATGCCTCCTGTAATAAGCGTTACATGTGATTACCATTCCGTATTTCTGGTGCAAGCATAAGCTATAATACAATGAAAGAAAATTCTTTAAGCACAGAAACAACATACTTTAATCCAGAGTGTCTTTCCATATTGCCTAATTAAAAACTGAATAAATATTTTTCCTTCACTGTTCACTACGCTTTCATACACCGGTATTTTAACCGAGTTGTATAAAAGGTGTTTTTTTCTTCCTGCTTGACCAATAAGTGCATGGCCTATTTTCCACTAGTGTTATGTCATACGCTGAGTTTTGTGAGGTTTAACAGTCAATCAATGAAGCAAGGAAAAGATTCAATTTGATAATAACCTTTAAGAAGTCTAACAAACACTAAGAAGTGTCACAGTATGTGTTGAAAATGTTGCCCTCCTGACCAAATATACTCAGTACAACTGTAGACGTTATTCTTGTTTACTCTCTGGAGTTCTTCTCCAGAAACTGTTGAAATCTTGCTGTGGATATTGTTGCTTTGTTCCTCCAGAATGTATCCTTGTAACTGGATCATGTTTCTTCACAGCCACAACTACCAATGTCTTTGTGGTACCAGTTTTAATAATTTTGTAGTCCTTTGTGCTGATGATTTCCAAACAATCATTGCCTGAGGCAGTTGTTTGAGCAATTTTCTTGGCGAAGTTTCATGTTTAGTATGAACAGCATCCAATTTCTCTTCTGTCAACACAGTTCATTCCTTGTCTGGCTTTTTGTGTAGCAGCAAACCTGTTGTTTTCAATTGACTGACCAAGTTTGTTTAATCTGAAGTGGTTGTCCTGGAAATGTGTATTGAAATTTTCTGCTACATTTTCCAGCTGACTCATATTTGAAAATATAGCTGCATTAAAAACAGAAGCTCTTCAACAGTTACATCACTGCATGACTTAGAAATGCATTTCCAGCAACAAACCCTATGATTCACAGCACTGCCGACAACTAAAGTTACATTCCCATTTGAAAACTGTGTGAGAGAACTTACACGGCCATGTAATTAAGGGCAGTCTTTGGCCCCTACACTGCCTTGATTTTCATAAACAATAAAGTGTATAGAACAAATCTGCATACTCTGGAGGAACAAAGAAAAAAGATCCACAGTGAGACTTCATCAATTTCCACAGAAGAACTCCAGACAGTAAACAAAAAGGCCCTCCACAGTTGTACTTAATGCATTCAGCCTGGTAGGCAACATTGTCAGAATCTGCTGAGTTTCGTAAGACTTTCTAAAGGTTACTATCAAGGCAAATATTTTTCTTGCTTCCTTCACCAACTGTTAAACCTCCCAGGATTCAGTGAATGATGTAACACTAACAGGGTGTCAGGCAAGCACATATCAGTCAAGCAGGATAAAAAACATCCTACACATATAATAACATTGGCTGGTCATGATAAAACCAACATTTCTCTCCTTATGAATTTTTTCCTTTAAAAAACTGATATATTTCAGAATTGCATTATATTTACTGAAATTAATATGCATATTGGAAAGGATGGTACTTATTTTCCTTCCTGTTCCTTATTCACACAGTAGACTTTAGTGATAAGCTGATCTGCAAGAAAGGCCTGGATTTCCTAAACACAGCAGCCTTAGAAATGGCCCCTGGTTTAGTTGACAAGTGGGGTGTTTCTTTACCACCATGGGATATGAGCCCAGGAGCCTGTTTAAGAAGTTACCTGCTCTATTTGACAGATCATGCTTCAATCAAAGACAGACATCCTTGAGCCTGAAAACATTTTTCACAACACTCCATTAGTTGCTGAGTAGCATTACATAGACAGCTTGTGTATCAGATTTCACTCAATCCATCAAGAAATACAAAAAGTACAGGTAGAAATTCATTTGCACTCTTAAGTGTGACTGTCACTGAGCCAATACAAACTCAGGCTTGCCCAACAACTTTTTGTGAAGAACTCTCATTGGGAACATCATAAAAATCTGATACTAGATCACATACACACAAATGGACATTGTCTCCACAAATCGCATTTTTTTTTACTTCACAAACAATGCCTGAAACCTAATTTTAAAACACATTGAAACATTCTCTGCAGTAAAAAGAATTTTGTATGTATAAATTATGACTATACTACATTTACAATTATGTAACATTTAAACATTTTCATACCACACATTTAGGGTCTTCTGGCATGGGGGATGCAGAGTTAGGCAAATGTGAAGGGTTGTTCCGCCCCGTCCGACCTCTCAACTGGCTCTCCTTAGTCTTAGGTGCACCAAGGAGATCCCCGTGTGAAGTGTAGGATATCCGGGATGCATGAGATGTATAGGAAGAATGCCTGGACCCAAGATTGGCATAATAAACTGGTACTACAATTGCTCCATTCTCCTCAGACATCGGAGTTACTGCATTTGAGTCATCTGCATAAGGCAGGTGCTCCTGTAAGGAGAGCCAACCAAAGATGCTGAAACATATGTTTATTTTATTGTTTCAGAACATCAGGCACACATTGGGTCTCAGTACTTCACATTTCTCATCATGTCACTGATAATTTACCAGCTTTCTACCTCCCATGCATTTGTAAACAGCGATACCACAACACAATACACTACATGTTATAAAGAGAAAATGTTAATGAAGATGGCCCAATGCTGGAAGTCACTTTAAAATTTTACACAAAAGAACAGATTCCAGAACTGACCTTCACATAAATTTCAATACTAAGACAAAATAATGCTGAAAAGTGGAATCCGAAGGGCATAAAGAAGATGGCTGTTAATGTCAGTAGCTACCACAGTAACTCAGTAACCAGTATATACACTTCATACTTCCCCAGTTCATTAAGCAACTTTGAAGTGTATGATAATGGTGTAGTAAATAAGTTACAGAAGTATTTACAGTATCAAAATGTTTGACAAAATATAAAATTTTATGTTTTGGAAAACTCTTTTTGAGAAAACTTACTTTTGTGGATTCATACAATACGAACTTCTATACATTTCAGCAATTGATGCATACTCTACTACATACTGTGAATAACCACAAAATATTTAAGCTTTCTACCTCCAAAATGATAGCAAATGTGATCTTTTATGACAAAGCATCAAAATTCTATTTAAACAGAATGGCACTTCTAACTTATGCCAGGCCTTGGAGGCTGGCACCAAAAGGCTTAAAATGAAACACACAATGTTTGAAACAAATGCTTAAAACAAAATTAACATAAGGAACAGCTATGTTCTTCATTCACATGAGTTATTATGAAGCAATGTAACTTCTAAATGATAGAAAATATTCTTTAATATACAATAATTCTAGACTTCCAATGAATGATCTTACTTGAGCGTCGAGGTATGTAGAAAGAACAAGGGGCTTCCGATCACCACCTGGTGGACCTACAAACCTTCCACGTCCATTTCTAATTGTGAATTGATGACTGCCACGGGAACCTCGGCGCAAGTTAAATGGTGAACCTGGTAAACTCAGGCTTGCCTGAAAAATTTTGAGACAGCCAGCTGTCACAAAACGGGGAACATGACATATACAATGACTATGAAATTTACAATTCAGTCTATGCACTTCACATAAAATCAGTTTTATAATAACTCATGGTGTTCCATTCTGTGAACTAAAAATAATTTCATAAACTTAATGGATAGTACATCCTTGCACATGCCAGATGGAACATTCCTCTCTTACTTCTTAAGCACGAAATAGACTGGATTCTTGAAACCCTTCATATGATATAATGGAACATGTACAGCCAACAGCAAGTGATTTTATTCCTTAACAGAATAAAACAATGACAAACAGATGCTAAAGGCCTTTTTGACTGACTGAGAGGCTGATAATGCACAGTTTTCTAAAGCAAACAATGTATAATGTGTAGGCCTAAAATGGATTGAAAGAGGACTAAAGGAAGCCAGCTCCATCAAACTCTGCACAATTGTTCACCATAATTAACAAATAATCCTGCAGCTTTTCTACAATTACCAACACCTTTCAAAATAATAACAAACAAAAAATGTAAACCCAAAAAACACCCCACTGTGAAGGGCTGCAGTTTAACTAATCCAAGCCCCTGAATGGATAAAAGACAAATTTTTAAAATCAATATTTTCCTATTGAAAGTTAGAATTCTCATAAAGTTATACCTGCAAATGCAGGCAATACTGTGCAAAAAATAAATACATAACAGTTGAGAAAAAATGAATTCTCTTTATGCACATATATGACACTAAACCCAACTGTACACAAACAAAAAAAACCAAAACAAAACAACAAAAACATATTATGAACTACGCAAGACAACAAAAGCAGCTATGATATGGGATAAAAATTATTTCAATCAGAAATGACTAAATAATTATCCATGTTGATAAAGATATGTGTGTAAAACATTAACCATTCTGTTAAAACAGCAAACAGCTGCCAAGTGGCAGACAGGAACCTGACTACCATAGAGAATAGCTGAGTCTGTAAAACTTCAGGTCCTCACAGACAGTGCTGCTGAGGATTCAAGTCATCTGAAATGTGATGCTGTATTATTGAGTGAGTGGTTCGCACCTACTGCTCTTTGACTGCCTGAAAGTACTACAATCCTTTAAAACGCTGGGATCACTCACTCAATGAGAGTGTCACACATGAGAAGACCTGAATACTCAACAGCCAAGACAGCTAGGCAGACCTGCACTTAGGTTCATGAGTTAATTTTTTTAAGCACGTTACTTACAGATGCTGTGAACAGCTGAGACTGTACAGTGTCTTATATATGAATGCATATTTAGCATTGTGGAATGATACTGATAGCAGAAAACAGATTTACATTCTTGGAAATAAATTAAGTCAGCAATTCTAAAACTGTAATTTCCAATGTCAGTTTCACAGGCTAGAGCACAAGAAATTAATAGGATGAAGTGTCCATGCTTTAGAGGAGATGCAACTTATGAATTTACCGTCCTTATAAATGAAACCCAACCAGCTTCTTATTTAGCCTATGATGATTTATTAAATTTCAGATGCCAGACAGGTTGTCCCACAATGTCAGTAACCAACTACAAATGTACGCCACGTAAAGTTCCAGAAGTAGGCTTCACAGCTTATAAAATTTGGAACCAAAGCAAAAATCATCTCATGATGATTTGGCAGAAAATAATTTTCACAATTAATGTTAAATATATTTGTAAATACGTTACATAATTGATCTACAGAATTACCCAGACAGAATGAGTGTCAAGATTGGTCTGGTCTGGCCCCCATGCACCTTTTGTGCTAGGGCAGTAAATTTTCAAGGTCATCTTATGCATATTGGACTGTGCATCATCTTCATATTTGAATAAAGGCTGACCAACTAGATGACACTTGCTTTATTATCTACTGCTCAACATGTTTCAGACGTTAATACATCCATCTTCAGTAGCTTGTGACTACTTGTTGTGTTGTGTAGGCTGTAATGATAGAGGTTTTGTGTGTTAATTTATTCATCTAGTGGTAAGTGCTGAACCTATATTATGTGTTGTGTGTGGCTCTGAGTGAGTGTGTTTCTGCAAGCGTGTGGTGTCCTGTAGTTCTTGAACATGTTTGTGTGTGGTATGTTTTGGTGTTTTAAGCATCTGTATTGATGATTATATGCATGAGCTGTACATACCTGACTTGAGGCGTGCTGGTGTTATGTAGCGGGATTGTCTGTTGGTGATGTGGTATCCGAGTGCAGGCTGAACCGCTACTGACCTGTTCATTGTGGACCGTGAGGGTTTAGGGGTTTACGACCGCTTGGAACAAGGGGTTTGTATCGCCTGGGCTCTGTTCGGGAATGAGTTTTCTGTTGTGGTGGAGGGCTTGGATATGGTATTGTTCATATGGCAAGAATAAGCTTTGGTTATTAATGTGTTTTAGTAGAGTCATAGTATTATCCATGGGGCCGTATTCGTGTCAGTTTTGAAGAATGTGTAGGGCGTATGCTGACTGGGGATTGTTGCTTCTGATGATGTAATGTATATGCTCTTTGTAGCATATGCTTAGACTGCGGCTAGTCTGGCATACGCCCTACACATTCTTCAAAACCGACACGTATATGGCCCCATGGATAATACTATAACTCTACTAAAACACATTAATAAATTAATAACCAAAGCTTACTCTTGCCATATGAACAATACCATATCCAAGCCCTCCACCACAATAGAAAACTCATTCCCGAACAGAGCCCAGGCGATACAAACCCCTTGTTCCAAGCGGTCACA
>Ga0136643_10004452_pt1 | contig 19332 bp, 12 predicted proteins | sample TergutLab28metaG_FD_96883 | JGI IMG/M metagenome (GOLD analysis project Ga0136643, IMG submission 96883) | Labiotermes labralis P1 segment gut microbial communities from Petit-Saut dam, French Guiana - Lab288 P1 (version 3) (version 3) | ecosystem: Host-associated > Arthropoda: Insects >...
TGTAAGTTATGTTAATAAAAATCCAACCAGATGCAACAGTATGCAGATATTTATTTACTGCAAAGTCACTCTACATGTTTCGGGTGTCACAGCACCCATCATCAAGAGTACTAAAAACTGTAACCGCAACTTTCGGTACAGGTCATAATACTGGTACAGCTACTTCCCTCCAACGTGGCCTGATCGGGAAGTAGCTGTACCAGTCTTATGAACTGTACCGGAGGTTGCGGTTACAGTTTTTAGTACTCCTGATGATGGGTGCTGTGACACCCAAAACATGTAGAGTGACTATGCAGTAAATAAATATCTGCTTACTGTTGCATCTGGTTGGATTTTTATTAACATTGAATTATGATGCACGGAACCGTGAGCTTAAAACATGTAAATGATATTTGATTTAACTGGTCCAGTGGCATCAGGATACAGAATGGCAATTAGGGTCAGATTCTATAGGCTATGGATGTAAGGAATAACATACTGAAAGTGAAGGATCATTGCACCATTTGCCAAAGTAACAGAATGTGAAACTTTCAGATATGCTGCATCATCCTGGCACTGTTGTATGAACCTGTAGCAAAGTCTGTGCAGCCAAACGTTTGTCTGATGCACTTCCCATTTCAGAATGGCCTGAAACAAGATTATCCCTCTTTGCCATTGCTTTCCAACCTTCATTTAGAATACACCACTGGGAAGTTCTAAGACAACCAATAGCAACTGGAACTGGGTGGGTACCTTAGCTAATATATTCTTAAGAAATGTGTAAGTGACATTTCTGACAATTTTGCAAAAGGTATCTAAAGAGCATCACCGCTTTTTGACGTTCAGGTGACCGTGTATTGTAATAAATTCTTATAATAAAACCAACTAGATGCACTAATTTCTCAAATTTATTTTAGGAATAAAACTCTACATGTTTCGGACAGTCCTGTGTCCATCAGCAGGAGTTTTTCACTGAACACACAGCAATGGTATATGTCATACAGGTTTGCTGACGTCCCATCCTGATCCTGCTCGCAAGCTGTCAGCAAACTTGTATGACATATACCATTGCTGTGTGTTCAGTGAAAAACTCCTGATGATGGACACAGGAACTGTCCGAAACATGTTGAGTTTTATTCCAAAAATAAATTTGAGAAATTAGTGCATCTGGTTGGCTTTATTATAAGAAAGCATCACCACTGTTTCTAATGTCAGACAGTACATTGCCAATGGCTTTTAACGTATATTTGTCTCTAAAAATCTCATTTTGTTTAACTTTGCACGTGGATGTTATGTTCCTGTAGTATCAAGGTTAATTTGGCAAGTAATTTTTACTCCCTGAACTATTTAAATCCAGTGTTTTCTGATGACAGCAGATGTATTATTTTGAATGCTTGTTAGAATGGTTCAGTACCACACCACATTTTGGTACATGCTGTTGACAGATATTCAGTCTTCAACCTTTTAATGTAGAATACTGGGCAAAATACCTTTCCTGTTTATCAGTGTATCAGAGGTGCTGCTAACTGGTGAGGTGTTTTAATTTTTCATCTTTTGGTCACAGTAATAAATATACATCCAGCCCTTGTTTTACACCCTAGTTGCGTTTAAGAAAGAGTGTGTAAAGGTAAAGGTAAAGTTCACCCTAGAATAGGCCATGGAGGCCCAGAGGGGGAGTAGAGGTATAGCTGTACTCTTTCTTTAACTTTGGTGCTAGGTGGGGGGTGGGTGGTCAACACCACACCCCGGCCGCTTTACCTCCGGGACAGAGAGATGGTACCCATTGTATAGGAGGCTGGTGGACCCCAGGGCCCTTCTGGACAGGTGTGGAAAATCTCGTCCCCACCAGGACTCGATCCCCAGACTGTCCAGCCCATAGTGAGTCACTATACCAACTGCGCTGTCCCGGCACTATGAAAGAGTTTGTATAAATAAAAAGCATAAATCAAAAATGATATTCCCATTAGAAATAAGTGATTAGCACGACAGAATGCAACCAACCACAGGACGTTAAAGAAAAATGTCATAAAACAAGGGCTGGTGCACTTATTTACACAATCTGGTAATCTTCATATCCATAATTGTCATGTGGCATATACAGATCAAGAATATTTTCATTCTTGTGCCATTCAATCTGAACTTTATTGGAGTCGCCGCTTGCCAACATCTCACCAGATTCTTGATGAAGACTTAAACTTCCCTTCACATAATTATTGTGTAGTTTTAATTGTTCTGTAGTTACCATAGGAGTATGTTTAGGGTTTGATGTACTGGGTGCTATAGATACATGTTTCTTGAGTTCATGAAGTAGCTGATCTGTGATACTGCCTCCCTGTTGTACTTGGTGTAATACTTGTTTGGCTAAAATATGTTCTATTTCTTCGTAGAAAGGATTCAGAGTAAACCAGAGCCCCAGTGCACAGCGTCGCCCCCTCTGAACACTGCGCACGCCATGTAAGTTCTCACTTCCAGATGAAAAGCCAACCAGTCTACCGCAGCGTGGTTTCACTAGACTCTGCAAAATAAATGCATATTGTTTTGGGTTTCTGAAGTGTTTTGAGTGGTGTGATACCCTAAATGAACCTTGGTCAGGCACCGCTCGGTCTTGGTGATTCATGAACTGTTGAATTAATATACGTGGACAAATGGTGCCAAGATGTGACAGGACACGGCACAAATTAATGAAACTTTGACCACACAGGTGTATTTGTCATGGTGGGTACGCAGGATTAATTTTCAGTCTTCTTACAAACTTGGGAAGCATGAAAAATACCATATTTCACAGACCGAAAGGCACTCAATGACAAATTACAGAAAAGAAATATATTATTCACAATTTAAGTCTGAAGTCACAAAAATAATTTCTTCCTAGCAGCGGCTACTAATTTCCGATATCGCAGAATATTCATTTCGTACTGGCCAGACATGTTGTGTGCAATTCCAATTCTAAAGTATGCACGCTTAGTCCTTGACTCTTCACACAAGTCTTAATACCAAGAAGCCATCCCTGCTAAAATAGTGATCGTCTGACTTCAGAACTGATAATTCTCATAGACTGAAACTGCATTGTCCTTTGGTCTGTTACCCATCTCCTCTCCTCTGTTAGGTTATGCCATTTTGCAGTATGTTTATGAAGATTGTTATTTTTCTCTAACTTTTATAATTCTTCCTCATGTTTTCTGTGTTTACATATTGTATTCTGGATTGGAGATAAACTGAAATGTACTGTCCACCCCTTACAACCTAGTTTCCTGACGTTCAGGTGACCGTGCATTGTGATAACTTCTTATAATAAAACCAACTAGATGCACTAATTTCTCAAATTTATTTTTGGAATAAATCTCTACATGTTTCAGACAGTTCCTCCGTCCATCATCAGGGGTTTTTCACTGTACACACAGCAATGGTCTATGTCATACAGCTTGCAAGCAGGATCAGGGTGGAATGTCCTGATCCTGCTCGCAAGCAGTCAGCAAACCTGTGTGATATATACCATTGCTGTGTGTACAGTGAAAAACCCCTGATGATGGACAGAGGAACTGTCCGAAACATGTAGAGTTTTATTGCAAAAATAAATTTGAGAAATTAGTGCATCTAGTTGGTTTTATTATAAGAACTGCTAGTTTCCTCTTCTTTTTTTTTTTTTATGAGGGTTTAATTTGAAACTTACAGTACACAAAACCTCATATGTGTACTACACATTCCATTAGAAGACTAAATTCACTTTGAATAAACTCCCAATCACCACCTGCTACTGAGCAACAATTGTAAGGAACAGTGAAGCTTTGATCCCTGCCCTCTGAAGATTGATCACATGGTAAGCACCGTTATTGCTCCACTGAACACAGGGATCTCATGATCAGTTGTCGTGAAGGTCGTATTGATGCACAGTCAGACCACAAGACATGACAGGATTTTATACAGTATTTCCAAGAGAAAACTACTCTTATGGTCTGCCAAGTATGGTACTTTCCTGATGTTTTGCATGCTTAGACTGCCTTGTTTTTACAGTAGGCTATGAAATTATGTCCGGTGGTTATGACAAGACTTGCTGTGAAAACCTCAGACTCATCTAAACTTCTGCATAGATATAAATCTTACATCAGGCCTTTTACAAGAGCAATGACTATATAGTCATCTGCAGTGTATTATGTATGTTACAAAAGGGATCACACATGCTTTGTTTTGTCTTTCTGTGAGAACTAGGCACAGAATATGATGCAATGGAACTAAATGATGTGAGAACCGTGCAGAGTTCACTCAAATTGAACCAGAGGTGTTAAATGAAAGAGGTTTTGTCTGAATGCTTGGTTACCTTCAACATACCTGAATATTTTTTGCAGTCAGGTCTGCTGCAAATACAAATTCTCCTCCCTCAAAATCCTCATTCAAATATAGAATGGCACTGCAAGCATAAAAAACTGATATAAACCTAGTTGTTTGTTAATAATCTACATGCAGTGATGACATGACAGTTCATTATTCTACCCTTATTGTTTTAGTAGTAAACAGTGTTGCCTAAGTTATTGATGGGATTAACTTTTGTTTGGTAAATTGCCTGGCTGATTTTTGGCCAGAGTGTAGAATCTGACATTCAAGTGACCATGCATTGTGATAAATTCTTATAATAAAACCAACTAGATGCAGTAATTTCTCAAATTTATTTTTGGAATAAAACTCTACATGTTTCTGACAGTTCCTCCATCCATCATCAGGAGTTTTTCACTGTTATATGTCATCATCTGTAGACCTGAATTTCATCTCACAAAACATAATTCCATTTTATATAGTCATTATTGTTAATTGTAACACATTAGAGATAATGCCATAAAGAATTGACAGAAATCCTTATAATAAAACCAACCAGATGCACTAATTTCTCAAATTTATTTTTGGAATAAAACTATATGTTTTGGATAGTCCTGATCCTGCTCGCTAGCTGTCAGCAAACCTGTATGACATATACCATTGCTGTGTGTACAGTGAAAAACTCCTGATGATGGACAGAGGAACTGTCCGAAACATGTAGAGTCTTATTCCAAAAATAAATTTGAGAAATTAGTGCATCTAGTTGGTTTTATTATAAGAACCAGAGTGTAGACTAAGACCTTCGGATTTCCATTTATTCCAGACAAAAAACAGAACAATATCTCAAAACAAGCCATCTATTTCTCCAAAATACTGTGCAGTTCACCGTACATAATCACCGTGCCCTCGCTTTGACAGTAAGTAACTCATGCAGTTGGCCCTATGTCAGTAAATAACTTTTATGAGGCAGCAGATATTCATGCAACTGTCAGAATTTTTAAATCAGTGCAGTAACTAGAGCAGGTACAAAAACTTGTCTGTATATCTGGCAGATTGCTCCATCCATAACAGTGAATGACTTAACCATTTATACAGCTGCATTAATGACTATAAATTTTATCTCAGACTGTATTTGTGTAGTCCTTGCGTGATGTAATAAACATATAAATGGTTATTAAAAATGATTTTCTTTAAGTTCACAAAAATCCTTTTGTGACTACATTAGCAAATTAATGTGTACCAGTTTTATCAGAATCTAATTTACATATGTGTAACATTATTGAGGCCTTCAAACTAAGTGGTGTTCCTAATGGGCCATGACTTCACTCAGGTGGTCTGTCAGCAACTTCTTGCCCAGGTTCAATCCCAGGGTAATCCACTTGCAGTTGTAATGAGCAGAGTGTGAATGCAAAGGCTTTACTCCAAGCAATTTTGTTCTCCCCTGCCAGTTATCACTCTGCCATTGCTCCGTAATTATTTCAGCAGGAGTTGGTACAGTAAGTACGTTTGAGGTTCCTGTCTGACCCCGCTGATACATACAAGTTATAAGAGTCTCCATTACAGAATTTTATCAAAATTTAACAAAAGGCCCAGGAACAGAAAACTGTCAGAGAGAGAATGAGCCTCGAATATAATCTTTCAATTTGGCTTAACCTAATCATAACTGTACACATGCAGTATTTACACTTACTGTACCTGAAGTCTCTCCATGTGTATGCTGGTGGAATCTTTGGACAGTCTCCATTCTCAAGCAGGTTGCAGTTGTCTGCATGGACAGCGTGGCTCATATCTGTTCTGTTGCCTGGTGAATCTGAAGATGTACCAAAATAATTTTTGGTTAATTTTTAAACAATTACAAAATGTCTCTTACTGCAGTTCTCTGTGCTAAGATTTGTTCTACTTTCCTTCCATAGGGAAAGAAATTATGAACGAAACTAGGCTCACAAGATCACCATGCCATCATTGTGTGTCTGTCTCAACGTTTGAAGCAGGGAACAGATTTTCACAAAATTTGGAGTGGACAGTATGCCATTAGATGGCACCTCAACCCCATAATCTTTAATATCATTACACTCGATAGAAAGATCGCACATGTACAATACTTGCTAACATTCGCAAATTTTTCTGAGCAACTTTTGTATCAATAATTACAAACTTGGCGATGGTAGCAAATTCTGAGATTGTTCCAACAATGATAATGCTTATGACACCAATTGCAGGACCAGAAGTCTGCATTAGGGAAGCAGGTTTGAAGAGTTCTACGAGGCTTATTCAGACAGTAAGTACCGTTTCGCTGTAAAAAAAAACTGAGTAAGGTTTCATATAAAATTTTATTGTTATCAGATTCTACATTCTTCAAACTATTTTTCCACATATTCATCACCATTATTGAGGCACATATTGTAGCGGGGCACAAGTTTTTGTATACCCTTCTCATAGAGTGTTAGCCACTACTGACAATGTCATAGAGTAGAGTCCTTGAAATCTGAGGAAAGTGCAGAGACAAATCAGATATTGTGAGACGTCTGTCATCACGCACTCTTTCGTTGACCTTATATACCAAATCATCATTCACCAAAGATGGACGCCCACTTCGCACCTCATCGTGGACATTCTCTCGTCCTTCACTGAACATCTGAAGCCATTTCCTAACCATGCCATCACTCATCGCATTGTCACCATACACTTGACAGATCTGGTGATGAATCTCACTTGGTAGCACATTCCTAGCGTTCAAAAAATGAATTACAGGCCGTATTTCACAGTCGACGGCCCCTTCAATTGTCTTAAACATGTTTAACACACAGGAACAAACACAAACATAACAAGAATTTCATGAAATGGCATCTGTGGCTTCTCAATTGATAGAGGAAGTCACTGCGCATGTGCAAAGTGACGGTCTCGAGGATGCGCGAGAGATATGCACAGACGGTACTTACTTTCCGAATAATCTATGTACTTATTAACAGTACTTGTCTCTCCTAACCAGTGCAATAGACCTACTTCAGTCCGCATGCTACATGCACAGAACCACAGCAATTATTCCATATTTTAAAGGTACTTTTTGGGTTTAGAGGTTTGGCATTTGGGGTGATCCGTAGCCATGTAATCTGTAACTTATCTTGGACTACTTGATCTTAGCTATGTAGACACTGTGATTCTTTTAAATGTTGGGAAGTATTTACCAAATGACATAGTTACCGTCCCAGAAGACTGAATTTTCTATAGCCATGTTACTGACAGAACTAGTTGTACAGTTACGCATTTCTTAATTCTATGTAGACAAAAGTCACACCAAATTTCATTTTTAGTATTTACTGTATACAGTGATACCTCAGCTAACAAGTGACCCTGCTAACGAATTTTTCAGCTAATGAAGATTTTTTTTGCTGTTTTTCGGACTCGGCTAATGAATATGGATTTGGCTAACGAATGTTTTAGTGGATGTGTGCGCTAACATAAAGCAGCAAACATGAATGTTCGGGCCATTCCAGGAGCTTATCTTTTCCATCTGTATGTGTGTGACAAAGAAATGAGCTGACCACATCACATAGGGGAGACCACCAACCCGACTGGGTTGTTTATGTTCCCAGAGAAGTTCTGTGAATGAAGAAATGGAAACATTTCGGCTAACGAATGTGATTCCGGAACGAATTATCTTCGTTAGCTGAGGTATCACTGTACAACAATTGCTATAAATTACTGGTGCTTTGGATGTCCATTCATTCCTGCACAGTAAGTTTAGAATACCATCAAACAGTACAGCTAATTTGTTGTATGTTTCGTTCGAGTGTTACGAGCTCCACATTTGGTTCGAATTTTGCACCTGGCATGCTGTAATTAGATACAAGTTTTGATATTTCATCTTTTCACTTTATTTTTATAAATGTTTATATGGTTTTTGTTCACATGTCACATAATTTTTACAGTTCATGTGGGTGATTCAGTTGCCGGGTTACAGCTGGTGTTTTGCAGTTTCGTCTTTACAACTTACAAAGTGTGTTCAATAATCTGTATACTTGCACATGAAAGCCACAAGTGGTTAACCCTTTGGCGCCGGAATTAAATCTTTGACGCTGGAATTAAATCCCCCACCCCACCCCATCCACTTTAATGGCCGTTTGGCCATTTAAAGGGCTCACTGCACGACATATATATATGTCGTTTCGCGGCTAAGGATTAATATGTATGTGCTGTGCCATGTTTTGTGATTGCCGCTTCAAATGCCAAGTCACTGGTTCAGTTAACAGTGCAATTTACCGCCATACATTTTAAAATTGGCAGCGTGCCCATAATCCTTTCTGCTGAATGTAAGTAACATGTAAATTTCACAGACCTTTCTAAACATTTGGAATAATTATTTATGAAGTCAAAATGCTCACTGCAGAATTCTCAAAACTCTTCACATGAAGGGAATAAGGACAAAAAAGAAAATATTCCACCGATATGGCTGGTCTCTTGGCTTACGTTTGAACCTGGGCCATCTCTGCAACACTAAGGTATAATATGATATACCGAGATGTTTCTGACTTACGTAAGGCTCCCATTCTTGAAGCGTTTACATGAAGGCAAGGTAAAGTAAAATTCACCCTAGAACAGACCACAAAGGCCCAGAAGGGGAGTAGAGGTATAGCTGTACTCTTTCTTTAACCTCGGCGCTGGATGGGGTGTGTGGTCAACGCCATGCCGCGGCCACTTTACCCCTGGGAAAGACCCGGTACCCATTGTATAGGAGGTTGGGTGGACCCCTGGGCTGCTCTGGATAGGTGCAGAAGATCTCGCCCCCACCAGGATTCAATCCCTGGACCGTCCAGCCCATAGCGAGCTGCTATACCGACTACGCTACCAAAATTTATGTAAGTCGGAATGGACCCCACTCCCACCTACTTATCTCACCGCATTGGTTATGTGTGCATTTTTACAATGTTAGTGTACATGTCCAACGTTTTATTTCTATACGTTTCTATAAGTTTGACCATGTGGTTACGTACCGTTCAGTGCTGTCCTGCATACAAGGTGTGTATATGTGAAATAGAGTTCAGATTTTAGGTTGAAATATCTTTCCAAATAGTCTCTACCCATTTCACTCAGGTTTAGGTACAGATCCAACACGTCCATTTCTATCAAACCTAAATACACAAGCTGGAAAATACAATTACAGTAGTTAGTGTTACATGTATAATGTTCCAAAGTACCATATGTTAAGATTACACTAATTTTTTCTTTGCTTTAAAATACCTGTAATTAAGGATAAAAATACAGATGGTGGCACTGAAATTTACTAGACCTGTTTCAGATTCATGTGACCTACCCAAAGAGGAGCTTCATGGAAAGACAGTGTACAGAAGTGGGTTGGAGTTTGAAGGATACTACAGGGAGTCACATTTTGTGCAGTGTGTCACCAGTAATGTCCATAACACAATTAAATTGTAGGCTTAATGAAAATATCCCTTCCTAGAAATGGACCCATGTTACAAAAAATTAGGGCGAAAATTTATGCAGAATTACGCCCAGTGAATGGGAAGTGCTAAATTTGGAAATAGAGGCATGTAATGGAATTTGGTCTTTCCTCAACAGCTATTCTTTTTCATTTAAAAAAAAAAATTTGTATTATCTGAGACATTTCCTGTCACAAATAGGAGGGAATTAAGTCCCGTTATTGTCATACTAAGCAGAATATTTCACTGGTTTGATGGAAAAAGTGTAAGAGAGACAATAGGGAAATAAGAGACTTTTTTCTTTTCTCCAAAAATGTCCCAACCAACTCTCAACCTTGCCCACCCACTCTCATATGTAATGGGTACCAGGAGTTTCTTCCCTGGGGAGTGAAGCTGACCACTCAGTTCCATCAAGTGCTAAGGTTAAGAATGTATGGAGGTACACCTCTCTCCACTATACGCCTTGCATTATGTGAAAACTTGTCTGACATGGAGAGGTGTTAAATCCACAGTATGTGGATTTGATTGTATATCCTCATATTCTCAGAGTACAACCAACAAGATGCAACGTTTCTCAAATTTATTTATTTCTGTAAGACGCTGTACATGTTTCAGACGGTTTTTATGTCCATCATCAGGAGCTCAAAACTGCACATACAGCGTCAGGCATTTGTCAGCCTGCAGGCTAGCAGCAGGTAGCAGTAACGGTCTGACAAATGCCTGACTCTGTGTGTGCAGTTTTGAGCTCCTGATGATGGACGGAAAAACTGTCTGAAACATGTAGAGCGTCTTACAGAAATAAATAAATTTGAGAAACTTTGCATCTTGTTGGTTGTACTCTGCGAATATATTAGCAACGCACGGACCTATGAATGTTAAATAAATTGACTGTATACATTTTCCAGTTAAAATGGTACACTGATTTAAACTGATCAGTTAATTAAATACCATATGAAATATCAGCACTATTTGTATTTATCACTGATACAGGTGACAGTTGAGTTTTTTGCCACAAGTTCCTTTCAGGTCTATTGGTTTGGGAACAAAGTGCTTTACCATAGAGCAACTAAGGTTATGGGATCCAGATGTAATAGGAAAGCATAATATAATGTGATATCAGTTGGAAGTTGGTGTAAATATTACATTTTGAACTACACAGTTTCTTTAGCTAGATTGGACTTAATTTCGTGTGTGTTACAGTATTTAACATTGAATGAGTTTGAGATGGTTGTGACCTGTGAGGGTTAATCAGCTGAGGGGAAAGTTTGTTATACATATATCAAAGTCCTGCACCCAGAGGACTGAAGACATTAGACAGGCTGGTGGGGAATCAAACTGGATGTTTTCTGAGACTCTCATCCTGAGAAAGCATGAACACATTGATAACAACCAGCTCCAGAACAATAACACACAATAAATCAGCATCTTAGATAGATGGATTAGGAATTGGGTTTGGGGCCTCTCAGCCCCGATGCACCTAGGCCTTAATAGGGGGGCCCTTTGTGCCCCATATCGGATCATGGAAGCTGTGGCCCCCAGACATAAAATCTTAATAACCTCTGGGTCCAAGAAAGAAACCCAGATATACTACTTCTTTTCTTTCAAAAGTCCCCACAAACGAACCCCCTCCAGGTTTGCCAGCGGGGCCCCTATGGAGAGAAATACTCATCTACAGGTCATTTACACTTCTCTAAAAGACCTAACAAAAATTCCTCTTGTAAGAAGGCCCTAAGAAAGAAACGCCCATCCATGTTCCCCAAAAGTGGGGCCCCTACGGAAAAAGGCTCCCATTTCAGAGTCTTGCTTAACATATCTTAAGAGTTCCCCAGTAAGGAGCCCTCCAATTGGCATCTTATCACAAATAGCAAGTTTCATGCCGACCAAATGTAGTAATCGACGGATATGTTCAATGTACCATGTCACCACATAGTAAACCCAATGCATTTTAAGAAGACAAGCAACAAGCCCAACTATATACCTTTCAGAATGGATTTAACCCTTATCTTGCTAATGTACAGAATATGGTGAGCTCCTAATAATGCCTGCAAATGGCAGATGGGATTTAATTCGGCGTTTAAAGGGTTTATAGACCACACGCAATCCAACTGACAGTATGTACCATTAATGCTCTTTATATTTCCTTTGTTTTAAAGAATTTCGTTGGCACATTTTGGAACAACAAAGGGTGAGATCCTTATCTGACCTCCCATAATTAGTATTGCTATTGTAATTTCAGTCTAGAGGATGACCACTGTTGGATGAAACATGTAACTATACGCCTATATAACATAATAAAATCAGTCATATTGATGATGATTATTAAAGTACTCTGTAATACACAACACAACAGGAAATCCTAACTGAAAGTTATTGCTAAAACTAATTTTTTTTTGTATTTGTAGTTCCGTGCATTATAATTCTAGGTTGAAGAAATCCAACAAGATGCAACAGTATGCAGTTATTTATTTACTGCTAAATTACTCTACGTGTTTTTGGCGATCCATCATGCCCATCATCAGGAGTACATAAAACTGTAGTTGCAGCCTCTAGTACAGATCATATTATCTGTGGGGAGCAAGCTTCTTCAAACATGACCAAATTCTTATTTGGTCATGTTTGAAGAAGCTGTACCAGAGGCTGCAACTACAGTTTTATGCACTCCTGATGATGGGCGCGATGGACGCCCAAAACGTAGAATAATTTAGCGTAAATAAATATCTGCATACTGTTGCATCTTGTTGGATTTATTCAACCTAGAACTAACTTGTTTGGTACAGTCAAGTGAGATTGTCTGGCTGAAACTAGAACTAATGTTCTGGTGATTTTGTCAGTCATAAGACACCGATCATCAAATGGAGACAACCAGGTGAAAGTTTAATCCTTATATAAACTGTTGTTTTGAGCAACAGTGTTTGAAAACATCCGTTTTCTCTCCAACACTCCTAGTGACATATGATGGATTCTTCAGTTGTTCACACAGTATATGGGGGCAGTGTTCCTTTTGCATATTGGCTGCAGTTGCTAAGTTGCCTTACACTTTAAACGACCTGCATCCACATACCCACAGAAATTCATTTTATATATTTAGGCAACAATATAATTTATGCAATTTTAAGATATTCTCCATAATCTCTGTTTAATGTTCCACAAAATACCATTTATTTCATAAATCTATCTTTTTCTGCTCAAATAATATGTTCTGCATAAACAATGTGCTCAAATTTAAGTAACAAATGGCTGATTAAAGGCTAACATAAAATAGCATAACCCCCCCGAAGGTACCCCTACTTTGACGTGGTGGGGCTTGTGCAGTCACATGATCCTGTGAGCTATGCTGGTGGTAGTATATGCTACTGGTAGGGCCTCCCATGCCAGACAGGTCAAAGGTGATAACCCAGATAAAAAGGGATGCCCTGGTCTTCCAGGGTGGGGGTTTGGCATGGGGCTAACAACCCCATCCAGTAAAAAAAAACTTATTTTTACGAAAGTTGAGCAAAGGAAAACCCGGATAGATTAAATGATGATGGACAGAAGAAGACTGGATATACAGAAATAACCGTAGCTATCTTCAAGTACTGGGGGTTAGAAGATAGAGAGAGTTGGTGGCAGATAGGAAAAAAATGTAAGGACATTGCTCAACAGGCCAAAGCCCACAGTGGGCTGTATTGCAAATAGAAGAAGGAGAAGGAGGAGGAGGAGAATGAGAATGAGGACAAGAAGAAGGAGGAGGAGGAGAAGAAGAATGATAAGAAGAAGAAGAGAAGAGTAAAAAGAAGAAGTAGGAGGAGGAGGAGGAGAAGAAGATGAAGAAGGAGGTGGAGGGGAAGAAAAAGAAGAAGGAAGAGAAGAAGGAGAAGAAAAAGAGGAAGAAGAAGAAGAAGATAAAATAGTGCAATGTTGCATTTTTATGACATGAATAGTGTAACGTCATGGACTCATAGTGTGTAGGAGCAAAGCTGGGAGAGGGTAAAGCAGCAGCAAAATTTTCTGCCTGAAGGTGCTCTGTTGCCATTTAAATTGTTAGCTACAGTGTGTAGTGTGTGGTGTGTTGCTTAAACAAAAAGCCCCCTTGTAATCAAGAAATATTAACCAATTTAACATAACTTTAGAATATTCCATTCTTACCAAAGCAGCCCTTCCTAATGAAACTCCTTCAAACATCTCAAAGTCTGTGTGTGGTGACTTGTTACCCTTGTAGCCATCCCCTCGTACTGCTGCAACCTACAACGGTTTTAGGTTACATTCATTATTACATATACAATATAAGTTAAATATACAGTGCATGACAGAACACAAGAAAACATTACCTGTGCCAGTTCCATCAGTTTGCTGCATTCACTGTCATTAGCAAACCCTTCAGCCACAAATCTGTGCTTTCCCTGAAGTTCTGTCTCCCCCATCACTGCCCTTATGTTTCTGGCTGTAGTCCTCTGCATCTGTTCAACAGCTCGCTTCTTGCGCCTCCTCAGTTCGTCCTGTGCCTCTCTGTCATCTTCAGCTCTAACACTGCTGCTGTGCTCTGTATTGTCTCCGATTATTATCTGTTTATATTCTGTACTGTGTTCATCCTTGTTGGGTTCACTATTAATTCCATACTTTGGCCACTCAAACTTGATAACAGGTGGTGGTAACAGTGTTAGGTTAGAAACAGCAGCCATTATAGCACTGTCCTTCATTCTGGTTACAGAGGATTTATTCTGAAAGTAGAGAAATACCTGCTGCATCATGGTCCCCAAAACTGAAATTATTAATGATGAAACATGTGCGTAAATCCACACTTTCCTCTGACCTCAAAATATCCTGTACTCTCCCTGTTAGATATCTGTATATATAGAAACAAACTAAAAGGTTTACAAACTGTCTTTGTCACTGATGCATGTGAGTGACTAAGGAAGAAGACAATGCCATCTTTGTTAAACTTTAAGTAATCAGTACTTGTAATTGAAATGAAATTACAAAGAATATGGAGGTGTAGGGGAGTAGGGATATAAGTGAAACTAGCACTGGTGTCTTCATACTTATTGAGTATTATGAGAAACATTTTGGTGATCTGGTACTTCGTACTGCACAGTACAATCAGCAGGAGATTACTTACCAACTCATAGTTAATTATGATACTTTAATTATTCCCTGGTATGAATTTAGATGAGATTGGTCCTTCCTCTAGCAAATCATACATTATCAACAGGGTCTTGCTTTATTGCTTTGAACATTAGGTGTGATATACTTTCATTCTCTGTGATCAGTTGGTCATTCAGATACCAATAATCATGACGTGTGTCCAGTAGCAATCATCCACAATCGAGCCATAACTTCATCAGTACACAATCACAGAATGACTGGCTTCAGGTAGGTAAATTATAGTAAAGTACATAAAATCCTTCCGATCGCACTATGGCCCTGGGGTCGACTCAGCCTCTAAAAGAAATGAGTACCAGGCGTATATCCTGGGGGTAAAGGTGGCTAATGCGTAAGGCTGTGCCGTGGTCATGAAATCTGGGAACCTTAACTTCCTGGAACCCTCTGGGCCCCTCCGGGCCCCTCCAGGCCTGTAACAGGACTGCTTTTACAGTGATTTAGAGTAATGTCAGGCTCCTTATGCTTATCAGGCATTCAGCCTGCTTGTTTGTACCTCTGTTTGTTATTTGTCTGTCTCACTATCCTCATAACTTGAACTGGTTATTTGCTGGTACTTCATTTTGTTCACATTTGTAGGATGGAACATCCCATGTAGTGCTGTATCATTCAGGAATGAATGATACCAGATGAATCAATCAGGGAAATGACTGATCAGATTCAACCCCATCCACTGTTCACTCTGTTCTGCATTCCTCTCTCTTATTTCAGACTGTGGGTCTCTACTGGTCCTCACCAGTCACTCTTCATGCTTCACTAGTCTGTGGATTCTGTGGACCTCCCTCTTTCATTGTTTCCAGTACTGGATAACAGAATCAGCTTTGGCAGTTTAAGTTAGGTAAGAAATGGTTCATTAATTTCAGTATATATTTGTTTTATAAAGATGCATGTTCCACATAATTTCCACTTGATATATGATTAGCTATTTAGTCATGTAATTTTCATTTAGTGTTTTGCATTTATGTTGGAGATAATTAGAAAAATAAAAATATGGTAATAACATTTTTTTTATATTATATATTTTTTTTGGATTAGAATTACTACTTCCACTTTTACATTTATGGCCTAATGGTCTTGACATGTTCCAACTAAGTTTAGTCATCACCTGTAGACCTGAATTTCATCTCACAAAACATAATCACATTTTATATAGTCATTGCTGTTAATTGTAACACATTAGAGATAATGCCATAAAGAATTCACAGAAATTCTTATAATAAAACCAACCAGATGCGCTAATTTCTCAAATATATTTTTGGAATAAAACTCTACATCTTTCGGACACTTCCTTTGTCCATCTGTCCTCTGTCCTGATCCTGCTCACAAGCTGTCAGCAAACCTGTATGACATATACCATTGCTATGTGTACAGTGAAAAACTCCTGATGATGGACAGAGGAACTGTCTGAAACATGTATAGAGTTTTATTCCATAAAATATATTTGAGAAATTAGTGCTTCTAGTTGGTTTTATTATAAGAATAATCACACTTTATATAGTCATTACTGTTAATTGTAACACATTAGAGTTAATGCCACAAATAACTGACAGAAACTCTTAGCATTTAGATCAACTGATAAAACTTAAGCAGCTAACATAAAGAACTTGAAACTCTGATCAGTACAGCCAATAATAACAGATTGTAATAAATATGGGTCGGTCAAAATTAGGTCTTGGTTCAGAAATTATAGCTCTGAAATGAACAAAGCTGTGTATATGAAATGAAATAAATGATACTGGTGCAATCTTGTAGAGTTCTTCACAGCTTGCAGTGTTTTTTTTTTTAAATTTCTACAGGTGCTCAATATGGCCGCCACAAGTTCTGTGACATGTTGCATTACTTGTGTTTCCTTGTTTCATGTCTATAACTTTGTTCAATTGAGAGTTACAATTTTATTTTAAACCAACACCTAATTTTGACTCACTCATCATCTACTAAGAAACTTAAAAAGCCAGAATCCAGTAAAATTATCAACATAATGGTATGCAAACTCAAGAAGATATGAAAAATAATGTATTTATTTTACCTTCAGTGTACCATTTGTTAGACAGGTTGCAAAATTACTGAAAAATGCAAGCAGCAGAACAGCCACTAAACACATAACAACAATGTAGAAATTATGGAAGGACAACGGAGCAGTTCAGGATTTTAATGGTCCTGAAATTGATAAACAGTCAGTACTCAGTTGTTTTAGCACAACTGATGTTCCTCGTTTCCTGCATGTCCCACCATTTCCCCAGGGTGCCATGATTGTGGACACACCCCCCCAACCCAAGCATTGCTCCATGTTTTTTCTATTTGTGGGGCTTCATGAAAGACAAACTGCACTCAAGGAAAACTGGTCTATTAATATATACCAAGCCTGCCTTGAGGAGATGAAGACAGAATGGGAGTTGTATTGACATCTGTGCACTAAGAACAGTTTGCCATGCTTATGTGCTTCAGTATGTAGGTAATTTGTAATATTTTGGTAAGAAATATAGATTTTTGGAACATGTAAAAGGTTAAATATTTTATGTGCCATTCTGTATGTGCATCTTGTTGTAAAAGAACTTTACAAATTTGGTGTTGCATATTCAGATTTTATAGTTCAGTACATGATTGAATGTGAATTTACATAAGAAATGGAAATATCAGAATCTGTTTGTAAAAGTGTATATTACATAAATCACATGCATATATTTGTATAATGAGACAATTGTAGGAAACACTATAAAAATTAGTACATATAAAATGCATAAGAGATACAATTCTTTTAGTTTTCGTGACAACATTCTTAGTAAAAATGAGAGCATTTTCATTAAACCTTTCTTAATTAAATTACAGCAATCTTTATTTGCCATTTCACTGTTTAAGGTGTTACAAAACATTCAGCATTATGCATCAACCCTTTGTGTTCAGCAGTAAAATGACATACTTTCCTGCATTGTTTGTCCATTGCGAAGTACTATAAACAAATTTGACGTCCAGGTGACCGTGCATCGTGATAAATTCTTATAATAAAACCAACCAGATGCACTAATTTCTCAAATTTATTTTTGGAATAAAACTCTACAGGTTTCAGACAGTTCCTCTGTCCATCATCAGAAGTTTTTCACTATACACACAGCAATGGTATATGTCATACAGCTTGCGAGCGGGATCAGGACGTTCCGTCCTGGTCCTGCTCGCTAACTGTCGGCAAACCTGTATGACATATACCATTGCTGTGTGTATAGTGAAAAACTTCTGATGATGGACAGAGGAACTGTCTGAAACATGTAGAGTTTTATTCCAAAAATAAATTTGAGAAATTAGTGCATCTGGTTGGTTTTATTATAAGAATAGGAAGTATAAAACAGTTAAATACCCCTACAATGTACCTGCTGCGTAGTGATAAATGTTACTGCATTTTAGCAGATTAACTTCTCTAATGCTTGATTTTGTTGTGAATGCCAACCTCCATAATAAATGACAAATGTGACACAGTATCTTATCTGCAAAAAGTCTTTAAGCTGCAATTATATCTTGATAGAAGAAATAACGTGGAATTTTCTTAATTACAATTTTTCAAACAAAAGTTAAAATGTAATTATCAGAACAGACTTTCTGCTTATAGTTTTCATTTGATTGAGGTTCCATAGTTATGGATATTTCTTTAATGTAGAATCCTCTTTCGGCATTGAGAGTGCAAAACTGCATATTTGAAAACAGATGGAACTACTGATAGGTTAAATGAACACTCCGATGCACTGAATATTTTTCTATTCTTTTCTGAGACAGTCTTCTGACAGACACTGCAAGTCCAAAATGTACAATACATAAGCTTAATGATTTTCCTGTAACATGCTTGTGAAAAATGTACCCTCAGAACAGATTTACAGAGAAAAGGAATCCTGGAATATTCACATACTCTGAGTTCATTTGTATAGCTTTACCCTCCGTGTGAAGAGAAATTCTTATATGAAAAACAGAAGCATTTTCATTAATTCCAAGTATGCAACTTAAAGCTTCCTTTGGCTTTTTTCTTTATTGCACTTCATAAAACCTGTTTTTCCTGTCAGTACTTTTATATACACACAGTTACAGCAATATGTTGCAAAATTAGAGGCTCCATGGCCTGAAACATTTTGGAAATACTGTCTCTGGAACTGGAACATCATAAATAATGAAAAATGTTATCAGCATGTCCATTCCAAATTATGTATCTTGGACTGCCTTTAAGTACGGAGAATGTTTTAATGAAGCCTCACATTTCTGGACAGTGTGTTAAGGTTTACTTTTTGTGTTAATGCTCCACTCACACACACAAACACACACACACACAAAATGCACAAACATACACACACACACACACACACCACACACACACACACACCACACACATACAAACACACACACACACACAAACACTTACAAACACACACACACACACAAACACACATACATACAAACACACACACACACACCACACACACACACCACACACACA
>Ga0136643_10004453_pt1 | contig 19331 bp, 13 predicted proteins | sample TergutLab28metaG_FD_96883 | JGI IMG/M metagenome (GOLD analysis project Ga0136643, IMG submission 96883) | Labiotermes labralis P1 segment gut microbial communities from Petit-Saut dam, French Guiana - Lab288 P1 (version 3) (version 3) | ecosystem: Host-associated > Arthropoda: Insects >...
CTTTTTTTTCAGCGTTTTTTTTTTATGTTTTCTCTCCCCCCCGTGCCCCAGCCCCCCCCCCCCCTTCTGTTTAAAGGAAATGGCCCCGTGTTACTTTTTTCTTTTCCCAAAGGCGAAAATGCTGTTGATGGGGAATAGGTTTCAGGACAGAGGTGATAAAATGAAACATGATGATGCAGCTGCTGGCCATTCCAAAGAGTCAGCTCCAAAAGTGTTTCAGACAAAGGAAGGGCCACTGGAACAAGTGTGTGGTGTCCGAAGGGGACTACTTTGAAGAGGGTTAGGACTGCAACACAAGGTTAGTTAGTTTTTCCTGGACCTTGGTCGGATACCTCTTAATCAGGTCACGTATGCCATAATTCTGAGTAACAGAAGGTTAACTGCTCAGTGGCAAATCATCTGCAAATCGGTCATGGCTCCACCCAGAAAATCACACCAGCTTTTCATATAACAAAATGGGCTGCCACACAATGTAGTGCTAATTACTGTGACACTTGCAACATGCTGAAGGCAGCAATTCAAAGCAAATACCAAGGACAACTGCTAGAAGGTGTTTTATTTTTGCATAAAACTGACAATCCACAAACAGTCATCAGAACTGTTGAAATCCTCTGGCAACTGCACTTTGAGGTGTTGGAACACCATCTGTATAGCCACTTCAGACCATCACCTTCTTGTTTCACTCAAAGATGCCTTAAGAGACCACCCATTTAACACTGACCATGAAGCAAATGAACTGGTGCATAAGTCACTTACCACTCAGCCAACATTTTTTTCTCAAGGCATACAGAAGCTTGTTCACTGTTGGGCAAAGCATGATGGCGATCATAAGGATTATGTGGATTATTACACATTTTCTATCATTGCAGTTGCATTAATTAAAAAAAAAAATACAGTTCAGGTACTTTCCGACCCACCTGTATACAATTCCTACAAGAAGTACTGTCATTATTTCAGATAAATTTTCCTGACAAGCCTGTTGCAAACAGGATAACATTTAACAATCATACAAGAAGGTTCCGAGTAACAAGCTAAGTTCATTACAGTAAGAGAAAATGCTAGTCATATGTGGAGTGAAAAATGAGGGAAATATGATGTGAGATTAAACACTTTTCTTCAGATTACCAGTGGCTTGACTTGCATGGCAAGCAGTGTCCATATCATTAGCACAAAATATAAAGAACTGCTGCAACTGCATCAATATAAGGCAACTTTGGTTCAATAAGAAAGACTGTAAGCAAGGCTGAATTTTAAGAACTAGTACCTTCATGGAGGGCATGCTAGAAAAATATACTTCATATTCACTTCATTCAGTAACGAAGCTTTGTTTCATCTCATTCATTATGTGAACTCTACGAATAACAGGTATTTGTCTGCAAAAATCCCACTTTCATCCATGGAGATGGAGTGCCTTTACATGTTACACTTGGTATGGGTACAACAATAATTACTGGGCTCATTTTCTTGTCTGAGGCCATAAATTCACACTCTAACAACACTTACTGAACACCAGTAACTATGGAAGAATCTGTGCCCTTTTACAGCATGACAGTTCACCAGCTCACATAACAACAAGTTCTACACACTGTTTACAACGTGCTTCTAGTGACAGAATGATGAGTTCAGGATTGTGGCACCCTCATTCAAAAAGAATAGTAATAATGGTTGCACTAATGTCAGTCTGAAATAAAGCAACGAGAATGTAATGTTTTCACGCCAACAACAGAACTTTGACAAAATAATGAACGAGTTTGTTAGATTTGATACCTCTCTGCAAGTGAAAGGAAGCCAAAGTCCAATACCTTGTTTAAATAAGATGTGTAAAAAAGGAAATAGTAAATTCAATGTGTTGAATTAAAACCCAATGGACCCTGACTAATGCCAAGGTGGAACAGTTGTGATAGCTGCACTGCCTGCCAACAAGCAAAAGACACAATGTCGAGTGATGTGCAACGTCATTTAAAGTTAAGTCTTTGTATAAGGATGCATACCATGCATATTGCAATCACATGCACTAAACACCTAACACCTCACCTCGGAGTGACTGTTGTGTCAGCATCATGTTGGGTGGCAACCCTGTTGATGATCCACGGCCTGGTTGTGGAGCCATCATCAATGGAGGAGGGTGGTGAATATTCTGACCTCTTGAGGGTGGAGGTTGCTACAGCAGAAGAAATATCTAATGTTACAAAATCAGTGTAAATTCTGTAGGCTGTTACAGACACCAAGTCAATCTCTGACACTATTCCTTCTCACATCCTCTTTAACAACATCACACCACATCCCAGTCCAAATTTGTACCATTTAAATTACCTACTCTCCCCATTACCAACATGGCAGCAGTGAAGCTTTTTAAATGGGAGTATCTCTGGCAACATGTAGCTATTAAGTGACATGCATTGCAGTATTGTTCTGGAACATACGCAATGCAGCTAGTAAAGTGCTATGCTGTCATAATTGTATATGTATGCAATCCAGCTTGCTAAGCATGGCAGTCTTATTATGGCACATATGTGCAGTACAGCTTCCCATACATTGCACTACTAACAGTTCACATGCAGTCCAGCCTGCCATAAATTGCACTGATGTAATCAAATATGTGCGGTGCAGCTCACCGTGCAACGCACGCTTATAATACATAGCACATGTGCACATGCAGCTACCCCATTGTAATGGAACATGTACACACCACTGCCTCCCATACAATGTATCATTATAATGGTGCACGTGCACAATGCAGCTGGCCAAGCACTGCACTACTATAATAGCACATGTGCAGTACAACTTGCCATCCACATCAGCAATGGCCGGTGCAATCCAGAAGAAAAGTACAGCACTCATGTAAAGCACACGTGAATAACACAACTTGCCCAGACTCACATTTTTTCAACATCAACAGAATGACTGTGAGTTAAAATCTAGTTAACAGCCACACAGTAGGTGGTTGGGGGGATAGTAAAGGTGTATGATGTGGACAAAGATCCTGAAAAATGTGCCAACTTTTCTAACTCTCTCTGCAGTATGAAGACCAAATAACATAACACCTATGTGAAATTTATATTTAGTTTTCAGTTTTTAGAAATTTATATTTAGTTTTCAGTTTTTATCTGGTGGTGGTAATTAATCCTTTGGCACTGGAGTTAACTGCCTGCAGTCATCTGCAAAAGACCAGAATTACATCTGTGACTGCATGACAGCAAATACAATTACACAACGTTTAGCATTTTGAGCATCCCACTGCACATTACATAAATGTAACATTCAGTGCCAAAGGTTTACTAGACCACATCAATAACAGTTTGTTTTTTATTATGCCTCTCTATCTCTCACAAGTTGCAAAACTTCTGCTCTCCTGAAAGCAGTGCTCACTTTAACAGCATGCTTTGTCAACTGCTCTTATCAGTGTTGCTTTTCAAAGCCTGTAATCTTTGTGTATGTCATCAAGGAACATAATTAAGCAGAGTCAATGTCATGCATTTTTCTCAGAATTTAAAGCAAAATTCTTAACAGACATGCTACATTTTGGGATTTAAGCCAATTAAATCTTGGACGTAGTGCCTTCTTGTATCGTTACACTCCCAGTTAACACAGGAGTTACACTGTGGCCACTGGTAATTAAAACATAATTGACTTATCCTAGTAAATTCTCTTCTCAGTATATTTTGTTACAACTACGCAGAATTTAGGAATCATGTCAATGAGCTTGCTTTCACAGGAACCAACCAGTCAGATGGTATGTCACAGCTAGACATAAAATGCATACCTAAACAAACCTACAAATTATGTATGAATCACTGATTAAAAGGTTAATTACAAATACAGGGCTGATGCAAAATTCTAAGATTGCATCAGAATGTCAGCAAGTAGCATAGATCTATTCAAACTTGGCAAAGAAATATGACACTAAATTGAAGAATAATTAATTTATAATTTCAGGCAGTGTACATGAACAGATTAAAGGATTTAACATTCTCCTACCTGAATCCCCCAGAAGCACTGTTTCTGCCTATTTCTTAACCCCATTGCAATAGATTTAAAACCCACATGAGTAGTTCTCAAAGACTGAATTAAATTTGGGGCTTTTAAAAAAACCACACAAAGTTTTATTAAACACTAAAAACTACAGGATGAAACATAGCACAACAAAGCACACATGACATGCAAGACATGGGGCCATTAGTGTGTTGTGGACCACTTGCCCTTGAAGTTGAAGGCAATACAATCCTTCAAAACATGATAAACCACTCACTCAATGACACAGCATCACATCCCAGAAGCCATGAATCCTCAATCTTTAAAAAAAAATCACATAACAACACAACCACATTCCAGAAGACTAGAATCCTCAAAGTACACATATCCTCAGTCTTAATAAGACCACCCAACAACAGTGTCGCATCCTAGACAACTAGAATCCTCAAAGAAAACATACCTTCAATAACAATTACACTAAACATCCAGCTGTGATAATACATGAAGTACAATGAAGTAATCCATCAGTCACAACGAAACCTTTTTTACCATTATCAGGGATTTAGTGTACTTTATGACATGTTTCAGCCAACTTGGATATCATCTGGCAATACACACACTGTATGAAATACTTGAGAGGAAATTATCAACACAATGTACTATATAAAGATATAAGATCTCATTTCCACATAAATAAGTAGTAATACATAAGGTCATGTTATAGAAATAAATCTTGAAGTAAGAAATATTGCAGCTGTTTGGAGTTGTCATTTCAAGGCTATATTATGTGACGTGTTCAATTATGGTGTATACTAAGTGGTGTGGCTATAAAATAACCGGACTGATGTTAGAACATTTTTATTAAAAAAATTACACAACAGATATGTTGTCATCCTCAATGTACTCCCCTCCCCAATCCCTACGCCACTCCATGTGAATATTCCACTGTTGGAAGCATAGCCGTAGGTCGTCTTCTGATAGCTTTTTCATGAGCTCTGTCGCTTTTGCCTTCACTGCATCTACGGACCCGAATCTGGTTCCTTTTAATGCAGACTTGATCTTTGGAAATAAAAAAAAGTCACATGGGGCTAGGTCAGGTGAGTACGGTGGGTGTTTCATCACGGTGATCTTGTGTTTCGTCAAAAACTTCTTGACAGACAGGGCACTGTGTGCCAGCGTGTTGTCTTGGTGAAGAACCCATGAGCCGTTCTTCCACATTTCAGGTCTTCTTCTCACCCGTTCACGAAGGTTTGTCAAAACCTCCTTGTAGTAGGGCTGGTTAATGGTCTGACCTTCAGGCACCCAATCCATGTGAACAATCCCTTGATGTTGAAAAAAAATATCATCATTGCTTTAAATTTGGATTTGCTCTGCTGTGCTTTCTTTTCCTTGGTGAACTGAGGCTCTTCCAGTGCACTGATTTGCGCTTACTTTCTGGGTCGCATTGAAAAAAACCATGATTCATCGCAAGTTATTATGTTCTCTAAAAATTTTGGGTCATTTTCAATGTTTTGAAGAATGTCAGCACAAATGTTTGTTCGAATTTCCTTTTGTTCAGGAGTGAGGAGTCTCGGCACCATCTTCGAACACACTTTTTTCATGTTGAAATTGTTATGTAAAATGTGTTGAACAGTTTCCTTGTCAATGTTAATTAACTCAGCAACTGCTCGAATGCTCGGGCGATAATTTTGTCGAACAATTCCACCAACTTTTTCAATGTTAGCATCTGTTTTTGATATGCTGGGATGACCAGGGCGCTGATCGTCTCCAATCTCTTCCCTTCCTTCTCTAAACCTTTGAAACCACTCAAAAACTTCAGTATGAGACAGACACTCATCACCATAAACTTTCTTCAACAAATTGTACGTTTCTGTAGCGGATTTTAAAGTTTCACACAGAATTGCACAATGACGTGTTGCTCCATGTTAACACTTAACATGATTCCGACGGAGAACAAGAACACGATCGACTTCAAGCAAAGGCTACTGCCAAACTGTCTGCTGCACAACCTTGAAATTTTAACCGTGAATGGAGGGGAGAGCACAAGTCAATACCACACGCTGCTCACTGTTGCCAAGTTTACAGGGAAGCAGAAAAAAATTAAGTCCAGCTGTTTTATAGCCACACCACGTATTACTCTTCAAAGATTCTATAAGGCAGAGTTATGGGTTTAAATTTTCTTGTCTTGATGAAGGAATTATTATTGTTGAATATCTTATCTGTTATGTAACATGTAGGTTATAAGCTTCTTGTATGGTGAATTGGTTTTTCACAATCCCTGGAGATTTACATTAGTGATTTTACTGTGGTCTAGTTTCGAAGATATAAAATGCAGTTTTTTCATGAGATGATTAAGAATTCATTTGTATTATGTAGGAAACTGCTGGTATTTGGTACATGTTAGTAAGTATATGTCCCATGTTTCCTTCCATATCACTGGAGTCAAGCCCCCACCCTGATTCTGGCTTGTGTGTCACCCCATGTCACTTCATTCTTAGTGTCCATCATCCAAAGTCATGTGACATACCCTTCTGATCTAGGACTTTCAGAGTCTGACCGGTTTCGTCAGTTACCTCACTTTTTTGGTAGTGTCAGAGAAACTTCAGAAGCGTAATATATGGAAGTATCAAACACTTTTATGGTGTTGCTGCAAACCGTGTGTGGAATCGCCACATGGTAAATCTGCCTCATGTTTTCAAACAGTAACACTGTTCAAATGTATTACATGTGGAACACAACTTGCTCTGAGTAAATTTTGAGTTGACAACAGCGCACTGTTGCTGGGTCACACACAGAACCAGCCTTCAATGCTATGCTGCTACATTGGCCTGATGTGAAGAAAGAGACTTTCCAGATATCTTCCCTACCAAATAACATTACAAGCAGCATGTCTAGAAGCAAAATGACTGATGTAGGAACCACAGCAATGGATAAGCAACAGACGCCAAGTAGTGGGGATTGCTTGATTGCAGTCACTGTGTTGTGGCAGAAATGCAACATCCATGCACCATGATGTTACATCATTCTGCTGTATGAAACTAATGTGCAGAAATTACTTCACACATTCACCTATTTAAACTGACAGCATCATTTCAACACTGTATTTTGGGAACAGACTGAACAATGGAAACTTGGGGAAAATGCTTAAGATTATAAGACAGAAACCATAATAAATGGGTGAAAAAGTTGTTTCGTCATAAACTTTATGTGCCTCTTCAGCCAAGAATTTTCTTACATTCGGACAGTGTACGTTATCCCAAGGTCCTTGGAGAGGAAACTTTTAACCATGGATGTCATAAGCGAGTTTCACCGTACCTGGAGAAGAACTTCTTGCCACACTGGCAGACTGTACTTAAAGGCTATGTTCTTTCTGTATGCTTGCTCCAACTCTGACCATGAAATAACTACATGGTGCAATCCTTCTTTAGAAGCTACTATTTGCTCAGTTAATCAACAAATTACCTGCTATTTACAGAACCTAAGGCCTGATTAAAGTACTCTGCATTTCACCAGTGGTTCCCTACCCACAGCAAGATGTATGAAGTCCATACACTCCCACCCCACTTCCAACTACTATTTTAAAATCATCATTTCATCTATGCCTACATCTTCAGAGCAGCCTTCCCTTTAGGTTTTCTTAAAATCATTCCGTAAGCATTTATAACCATGAAATAAAGGAAAACAACAATTTTCCTTGTGAAAAAAAGCCTCAAACTTCATTTAGCTTAAATGGGGTTGCAAAAAACTGTGTACCAATATCCACTGCGGCAGATGAAATGAATTACATCCTTAAGTTCTCCCGAAACCTCTGAAAATGTGGAAACCTGCAACCTATTCCCCCCCCCCAGTTTTCATCAGCTTGGTGATTGCAGAGACTGGAAATGTGACAGTAGAATGTTGTGCTTTGATACCTTCCACAAAAATTTGAAAGGGTGCCAATTCTGGTAAAAAGGAGAAAAGACTGCAGCTTTGGCAAATGCAGCAGGTTTTTCTTAATATGTGCAAACATTTTCACTGAATATGACTGGCAAATGAAAAGTTACAATAGTTTATTAGAGCTTCATAATTTCATAAATTACCCTCTAAATTTGTTACTGACACTGTACTAAAATAAAGCTTAAGAAGTTCTGGGAAGAACCACTGATGGCTAGTTTCCTTCATTCAGAAGCCAAGGCAGTATAGTTTGTATAGTGACTTGGATATGGGCTGGATAATTTGGGGTTTAATTCCCAGCAAGGGCAAAGTTCTTTTCTCAAAATGTGCCTATTTAGGGTCTTGGGCACACCCAACTTCCTATTCAATAGACACTGGAGTTCTTCCGTTGGGGTAGAGCATCTGTGATGTAAGGTTGACCATGCACCTCCATCTACTGTAGGCGTTAAAAATGAGTGCAGCTATACTTCTAATCCCTCTATATGCCTTTATGACCTTTACCTTCATGTTCCTTCATTGTTACAATAAGGCTAACTGTGTTATGCACACATTAGTAAAAGGCCAATGCTTGCTAGTATGTCATTAGGTATTCTATGAAATAATTATAAACAGAACAACAAGATAGTAGCAATGGAACGTAAGTACGAGGTGCTACCCAAAATTTCCGAGAATTTAAATAAACCGCACAAACCATTAGCGCTATGAACTTGCGCTGCTAGGTGCTCTTGCACGTGTTTCCAAGTTTTGGCTGTTTACAATGTTTTCACGTGTGTCTGCTAATATCGAAATGGCGGATGTTAAAGAGCAAAGAATTTGCATTAAATTTTGCTTCAAGCTCAACAAAAATACAGCTGAAACCCACCAAATGCTAAAGGAGGCCTTTGGTGAGCAAGCTTTAAGCCAAGCAAGAACATTTGAGGGGTTTCAAAGATGGCCAGGAATCTGTGGAAGATTGTAAACATTCTGGTCAACCGTCCACATGCACAACTCCGGAAATGATTGCAAAAAGTGCATGAAGTTATCCTAGAAGACAGACCACCCACGATGCTTGTAATCGAGTTGGACTGTCATACGGGTCATGTCAACACATTCTAGCAGATGAACTGAACATGAGACGAATTGCAGCGAAGATTGTTCCTTGTCCCTTGAACAATGACCAGCACGACCATCAGGTTCAGGTGTGCACTGAGCTGCAAAAAGCAGTTAGACATGATCCTAACTTCCTGTACAGGGTCAGAACTGGTGATGATTCATGGCTGTACATTTATGACCCAAAAACAAAGCAGCAGTCTTCGCAATGGAAGACACTGTCCTCTCTGCGATTGAAAAAAGTGCGCCAAGTTCGCAGCAACATCAAGTCAATGCTGATCATTTTTTCTTACATTTGAGGAATTGTGCGTAGGGAGTTTGTTCCACCTGGTCAGACTGTCAATGGGAATTTTTACTGCGAGGTTTTGAGACGACTGAGGGAAAATGTGAGGCGCAAACGGCCTGAGATGTGGAAGAATGGAAACTGGTTGTTGCACCATGACAAGGCACACACCTTGCTCGTTGTGAGGGAATTCCTGACAAAAAATAACATGACCACTGTTCCCCACCCTGCCTACTCACCTGACTTGGGCCCCTGCAATTTCTACGTGTTCCCTAAAATGAAACTCCGGTTGATAGTGCGGTGTTTCGTATGAATTGAAGAGAGCCAAGCAGAATGGCAACAGGTACTAAACACGCTAACACCGGCAGACTTCTTTGTAACAACTTCCCATCATTAGTAAATCAGTCAAAGTACAATCATTAATTCACTTCTGAGCATATTTCCAATAAGACAGACTGTCACATAGAAAGTCATAGCGATAGTGTTTCTATATTTGTAACCATAAGAATAAAAAAAAAAATTTCTATTTGTACTCAACTGCCATACAACATTCCACATGCTAATCTCCATGATTCACTATTTAACACTGCAAGGGTATGGATAAATGCAGATTTTACACAGCTGTCACATTCTTTTGCATATGAGCATGACATGGAAGAAAAAAACCCCTCAATAAAACTTGTACATTTATCAATATGTACCATAACATTTCTAGATCCTACACTAAGTGATATGCATGACCCGTATTATTTTGAGTATAAAATTAAGTACTATAGCTGAAAGATGTAATGGCCCCCAGTATCATGACATTCATACCACTACTTTCTGCCACTAGGTCCAAAAATTATTACTTTGTGACTGTCATAACAAGACTCACCCCTCGTAACAGTGGAGGGATAATGTTGGGGATTGGTTGTTTGCTGTGGTTTGTCCTCACAAGTGGAGGAGGTGGCTGCTGCTGTGGTGGGGGAGGCAGCTTGCCAGGGGGCGGCACCTTTGAGGTAGGCTGTTGGCTAGGAGGTACCACTGCAATATTCTCCTTCATCTGTTGTGACTGGCGCAGCTTCTTGAGCAATACAAGCTTCATCTCCTCATTACGCAGCTCTTCACGAAGCTTACGTAGCCCCCGTTCACGCTCCGCAAGCTCTGCTGGTGACAGCTCCTGCACAGATCATTCCACAGATGGGTATTCCAATAAAATTTACTACTAATGCCATAAGGCAGTAACTAACAGTCATGGACAGAGGTCCAAAAATGTACCAAAAATCTACGAGATACTTCAAATTCTAGATGCCAGAAGGGTAATATAAAGCAATTTAATATTGAGGACCCATTAACACCACTCAAATTTTAGTTACTTGGGCTGCCTGGCATCCCAGATTTGTGCATCCCTGATCGCTCAGCTACTCGAACAATGTCTTAACTTCTTATGGGAAGTTCAATGCCATGTTTACAGAAGCCCACAATAAGCTACAAAATTGTAAGATACAACACAAAAGATTTGAGGCAGTAAATGTGACAACTTCTATGACAAGGTTCACCAACCAATTCCATGCAGCAGTCATTCTTGTACCACTAAGAGTCGCCCACCTAATCAATGACCTGCTTGCTCACACAGAGCGTGAAGGGTCATTAAACTGTTCACAGCAGTCCCTGACTGGACCCTAACCAAGGAAAATGAATCCATTCCACACCCTGACAGCCTACTTCCCAAAGAATGATTTCAATCTTATTCTCCCTGCTACAGCTAGGTTTTCCAAATGGTTTCTCACACTTCAACATTACTGTACATCCTCCATCTTCCAAGTAACTGCTAGTCACATAAACAGCATATCCCTTTCTCTTTTCCCATTTCAGCTAAAGGTTATGTATAATTGTTAACTGCCAAATGAATATCATCCCTGTTAGGTCCACAAATTTTCCTGAGCACTACGTTTATTCCATCACCTTTTGAAACCACACATGATAAAAAGCCTGCTTTTATTATGCTAATCTTCTCCCTGCCCTATAATCTCCAACCTTACTTCCACCAGATACAAATTAGTTCCACACTCGTCTGTCACTTGACTCACCTTAATTGGGGGCAGCGGTGGCATTTCACCCTCATCTGTGTCACTGTCGTAGCCATTGGTTGCAAACCCATTTATCCGAGGTTCCTCATCAGACAACACAATGATGTCGGGACTCTCAGCATAGTTACGTTCTGTTCGGGGCCTTAAGTTGCGTCGTGGGTAGCGATCATCAAACTCCTTTATACTGCGAGGAATCAGGCCTCGGGGAATTGTGTCACCAGCAACCATGATGTCCTCTGGAATTGGCCTGTGTGAACGAGAGAGATCCTGTGGCACCTCACCGGTACCCACCATATTCCTGACGACTGCTGATGGCTGAACATCTCTGTCTCGCCTGCACACCATGACACCCTCATAACCAGGAGTATCTCACACATAAACTTGTGACAAGACTCGGCACTACACTGTCACAGGTCTCAACAGTTTGGTAGAATTTAATCAGAGAAGATAACATGTAAGAGTTCTATGGGAACCAAATACTAATTGTTTTATAACAGGCAGGTGTTTGCACAAAAAACCATACTATTTGCCAATATAGACTTCAAACAATTATTTTAGATTTACCAAAAGATGCTGGTATCAGCCACTGCATGTTTCTTCCAGTACAATCCAGGGTCAAATGTTTTTAATTCAGACTGACAATCAATGGAAAATAAACTAACTTCAACAGGTGGTACCTGTTAACAACCTAAGTCACTCAGTTGCCTAAAAAAAAATACATGTGTTGTAGAGAACCTGAACATTTATCACTGTGTTAAAAAAACCCACGACTGGCCATGACCCTGAGTCACATGCAACCAGTCCCGACCCTCACATGAAATTTTTTAAGATGCAGTTCAATATCTCTCTCCCATTCATGCCTAGGCCTCACACATGGTTTGTTCATTTTAAATATTTTAACTAAAATTCAGTACTCACTTCTCTACTCTGAAATGTGTATGAAATACATGTCAAATGTATCTTTTTGATATGATCATCCTCATATATTAGGTAAAAGCTGCACAGACACAGTACACTGAGGTGAAAATGCTGGAATCATTAATACAGGTGGGTTGAAAAATGCTGGTTGCTTTGTAAAAGGAATAAGAAAATAACATGTTCACAACTATGCTGTGTTGTTCTTGTTTACGATATGTGGTCCAACACACAAGTAAGAATGCTTCAAAGAAACATTCTGCCTCCACTATCAGAAATATTCTTCAGTCTCCTGCTATTCAACCAGAAATGTTTTTAAAGTGCCAATCCATATATGGGCCCAGCCTACTCCAAGATTTTCAACAGGGGCCATATAACATTATTTTTGAATGGAGAGGAACTGGCGTTTGGTGAATGCTGTAGAAAAAGTAATTGGATTTAACCATGCTCTGCAATAACTTCAAAAGACATGCTACATCACTGTCCAATTACGATCAAAATGAAGGACAGCACCACATCTGGACATCAAGGGTGAACAAGAAGAATAATATGGAAATTGTGACCCAACTATAGGCTCAATATTTCAAAGTGACATCAAGAATTTCAATAATTAGGAACATACTGTAAAAATATGAAGTACTGACTAACAAAAAAATGTATTTACAAATTACCACATTCTCATATTAACATACTGAATAATGACATGGATGAAGCACCACAGACATCTGTAGACACACTGCAAAGTGTAGAGGGAAAAACCAGAAGAGAGAAATTTTCTGAGTTTCTCACAGTACAATCTGGTTTACAGGTCCCCATTGTTTTGGAAGAATATACTGCCTGCACATTTTACCATCAAATGACAGAAGGAGGTTCCTCTGCAGCACTCTTATTGAGCTGCAAACTACATGGTGTAAAAATACCATGTGTGCAGTTGGTTGTGTGGAGGCAGAAAGAGGAGGAAGAAGAAGCGAAAGAGAACAAAAAGACAACAAAATTAAAGATAAAATAAAAATATAATAAACTGATAAAGAACAGGATAAGATGGTATGGACAAGTTTTAAGAATGAAGACAGATTCCCAGAAAAAGCTTCCAAACAAGAATCTAAAAGAAACTTACCCAGGAGGCAATAAAGGTCAAGACAGGAACAACAGGTCAACAGGTTATGAAAAATGTCATGCTCTGTAAATACAGTGTTCCACCAACTATGTAGGTCATTTTAAAAGTTTTATGTATGGTGGCAACACCATGCATGATTCACATGACTGAACTCCAATCATGTGCATGGTGCTAATGGCACTACTGTTGCTGTCACAAAGGTGCACTGTCTTCGCAGTGTAACTGTTTAGCTATTGGCTGGGAAAGACTACAAACAAGTGTCTCATGACATGAGTACATTAGCAAAATTTTATGTTTTGTTGGGGAAAAGGGCTCTAGAATATTACAAGTCATTCAAGGAAGGTTTACGGACACATGCATCTTCATATGACACTGTTCACTGATAGGTGAATGTCATTAAAGATGACTGAGAACAGACATTGAAGTCCCAACGTTGACAACGGATGAACGCCATATGGAACAAGTGAAACCTGTCCTTGAATGCACACAAAGTATTCCATGCATGGCAACTGCTACAGAAATCAGAATCTCTCCAGCAAGTGTTTACCATATCCTCACCAACAGCTTGGGAAAACAAAAAGGGTGTGCAAAGTGGATTCTATACGTACTCAACGATGACCAAACAACCATATATGTTCTTCCTGCCACCACCCATCTGCAGCATTGTAAAAATGAAGGTGATGCATTCCAACATCACATTTTAATGCTTGATGAGGCATGGATGCATTCATTTGACCCTCAGCCGAAATGAAGGACTGCTGAAAGGTGTGCCCAAATGTCAAGGAGGAAGAAAATTGCACAGTGCAGTCAGGGTGCTTGAAAGTCATGCACGTCATGTTCTTCAGCTGAAATGGCTTTGTGCTTGACCATCCCATGCCAACCTTTATGATGGTCAATGACCAATATTACTGACAATTTTGGAGGATACATGGAGGCTCTTCACCGTAAACAACCAGAACTGCTTGAGCATGGTATCATATTGATCCAGGACAGTGCAACACCTCTTCACCACTGTGATGTGCAAAATCTGGTGCAATGTTGGGGGTGGGATGTGTTGGCACATCCTCCCTACCCTCCAGATCTTGCCCCGTGTGATGACTGGTTGCTCACACACGTGAAAGAATATCTTTGGGGTAAATGATTTGAAATGGAAGATGATGTCAACATTGCTGTCAAAGCCACTGTACATTATAAGAGCAAGGATGTATACAGAGCTGCACCTTATCTATCACACAGATGGGAAAAGTGTGTGGACTGTGCTGGTGATTACACTGAGTACAGGACGTATGTGTAAACATTCTGGAATATCATCAGGAGGGCTGTTATCTTGTACTTTGTTATTACAATAAGATCATACACAAAACTTCTGAAATTACCTACATACTATCAGGTTACTTTTATGGTTATGTGATGTCCCATTCTCTTTGTGTGTGGCAGAAGGAAGAATAGGACATGGGAAGATACTGCAGATGAAGAGGGGTGGTTGCTATACAACCACTTCAGTACACAGAGTAATTATAACAACATATAATGCAGTTAAACTTCTGGAGGACTGATAATTATAATAATTCTAAATTTCACATGTCCGGAGTTGCCAGATTATCAGTGAACAGTTTTTTAATGGATTACTATGAAAATGAGTTTCTAACAAAGCCATCATAACCAAATACACTGTGTGTTCCACAAATGTCTTTGCTACCCCCATTCCTAACAATAGTGGGGTGGTGCACATCTGGCAAAACTGGGACAAATATCAGCGGACATACTTGACACTCAGATCCACAACTGCATCATCGTCTACATCCATCTTCTCCATGACTGTACTGTCAGTACCACCACCTGTAACAAATGAACCAGATATAATCTGTGTTAACAATGTTGTGATGTCTACACTAAGGCGATGGAAACAAATGAACCAGATATAATCTGTGTTAACAATGTTGTGATGTCTACACTAAGGCGATGGAAAGAAGTCCCGAGGACTGACGCCCTCCATATGCGCTCAATGTTACACTTAATCAACCAGCATACTTCCCAATGCTCCCTCCAAAGTAGCCATTCCCTTCTTTGAATGTTAATAGTGACAACCTTCACCAGTGACAAATACTTTGGTAATGATGGGAAACACAGCAGCCGCTGGTAGGTAAGCGAAGCCTTAATCACTGTTGTCCACACTAACCATTGGGCTTCTTCCTTTTGACTCAGTATAGCAAAATGAAGAGCACAAAATCAATGTAAATACTCTATGACCAAAAACTAAAAATTATGAAGAACTGCCTTGTCTTCATAAGGTCTTGGTATTGAGATATTTCATGGGTTTCCTCAGTCAGAAATGCAGGGACAGTTCCTCAAAATAGGCTACCAGCATTTATTCACACTTAGTCATCCATTCATCATCTAGGAATTACACAGGTCAAAGATAAAGAATATGGCTGTGCTGTTGCCAATAGCAAATAAATCACTTTGGTCAGTGACTAATTTTCCACACAGCCACACAGCATTAGGGAACTGTTTTCTGAAGTCCTACCAATCTCATGCAATCACCTGCAGCACAAAGAAAGTGGTGAAGTTCAATGATTAAATTCTTATTTTAAATCTGACCACTTTCTACTGTTATATTTTGTCTGTGGACATATAGGACACACAGAGTGCTCAAAGGAAAAAATTAAGCTTAAGTGCTGAACAGAAGAAACAGCCACAGAGAGGTTGCAAGTTACAAGGGCTTCAAGAGACAAAATTAGTCACTTATATCAAAGAATTACTAAAAATTAATTTGCAAACCTGGCACAGGATCTCATCCAGACCAGTCCAATCCAACATAAGTCCTCTAATGATATATTTCTACATCCATATTAACATTATCCTACCACCTACGCAGGTCACCTCTTTCCATTATTTGTTAAAGACAAACGGTTCATTCATTACAGCAGAGAATATACAAAAAGATTACAATGGTACTACAAGAAGCTGAGACCTTCTGCAGAATCTAACAGTTGCTCAGCTAGTCACCAAATTTCCTGCCTTTTTGGAACCCTAATAATCGCAACATGTTAACTAAAACCCATCATTGGGTCCAATATTGTGTAAGTGCAACTAATCTTCAACTGTACACCCTACTTCTGTAAGGTCCATTTTTTACATCGCCTTCTATACCACAGATGCAAAAATCCCAGGTGCCAAGTTGTCATGGTGTCTATATTTGGTACATAGGCACCTAATATTTGTGGGACCTCAGCATGGAACTTGCTTTATGTAACCCTTCTTGTGCCTCGAATTGTGAGGTGGCTCCTCGATCTTTGGAAAATTTGTGCATCCCTGCTCTAAACTACCCCTACATTTTATAAAGAGTCTCCTCCTTCCTCCCTGTGCCATACCAATCTTCTCTCCCCTACTTTATCATAACAAAATCTGTTAAGGAGTACAAATTACAAAAATTCCTATTATGCTGTTTTCTCCATTCTCCTGTCACCTCCCCTTTCTTAGGTCCAAATATGCTCCTCAGATGTTATGAAGATATTCTCATTTCTCTCCATATGTGAGTGAGTGGCACAATGTATGTGGCTGCAACAACCACAAATTTACCTTAAAGTTTCAGAATATTCATCTTTTAAATATCCTGAACATTGTTTCTGGGATGGTTTCATCAATTTAAACTAGTTTTCTAATCTTAAAAAGGAATTATGGCAAGTTAAATTTATCCTCCCAATTATGGCCTACAACTTCCAAGTGGTCCCATTCTTTGAAGCTGAAAGCAGACTGAAAAAGGGAAAAGGTAAATTCTTTCACATGTTTAATTAAGCACCACAACTTGAACATATGTGTGGGTATGGAGGTAAGTTCCACATATTCTTATCCTTATCCCTATATTCATGTGAATGTTGGGCTTGTGTAAATATCCTAATAAAAACTCAAGTTCCATTAAAGGCAGGAATTTCTTACGTGAATATCAGCTTCTCATGAAGGGCTCTATTCTGTGGATTTAGTAAATGGCATCTGCTTCAGAATCTGTATTACATTTAACTACCCTGCCAAGATTCTGCCTAAATGCGGGGCCACATCTACAATACTACAGAATGATGTTCAGGAAATGAATAGCAAATATGTAATTACAAAATAAACTCTCATATCAGGTGAGAAATAATTATGGGATGTGCATACAATGGATGCATATGATGTTTGACATGGTATATTAAATACATTTTCCAATGATGTGGAAATAATGGAATAATCAATGGTTCCTCATATTTTAGGTTAAGGCAGAGATAACTCTCCTACTACACTCGAAAAGAAGCTTCCTCATGATCTCTACTCTAGCAAAACACTATATCCCTACAACATAACAAGGTGTCCAAGGCTATACTTTTTCTTTTCAATATTAATGTTCAAAACCATCAGTAACTTATCTGCAATTAACCTGTACAATAAGCAACTAACATCACACTTTCACATACAAGGAACCTTGCAGACTTGCAAAAGTCTGTCACTACTGAATGAACAAAATAAGTTTTATTTCCTCTTCATGAGGCCTACTTGGTATCTCATTAACTATTCGTAATTTTGAAAAATACATGTCCAATCGATACAAAACGAATAATGTAGCCATTACATGACCTTACCACTACGATATATTTATTGCGGTTTAAATATATACGAATTTATCATCACAAATTTATATCACCTTTTGAATTAAACTGTAAACAATTATTACGGACCTCTTTGGTGTTCTATTGACCTATGTTACTACTGAGAGACATCAATACACTTGGCCAATTTCCCAGTCGCATCTGAACGACATACAAGCTTACACGTTTACATAATACAACCTAAAACCTCTTACTAGGATCAAGTCAAAAGCAGATAATATATTAAAAAACCAACTCCGATTAACTGTCAAACAAACGACAGTTGTATCACAGTGTCAGAACTGAATCAAAGAACTTAAAAAACACATGATGAAAGAACATAAAGGCGAAATGCTAAAATGTTCACTGCCATCGCCTCTGGCTGTCACCCACAATCCCCTATGACTCCATTGTGTTATATTCTATGAATGTCCGTCGGCGATGAACTTGATAGGCTTAACAATAATTATCCATTTTTTCTCAGTGGGGATGTTATATTTCTTGCGTACACCACCAAAACTGATATGTTGGCGACTAGACGTTTTAATAGATACCCCACAACCAATATTTCTAATTACAAATGGACATACCTGGCGGTCAATCAAGGACGTTCCAAATTTGTTAAGTGCCTGACAAATCGATTTCAAAAGTACCGACAAGGTGTTAATTATTTCAAACACAAGCACTAGTCCGTGGCCGCAAACACTTCTTCAACGGAACCCATCATTACAAACACCATAATGAGACAGTATACACTTATTTCACATATGTGAAATGTCTCGAATCGGAACAAAAAAATTAACACATCCACGCAAAAATTAACCACTGATCCAATATGGCGTTGTCTCTACTTGTATGCTACGGGGCTTCCTTCTGTATTACAAGGATTCCGTAAACAAGTTGACATAAACAAATGCACGTGGTTTCATTGGTCATTTGGAAGTTCGGGTTTTAAAGAACGGGAATAGTAAAAAGGGTCCTTCACTAATTCGCCTTATGGTCGGCAGCGGAGCACAGGACACAAACCAGAGCACCGCTGCGTGAATGACCGACGCTTGTAATGAGATAAAAGACAAACAAATAGGAAGCATCCCCAAGCGTGCGGTGTGAAAGAGATAGTATTGTGACGTCACTGCACGATAATCTGTCGCCAACCTCAGTTTACTGAAAGCAGTCGAAGTGTCTGGGCGCAGCTCGGTTCGCAACTGTCACTGTCCAGCTGATTGGAGCTGCCGTAGGAGCGCGGGTCGAAGCTCGATACGTCTAATTTTGCTTATATATATATATATATATATATATATATATATATATATATATATATATATATA
>Ga0136643_10004455_pt1 | contig 19327 bp, 9 predicted proteins | sample TergutLab28metaG_FD_96883 | JGI IMG/M metagenome (GOLD analysis project Ga0136643, IMG submission 96883) | Labiotermes labralis P1 segment gut microbial communities from Petit-Saut dam, French Guiana - Lab288 P1 (version 3) (version 3) | ecosystem: Host-associated > Arthropoda: Insects >...
ACGGACGGAGAGACTTGACGAAGTTAATAGTCAATTTTCGCAATTTTTCGAACGAGCCTAAAATGTCAAATTATACGTTTTAAATATACTAATAATAAAACAATGAAATATAAATTAGTGTATTCAATACAAACCCTGATGAAAAAAAATCAGCAAATAATATGGCGATAATAAAAATACGGGAATGTAATGAGAAAAACATGATGCACGCAGGGTGGATAATATTAAAACGGATCTTAAAGGCATAATGAGTGAGAATGTAGACTAGATCAATCTGGCTTACGATATGGACCATTGGTATACTTTTATAAACAGTGTAATGGACATTAAATCCCCATAAAAGTTGGAAAAATTGCTCAAAATATTATGTGGCACTAATGAACTCCAAGAAACAGAGTTCCTGAGAAGATGTGTCGCTTGGCCAGTTAGGAAACGCTCAAGATTATATAATTAAACTCGAGCTGCATATGAAAGAATTTGAACAACCCATTAAAACCGCTCATAACATTCCCACGAGAGGGTGGCGGTCGTCGCAAAAATTAATTAGCAACAAATTTGTGAGTGAATTTCTTCAGGTAGAGCATTCACTTGTGAAATGTTCTGACACGCACGACAAAACTGTCGGTTTTTCTTCTTTGATCGCTGGGTCATAACAAGTCCCCTAATTCAAATTGACTTTAAAGGGAAGGTTAGCGGGGGGAAAGACAGAATTGAGTCGCAAGGTTGTGGAACAATACCAAGCATGCCAGAATGACTGATGATGTACACATTAATTAAAGAAACTTAATTTACCGTGCCTTCATTTTGTACTTCCCACCGGATGGACACCATTATTAATGCTCTTCAAAAATATTTGTAAACGACTCATCCAGAACAACTTTTTGAACAGCAGGTGTGAAGTGGGGTCTGTGTCCTTTAATGAAAGGCTACAGTGTAAAGAATTAGCACTATTGATATATTCATTTGCCATGACAGCGCTGTGTAAGGAAACGTGTTAGTGATAATTGTTCGGGAAATAATAATAATAAGTTGGGATCGAACTGTTGGCAGGAATTAGTACCAAAGTTATAAACAGTAGTGGCGTGGTGAAGTGGTGCGGGCGACGTATTGTATTACGAAAGGAGTGTGCAATATATATCACTGTACAGACCGTGCATGAGGTGTGGTCAGTTGCCAAGCAACAGCCTGATATCACAGAAATGCCTAACAATTGTGGTTTATCTAGTGAATTTCATGCCAATTATCAAAGAGTTTAGCAAAACCAAAGAATTTCTTGAATGTGTAGGCCATGTTTTATTTCGTCCTTAATTTTTTAATTAAAAGGCGTTTTTTCGATTAAAGTAATAAGTAATGATAAATTCTTGTATGAAGTCAATATCAAAATGTCTTCGAAGTTCCGTCACAAAACCTGGAGTCGATAGCAGCTTGGGCTGAAAATGAAGCCTACTAGCAAAACAGAAATTGCGATCCGTCCAAAATAGCAGCACTATCGAAGCAATGGTAAACTTTAGTACAATACACTTTTTTTATATTAATTCATTTATTTGTTATTTCTTTAATGATACTGTCAATATTTCAGACTTCATAGATCAGGAAATGCCAGGAAAGTTTTGAAATACGGTGCTGGGAAAGATGGAGAAGATCAGTTGGACCGATCGTGTGAGAAATGAAGAAGTAATGCATTCAGTCAATGAAGAGGGACTTAACCTATGAACAATAAACAAAGGAAGGTTAACTGGACTGGTCATACCTTGAATAGGAACTGGCTTCTAAACATGTTGTTGAAGGAAAGATAGAGAGAAGGATAGAAGTGATGGGAAGAGAAGGAAGAAGACGTAAGCAGCTACTGAGTGACCTTAAGGAAACGAGTGGATACCGGAAATTGAAAGAGGAAGCACTAGATCGCACCACGGATAACTACGTTTGGAAGCGGCTATGCCCGTGTCGTCAGTCAGACTGCAGACTGAGTGGCTGGCATCGAATGATGCACATCAGTAAATAATGAGCTGGAAAGGATATGGAAAAGATAGGCAATGCTTTAATTTATACTACTCTGACACTTTGTCTTTCAGGGCTGAGAAAACCACGAAGTAGCCTTTACCAGTCAGCGAACCCCCTTTCTGGGCCGAGAGTTCATCTGGAAACTTTCTAATATGAAGCAGTATATATAAACAGTGGATCGCGACATTCGATGGAATCTATCATGAAGCTCCTACAAACTTCCTATTTGATAAACATTTTGCGAATAGAATTTGAAAGTGCAGGAAATAATAGTGGCTACTGTACATCCCTGCCGCGCGGTCTAAGGCTTAGGTCTGCGGCCGCTCGCCTGCTGAGATTGTGGGTTCAAATCCCACCGGGGGCATGGATGTTGGTCTGTTGTGAGTGTTATGTGTTGTCAGGTAGAGGTCTCTGCTACGAGCTGATCACTCGTCCAGACGAGTCCTACTAACTGTGGTGCGTCGTTGTGTGTGATCTAGAAACCTCATGAATGAGAAAGCCATGGCCCATTGGGAGGCTGTTGTGTCAAAAAAAATGTACATTCCTATATAAGCTCCGCATTAACCCCAAAACTTTATTTCAATTATCAATATTTCCAAAGCCTTGTCTTTGATTTTAGTACAGTCAATTTACAAATAAACAAATATGATTAAATAGTACCGTAGCAGCCTGAGTTCAAACTACTGCCGGATGCAGGCACATACACCACTTTTCATCTCTATGGACGCGCAATAGCCTGTATAATTTACGTATCGTCTTTAAATAAGAAGGTACTAACTCAAGTCAAAGTCAGACCGACAGATACAAACAATCAGAAAATGACAGTAAAATTAACATATAATGCTGACAGTCCTGCATGTGGCGGTTCTGCATTACACAAATCACTGCTCCTTTCAGCCTCGCAGCAGCCCACGTCGATGACGAAGTGTTGGTCGTTCTTCGACCGACACGTGTAACGTTTATTCTTTATTTCTCATATTTAACGCTTTACTGTAGACCAATTGTGTATTTATTGTTTGACGACAGATATCGAAACATTCGACAAAGTTTATCTTTCTTTTACACGTAAACAAGACTTCTGTCTAAGTTAGAACATCAAATACAACCCGACCAACAGATGTGATGTTGTAGTGATTTTCAGAAATACGCAGTCTAGTAACACTAACTTCTTAGTATGAATCAGATAATAAAAACAAATATTTGAAATGTTTGCAATCGAAGTGAATCGATCAAATGCCTCATAATGAAACACTTCTTAGAGTAATGGAAGGACATTAACTGTGGGAAACTGTAAACCAGTTGAATAAGTGTGTTTTCAAAACACCATCATTGTTATGGACACACAATTGGCTTCGATGTTTATCAGTTGCAGCTACACAAACAATGTTCGAAAACTAATCACACAACAGATAAGATAAACTCATATCAATAAATTTCCATCCGCCCCCAGTAATTTTTTTTTCGCCAAAAGCATACAAATTCCTGAAGTATTTCCTGGGTGGAAACATTCGAATGGATGGATTGCACTTTCTAATTTCGCATAAAATTCATTACGATTACAAGACAATGGTTTTTAATTAAAGGAAAATCATTTCACTGCTATTAACTTCTCCTGTCAAGATTTAAAAATAACTCGCCAGCATCAACAGATACAACCCTCGATTAAGGGACCCAAAACAACACTACGAGAAATTCATTCATTCGATGAAAAAATGGAATTTGGGCTTTGTGTTTCTCTGCTCGTTCTGTGAGAACACTTTATCAACATAGTTTCCCTTTTTCCTCACCGGGAAAGCGTTATCTGAGCTTGAAACGTTAGTACTGATTGGGTGCTTTGAAATAAGGGTCTCATTTGATTAAAGGAACTTTAGTATTCCACTTGAAGTTAAAATAGCCACTTCCGTCACAGTGACTCTATTTATAGGCCACATATCAACTCTACAAACATCGAGAAAGATACAAAATTACTGAAGGAATTAATGAAAAGCTTCAGAAAGAAAAGCTCCCTAATTCCCGAACGCAGTAGTCGACCTAAAATCCTAGAAATTTTAGCTGTAGCGTATTAACAGTTATTCAGTCGTCAAAAATTACTAGACTGGGGTTTGAAGTCGGAAAATGTTGCTTAGTTTCCCGACAGTGGTAAGATACTTTTCTTCAAAGAACCTGCGGCTCATCGAGTCCCCTCTTCAGTGTGAAACGAGGGTTCTTTTCTCGGGGTTAAGACGGTCGCGGCCTAAAGCTTACTGCTCACTTATATCTGTTTCCTAACGCTTAAAGGTGTGGAGCTAAATCCATATTCTACACGATCACTCTTTGTAGCTTTGTTGTCCCGACGCGCTCAGTCTGGTAGGTGATCCACTTACCGGGAGACGGGTGTGGTTCACCGAATCACATTTAGTTTTAGTGATTTTTTTTTATTTATGCTTTATTTATTTATTTTATTCTTGATATAAAATAATGGAGTGCTGTATCCAGTTAAACAACTAGATAATTTCTAGGAAAATTACACAGTCACTACTCTGTACTCCTTCACACCACTCTCGTAAGCGACTGCTCTCGCACTGACCTGCTAGCGTCCGTTTCCTACTCCCAGTCGTTTAGCCGTTTAAATCTCTTACAGTACAACCCCTCCTACCTATCACCATCGGTTCTGTACATACGTTGACAGATTAAGCCCAAAACGTACGGCTATGAACCGTCCGTAACTGACGCCAGCTAACCTAAGAAACAAATATATAAAAAATGTTCGGCTACAATATGTTCCTCTTTCAACGCCTCGCTTCCCACTTTTCGGATCTTCTACCGGAACACAGGTGTGTGAATCTGATGTTGGTTATTGGTCTCGTCTAGCCCTTAGCGACCGTTAAACCGATATCAGAGGTCATTCGGTTTGCACTGCCAAACACTTTGCAGCAGCTGGTGTTTGGCTAACGAGTACGAGCCTGCGTTGTCAGCAGCACCACGCGATATTTCTGACACCGCACCATGCCACTAGGTGACAAATGATAAACGCATCGAGTTGGTTAGCACAGTCACATTTGGGGCTTAGCCATTTGAAATCCCGATCGGTAAGCTGGGGTTTTGCATGTCTCTTGGTTGCTGTAGACGAACACTAGCGCAATACTTTGAGATTGGCCACGATCCTTTCTCCCAAAGATTCAAGAACGTAGCCTTGTATCTTTCTAGTAGATGCTACATAACCTAAACGCTGACACAATGCCGTTGATTAACAAACATACAAGCAAACTGACCACCCTTAATTGCTCTGATGCGAGAGACCGCGGGGAAACCACTCATATTTACAATTCATAACTAATTTATAACTTGTAACAGTTTCGATAGACACATTTGAAGAGTTCTAGACGTACAATATTTCAATTGAGGTCTTCGTTCTTCTGGAATGTTACGCAGCTTATATGGGTAGTTACCGACGTTTCGGGACAACCTATCAGGTCCCTTCTTCAGGGATCATGCACTATGGTCCTTGAAGATGGGGCCAATAGGTAGTCCCGAAACGTCTGTAACTACCTATCCACGCTTCGTGACATCCCAATAGAGCGAGGACCTCATTTACACCCCAGCGGATGCCTGAAATCACCCACAATATTTCGGTTACTACTGCTGCAGAATTTGCCGCGTAACGAGTGTTAAAGTACCTTGAGTTTCTACATGTTCATGAAGACACACAGCAGAATGTCAAGAGCCTTCGGATTCTGGTGAAACGGTATAATTTCCGCTAATCATATCCTACGTTAATGCACACCGCTGTTGACTTCAGAAAAGTTATACTTGAGGGTGAAAAAACACCATTTTAGAAAGCTGTTGGTACACCGCTAGAACGGTAGGCATATCGAAGGCTACCTTGTAGCCATTTGGAATACGTTCAAGTGATTTGAAGGAACAATCCACAATTTTCGGATTCACATCCTATTCAGTACCCTTACCTAATGCCTTGGTGCAGGGTTGTTTGGCAGTTTTATGGTAACACAACACATGAACCCATGCTTTGTTTTGTACAATTAAAAATTCATTACCTTATTCATAAATCCCCCTATTAGGCCCTATCCTGAGCCAGTTAAATCCAGTTACACTTTAAAATCCTATTTATCTATGGTCCCTTCTCAAATTATCATACCGTTTAGGAGTAGGGCTCTCAAGTGTTCCGTTATTCGGGGTTTGCCAATGAAAAATTTACGTATTTGATTTCCCCAGTGCACATGAGGCCTATACGTCCTAATCCTTGTTTTGATTGCCACCAGAGTGTAAACAGATCACTTCACATTTCCTACATATTATTCCTTTATTGTTAACTTTAATATTATTCTTCTACCATTATAGCTTAGCACAAATAATTTCATTGATGAGGCAAATGTAAAAAAAATAAAAGTTGGTTAATCCTGTGCGCCCCATAAACCTATATAGGTGGATCTGAGGTACTGATCCACTCATTCTGAACCTCTGCACTATATATGATTAGTCAGCCTCACGTCCTTGTCGCTTTACTCCCGGAGAAAGGCACCATGGTACCCAGTGAACGGTAGGCTGGGTGGGCCCCTGAGCGGGTCTGGAATTTTGAAGATAGAAATATCTTGCTCCTGCCCGGAGTCGAAAACCTTTACCATTCAGGTTACTCACAACAGCGACTACCACATTTCAGCTCCCCGTTCATGGTGAGTGCATACAGACGAGACAAAAAATAGATGGATATAAAGATACGTGTGACTTTACTTTGTTTAGAAACAGGCCTTAAATAAATCACGGTACAAGGACTTAGCATTCAGTATTTAATATTCAGTCACTTGTTCCAGGATCTACGTGAACTGTAATGACCCATCCACTTTAGAGGTAAAATACGATACTCTGTAAGAAGTTGAGGTGAAAGGCAGTGTCAGAACCACGGGCAATTCAGCCAGTTCAGGGATTACATCTTGCAAGGACCCACCCATCCTCTCCTTCTCCTTCTCCTCTCGTAATTGCACGACATGAACAACAAGAAGCTGAAGCATGAGCACTAGCAGTTAAGATACTGCGTATGGGCGGAAGGTTAACTGGGTGATACTGTGCCTAGTGTTTATATCTTAGTTCATTTAGCGACCTCTTAAACCCCACACGTTATACAGGCACGTGTACGAGTAATTTATTTGTTGGTAGCTTATTTAACGACGCACAGATTGGCTCAGGTTACACAGCATCGAATGGTAAGATGACGGGCGAGCACGGAACTGGCACGAGTGAGGAAAGGGGCCGTCGTGGCTTAATTTCAGGCACTGTCTTGTCATTCCACTACAGAGACTGAGAAAAACCACCACAAATGTCGGTAAGAATAGTCAATATTCCGGCCGAGACTGGGAACATACTCCTCGCAAATGTTTACAAGCGTCACAAGTGTGCTCGATTAAAATGTGGTTACTGTGGATAACTTAGTGTGGCTGATTTTGTTGTAAAGGCGAAGTAAGAGGTCAGTGCCTCTTTTAAATTACCTCAATCGCTACCAGAGCAGATGAATTAAACCTCGCCCATTTTTCCGCGATTTTAAACGAGAATCTACCAAATGAAATGTCAATTCCTACACCGCCACTTTCGGTTTAAGCGAAGATCCAATATTAGTTCATCCCGCCCGTTCTGTCGTATGCCTGCGTATCAGTATTCCAAGCCGAAAGTGTTCATGAATCAAATGATACAAATTTTTGCAATTTTAAAAAAGTCTAGAAACATGTCAGTCTGATGAAAAACGACTGCCTTGAAGTGTCGCTGAGCAATGTGCGGCACTGCGCAGCACTGTACAGCACTGTACAACACAGTAGCCGAATCGTGATACAGGTTCCGCAACACACTGTTCTTCATTGCCTCCCCGTCTAGTCGTGACTGAATGCCCTCGCCCATCTCATAACCCGGGCGGGTCTTCTAACTACACTTTGAAAATCGTAACTTGTGTTGTATAACATACCGTATAGTAGCACAAAGGAAAGACGGTACTAAAGCGAAGCAGTTCTTCTCGAGGCTGGAACTTTTGGAGTACAAATTGTTCTTGTGCGTTCCAACAGTCTGGCCCAAATTAATTTTCCACAAAATGCCTAAGTCTTCAAAGGTTCAAAACAGCCACTATATAACAGAAGCTTAGGGAAAAACAGCCTAAGTCACTGTACAAAAACATGTCGATTTGAGTTCGATATTGTACGCGGTGTAACTGAAAGCGCTTACTTACTCCATGGTGCAGAGTCCTTCTTGAGAAGCTAACTGGTTTGCAGCTAGTCAAGAAATTCCCCGCATTTCACCGAACCCGAAGGTTCATTACCGCACTCACAAGCGTCCGCCACCCGTCCCTATCCTGGGCCAGCCCAATCCAGTCCATATACCCACATCCCACCTCCTGGAGATCCATCCTAATATTATCCATCCATCTACGCCTAGGTCTCCCCAGTGGTCTCCTTCCCTCCAGTTTCCCCACCAAGACCCTAAAGCGCTATCAAATTTAATTCGACACTGAATTTAAAAAAAAAGTTACATATTCCCTCTCGTTGCTGCGTTGTCAAGAGAATCACCGTCGCTGTATTCGTTCTGCGCGATACTCTTCTGTCAAACGATGATGGCGACACCGAGAATAGCCGCGAAGTGCGAAGTAACTAGGCATACCGCCCGACCAGACTGCCGACTCCCTCCCAATTGCACAGCACTACATAAATTTCAGACAGGCTATTAATAACGGATCATGAGTTCGAAACCTATCGGATCATGGATGTGTCCGTTTCTTCTGTTCGTTTTGTCGTACGCACGTAGAAGCCTTTCAATAAGCAGATCCCTCTTTCACGGAATCAACAAACAAGAACCAGCAAACACGGAAACCTGCAAGCTCTGGGTCATATTGGCCTGTAGCTGCAAACAGTATAATTATCCAACCAATATTCCCAATCTGTGGTAGCAGGATCAGGCGTTTAACACTGATAACATCAATAGACAAAATAACTCTGCTTCTCAAGTTACGTCACGAAGCTCTTGGAGCTGTAGATGTTGGAGAACGTCAGGAATTTTGAGAAAAGGGATTTTAAAGGACGCTTTTGGGGTTTGAGTTCAAAAAGAAAGAAGAAAATCACGAGAAACCACAGTCATTGCAATTGGTATAATCATTAACTTGCGGTTTGCATTATGCTCCTTATACAGACGATACGTTTCAATGACAGTTGGTCCTTGAAGTTTGAAATTTGTTAGTTGCATGATCGGAGAACTGCACATCTCTACATCACGCTTGGATACCTGGTGTTCCAGACGGAGCAGGCAGCAGGCAAGATATGCTGCGCCTTGTGTACAGTGCCTTCGCGCTGCCTCGCTCACCTGCCCCACCTCAGGCCGACTCTACTCTACTACTTCTGTTGCTGCGAGTGACCTTTGACCTCTTGCTTCAAGCTCCTCACGAGAAGAGACGGTCTAACATCTCGTTAGTTTGTACCCATATTAGGCGCGGCGGGGCCGGGTGGGTTACAGCCTGGGGCAGGGACGCTAAGGCGGGTCAGGCAATAGACACGCTCTGACTTGTACCTGGGTTACGCAACGATGCGTCCGATAACTACAATAAATAAAAAAAAGAACTCATCGGAAATTTCTAACTCGTCCACAGCCAGCTATATCGCTATTACAAAAGACTGAACTTGAATGTAATACACAGTGGCTGTACATCCATTGGTTGATCACTGACTTCCCCCTAACATATCGCGACACTCTATGTACCACGAGCGTCTGCAATGAGCAAGTTGAACTCGGTGGTAAGAAATAACATGTTTGCTGGGGTTGCTCTCTTTGAATCACGACCGCAATTCCTGTTATCTTGGCTTACTTTTTTCGGGGGTTTTGTCACTGCTTTCAGACAAATGTAATCAAGTGACGCAAGCTTCTTGCCACATCGTTTCCACTCGGTGATTCACGTCAACAAAGCATTCGACGACGCTAATTGTCTGAGCTACTGGCAACGATTTTAAGTGAAGCATAAATAAACAAATGAATAACTGAAGAGCTGCTTCACTACTCTTGTCATGTCTTGCACTTACCTTTATCAACAAAGTGCAGCCAACACAACAAAAGAGAAACATTCCAAGAATCGAACCGATGGCTAAAGGGAATGATGGAGAACGAAACGAAGAAAAAACAGATCGGAGACACGGTACAGATAGAGGAGAATACAAGACGAAAATAAATAATATGAGGAACAAATAAGTACAAAAATACAAAACTAGAGAAAGTTAAAAATGTATGTGATTGACAGGAATTTCGTTCCGTGGCCGTGAGACATGAGTGACGAATAGAAACGAACAGATAAGATAGCACACAGCGCAGTGAAAATTCTTCTTGAAGAAGCAGTATTTACAGTCAAAAGATACCGACAGAAATTGATAAATGTCCAATTAAAACAACAAATTATGTACATCATTTACTGAAATAGCGTGCTTACCGAATACAAATCCGGCGGCCCTGTCTGCAGAAACCATTACAGAACCTGAGAGTGAAATAGTGATACTGAAGAGAAACAGTGGTTATGTGAGAATGATGCGTACCGGGTTAATGTGTTGGTTGACAGCTGGTGGAGTGACAGGTATGGCCTGACAACAGAATGCCATCAACACCAGTACCAAGCGTAGTTCACCTGCTACTAGCTACAGTGTCTTCCGTTTTTACAAGTAGTCTTGCTGGGGATTTTTCTACATTACGTTACAATTTTAAACTAGTTCCTGTGTATCATTAATGAACCGGGGTAGCTCTCTCGGTATTGTAACAACATACGAACTGGATGACAGAGGAATAGTTACTATTATTCCAGGCAATGATAAAGGTAAGAGGCAGTGGCGTACTCAGGAATTTTGTTCGGGGGGTGGGGCGGGGTGCAACAAATTCAGTTGAGGACAGAGGACAGAGAACGGGGACCTGGGGGCGGTAGCCCCCTAGTCAGGGGTTCGGGAGGCAGCTGTAATTTGGTACAAGAAATTTCATTTCGTATAGTAAATGTTTCTTAATTTTTGGTACTTTAAGACTATTTATTTTGACAACAAATTTATTTGTCACTGCTAATGTAAAACAATTTCGAACCTAGGTAGTTTTAGAAATTTACTGCCTTTTTCCAAACATCTTCGAGCGTTGGCGTCCTATATTCAGCAGTTTTTAACAGTTTTCAAATCGGGTTGAATTTGGCACGATTTTGGAGGGCATTCGGAATTTCGGGAGGGGGGTTGAACACCCCAACTCCCCCTCCCCCTCGGTACGCCACTTGTAAGAGGTAATAGAAGATGCAGAGTAAGTATAACACAATATTAAGGCGCCTTCGCGTAACTGATTTTGTCGTGGGAAAGTCATGGGTATTACCAATTAGGAGTGTGCTTCTGTAGCCTTATTTATCCAGTATGCAAGGCCCATGCGTCCTATTAGGTATATTGTCATCTGTGGTCTGTATGACTCTACCATATTTTCCCACATCATCTCATAAACAGCACGATTTTCGGAGGGGGGGTTATGGAACTTTTAAACATGTGTCTGGATCTTTTATACAATTCTTTTCTGAAACATTTCTCATTCTATTAAGATTTCAACAAGGTACTAACATAACTGTACATAGGTATTCGTATGAAGTACCCGTTATTTTTGTAATATTTTAATTAAACTTGAATTTTCGGGACAGATTTTCGAAAAATAAAATATCAGATTTCTTGAAAATCCGTCCTAATTGTTTCACGCAGACGGACGGACAGATAGACAGGCAGACAGACACGACAAAGCTAGCAGGCGTGTTGCGCAAGGTAAAGGTTTTCCGCGTGCACGCTGGGAAGGTGTGGATGCGTGATGCATAGCTCTGACAGAGGTGTTTGGTTAGCTTCACGCCCAGGCCGTCTTATAACCGCGAAATAGCCCATAATACTCACTGAACAGAAGGGTGAATGGGCCTCAGAGCCGGGTTGCAGGCTTCAACGAAGAGAAGAATCTCGTACCTCTGTCGGGACAAGAACCACGATTCTTCGGCGTAATCGCTTTACCAACTAACCATCCAGTCTCTTCTCCTTCACTAAGCGTCTAGAAAAATGTGGAAACTCATCCAGCATCCAAAGCAACGAGTAACAAGTGATTTTTCGCTCGAGAAAATAGCAGCAGGATCGTGAAGCTAACCACTCATATCAGTCTAGTCCCAAAGTTCACAACCTGTGGCTGCATACCCCCACTCCCCATACATCTTTGTCAAGCTATTCTTAATTAAGCACAAGCACAAATGTGCCTAACCTTATCTGCGCACAAGTAAGCATTATGCTATTAAGCCTTGTGTAAGACAGGCGTTAAGGCTTTAATAGTTTCTACTCAGTCACATCCAGTCTTCCATCCCATTGCGACGGATTCATGAGGCCCCAGTACCCAATTGAGAGAGAGAGAGATGGGCAAGAATTTAAGTCGGTCTCGAAGTGTTGATGAAAAAATTTTGTCTCTCTCACTTCGGGAATCGAAATCCGATCATCGTGTCCGTAGGCAGCCGTTATAATAACTGCTCTCAGAAGAAACGGATCTGAATTAAAAAAGTGTAGCTGTAAACTGGTTGAAGAGCATCCGTCGGGTGCAATAGACGGCAAATGATGGTAATAAGAAAGTTGCGCAAAACTCTAGATTGATTTACACCCATTTTGAGCACGAACATTTCTGAACGCCCCATGCATCTCTCCAGAAAGTTTTCTGGTGTGGTGATTGTAAATTGACCGCACATCACGACTGTTACAAATGTGTAATTCTAAATGGAAATAACTTTCATGCGATGGAATAAAGTTCAGATTCCCAAGATATACGAACAATTGCTATAAATTTACATGCAATTTTGTCTCCTTACATATTCCACGGGGAGAGTCACTATGACCTTCTAATGTGGTAAAAGTTTCGAACGTGCTTTTGTGCCTCGGAATATCACAAGATGTAACAGACCTTCAAAACTCAATAAATTTCAAAGAAATACGACTCACAGCTGCACACCGGTGAGATATAGCATCTATATCACGGCAACTTTTGTTGTATTGAACGCTAAGAGTGCAAATTCATTTCAAGCAACAGACTCCAAAGAACAGGATCTCCTCAGATGTGATTTCATGTAAATGAGCGATATGTACCAAACTTTCGGAAAAATATCCTGTTTCTATACTGAAAGTAAAAGAGTATCACTGCCGTGAAACCTAAATTTCCACCATAAACTACAAGTCAATTCGATGTTCACTATCCTGGGGTTTAGCTGTAGTGGAGCGGGGAGGCTTGACAGTGCCTATCACCACCTAGAGTTGTCACAAACTGCCCTCCCATTTCAACGTTAATCATTTCGTGCATTGTGAATAAATTTCTCATTTATTAAACCAACATATGAACATCAAACATAAACAAAAGTACTATGTATTATTATTATTATTAATCTGCTGGCATAATAGCCATAAGGTCAATTGCAGGGACAGCAGAGGAGCACAAGGGAAAACACGCCCAATAATAAAGCGTAAATGATGTAAAACTGATACCAACAACAAATCACGCTCGGTAACAGAAAGCGTGAAAAATACTATAAGCCCTATAGTAAAAGATGGATAATTTGTTCCTGAATATATTGATAGTGCAGGTCCGTCCAATTCAGTTTACCGGCATAGAGACTTGGGAAATCACAGGCCAGTACCGAGCAAACAATCCAATGCACCAACACACAAACACAGAGGTACAGCACGATTACTCAACAAACAAACACAAAGGAAAAGCAGTGTGGGGTAACTGTGAGTGCTGACTCAATGTCATTATTATTATTATTATTATCATCATCATCATCATCGTCGTCGAATTTCTCACTTCTCAGCTTTGGCTGGAAAATATTAACCTATCCTGGAATGTAGTAATCAACAGGATTAGGCTCGGTGGTCTTACTTGTAGTTTAAAAAGTTTCTTACAATTGAACATGTGCCAAGAATTACAGATTTTTGCAGATGTATATATGTATTGGGGTGCAGGTTAAGTCTTGTTAGACTTTGTGATAGTGACTTTGGAATTACTCCCGTCGATGATGTTACTATCGGGATCAATTGTGCTTATTATTATTATTAGTAGCAGTAGTGTTATTATTATTATTAGTATTAGTAGTAGTAGTAGTATTATAACTGATTGGTCAATGGTCAGATTTGTATGAAGTGCCGTCTCTCACTGCGCCTGATGACCAGATATTGAGTACAAAGTAGGATACTTAAGTGAATATTTATGCTAAGAGCAGCAAATGTACCTAATAAGGTAATTCACTAACTTAGGTAATAAGATTACCCCGTAGTTTGTGCTCTTCGACTGCATTCTTAACAGCTGTTAACGCTCAGAATTTAAATGGCTGAACATTTAGCACCCATGCAGAGAAAAAGACCTGTATACAGAATTTGGGCTACGATGAAGTTAGGACGAACGTCATAAAGGTGAGTAATGATGGGCACAATTGTATTTAATTGACTGAGAATACAGTCCGGTCACCGGCGGTCTTTTTTGATGAGTGTAATTGTTCTCTAGTTTCCACATTATCATACTGCTATCTTTTCAGTAGCTCAGTTACCATTAGCCGCCCAAAGAATACTTTGTTTCATAGCATCTATGACCAAAGAAAAGTATTATTACAGATAAGAAATATATTGTTCTCCGATTTGACCATCTGCCTGTACATAATGGACAGTTTCAAACACATAACGGGACCGTGAAATACTTCCATGTCCATGTATGCGTGTTCTTCAAAGAGAAATTGACAGATCATTTCTTCTTCTTCCTCGTCGACGTCTTGTTTTTCTTCTTTTTCTTCTTAATCGTCGTCGTCGTCATCATCATCATCATCATCACACCCTCTTTCTCCTCCTCCTCCTCCTTCTTATTGTATTTTCCAAAATTTCGTGTATTCCCCATTTGAGTTTTCGTTTTATAAATCTGTGTGTCTACATTGTGATTCTGGCGCCCCTTGTTTCTTTCTGCAGCTGGTGCAAGATAGATTCATGATGTTCCTGTGCTTAATTAGGCACCAAGTCCTGAACCTCGAAAATAGATAGAGTTGAATGGCAGCTTTATCTCCCAGGAATTTGACACGGTGACAAAATCTCCCTTCCAGTGAACAGGAACCTGGGTAGACCCCAGAGCCGCTCTAATTATTTCTAACTAAACACCTCATATTTTATCACATCTATCATCAAGCTTGCTGCTATATACAGTCCTACGTTTCATCAACGTACAGTCTTCACACTCCTACTACTATAGCCAAAGCCCATTTCATTCTAGGAATTTTAAGTGTTCATTTTCTGAGAAATTTCTTTACAAAATTCAGTATAACCTTCTTTCTTCTTTTCTTACGAGCTCAACGCAACTTCTTTCATTTCGCTGCCCTAAGAATAACAGGACTATGTGGCATCCAAATGCTTGGTTTTTCACACTATGATTATTCATACATTTTATGATACGCCATTCGTCGGTGATTTCCAAAAGCAGTCTTTCTTATAAAGCAGTTAATACGTGCCTGTGCTCCGGTCGGAATTTCAGTATCGTAGCTCGTCGGTAACATCAAGTTGTCTTTCCAGAAATGCTAAGAATTCATGGAGTGAGTGTTTAGAGACACTTTGATTTCACAATATACGTTTGTGACAACAGTACACACGAACAGGTCAACTGATTGTTTGTGGAACTAGCATCTAGAGAAGGGAACTGTTGAAGTTCACCGTTACAATCGCAACGGTCTCTTCGCTGTGTAAGATTGCCTCCAGTCACTCTTTCCAGCACTTCGTTATCAAAAACTTGTTACTTACATTCCTATGTAAGATAATGAGACAATTTTTCACTTCTAAGCATGACAACTGGCAAGATTGTGGTCTTAAGCGTGCAGCTTGATATTTAGCCTTTCAAAAAATGAGATTAGATCGTAATTTAATAACTGGAGCCCATCGAAAAGCTCCAGAATTTTGTAACTGTTCTTACTTCTCCTAGAATTCGGCCTAGTGTTACTGACATACGTTATATGAATTACTCAACAAGCTAGACTTTTTTTAAGCAGCTTTATATATCCTTCCGCTGAGAAATAGTTAAGGCAGAATGTTTTGTATCAATCGTCCACTTTACCTTCCAGGAAAGTACTGTAGGACCCTTTATTGACGAAGACGTAAACAAATTCTGCTGCTACAATGGCGCGTCCTCAGGTTGCGGATAGAGGAACGTCCTCCTATAAGGAGGGTAGCTGCGAATATATTGAATAAGCAGTCGCGGACAGCCGGCGAGAGGTGGTCCTCCAGCTTGAGGGTTGGGCGAGGTGCTAACAACCCCTCCCCGTAAAAAATTTTGTTAAGAAATACTCACATGCGGGATGCTTTCTCTGAAGACAACTTATTTGATAGTGACAGGTGGCGGACGCTTGTGAGTGAGGTAATGAACCTTCTGGTTCCGTGAAATGCGGGGAAATTCTTGACTAGCTGCAAACAAGTTAGCTTCTCAAGAAGGACTCTGAACCATGGAGTAAGTATATAATTCAGTCAACACAACAATAATATTAAAATATCAACTACGTTTATAGCGACATGTTTCGACTTGAAGGAGTCATCATCAGGCTGTGTTTAGAACCGCACACGTGTATGTTTACAAGGTAACTGAGCACATTTGGGATCCCAAAAGGCCTACAGGGTTGTCATATAAAGTGTTATCTATATATAATACAGTTAAAAGTTGTAAAGCCTAAACTGTTGTGGTACTATATTAACTGTTTCTGATGTATCTAATTGATATTATGGCTCAAAGTTTTAAGCTTACGATGTATTTTGCCTGCCGATTTAGTTACTATATATTGCGTAGCCGCATGCCCTTGTTTGTAGTGAGTATGTTGCACAGTGTTCGTTTGTATGGACCGTCTCGCGTTTGTGTAGATACACCATCAGTTACGTTATTGGAGTATCTGAAATCAAAGTTGTTACTTTGGTCACATATTTAATTCCTGCTCCTGCATTTACAGAGCTAGATAGCCAAAGAACATTAAACACGTGCAGTTCATGTACTGTAAACAAAAAACAATGTGTTTCAAACCTGGATATCTGAAGCTTGCCGTTTTCTGAGGTGTGACGGCATGTAGACTGAGAAAAAATTACCAGCGCTTCAGTAAAATCCCTCTGCCTCCATCTTCAGGATATAAGGTTGATGTAAAATAAACCAAGCATACAGGTTAAATTTGTAAGTTTGGAAGGAACGTAAATGTGACACTCCATAGAGGTTAACGGTGGATGCAGCAGGTAGCCTATCAGAAATTATGGCACCTCTGTACCAGACTATAAGCCCTGTTTTGTCGAAGACTATCGTGATCTCCACATTCACTACAAAGAACCTCATAGGTCGTATATTCCAAACTGTAGACCTTCCTACAGTTTTTCTTAAATAACTCAATATCTTGTTTGGCAGTATTCTTTTCCTGTCTTATGTGCGGGCATGAATAGTGGCAAGAGAGTGCTAAACTGGAATTTCAATCTTGATTTTGAACCCCGCTTATGGTGTGAGTGTTTCTGCCAGGCGGTTCCAACGGAAAACGAAATAAGTAACATGCATTCCGCTGAAGAACTGCGTGTCTGCGACAATTCAGACATTCCAAAATACCTTCCGGAATAAGTACATAATCAGAAGTTCACAGATACATTATGTATGCACGTCTATGATGTACAGTCACGTCAAGCAAAGTGCAGCCACGACGCGTTGCAAATAAATAGGAAACAACAAATTTGCCCTTACGTTGAACTGAGCACCAGACAATGGCAGTGGAGGTATAAATTCACGCATTTGTAATTTAAGCACTAAGTTGTGCTGTCTAGTCACCTTCACACTCAGCGCTGTTATCACCAGGAGAAGAGCCGTCGATACCTAATGGACAGGAGGGTGTTGGGCTCCGGAATTGGTATGGCTGTTGTCATGAGGAGAGGAATCTCTGCCACTAACAGGAATAGAGTTCGGAATTCTGGGGCGTCTGGTAGGGTTGTTATATTGAATGTGCTATCCTGACACGTACTGTTGGAAGCAAAGTCATAATTCCATTTGCTTCATCACCTTTAACTCCAAAGTTATAAGGAACAGTTTCAGATTCGGTGTAATTCAGTAAGAACTGATACTGAACAACGTTCCTGGAAGTAACCAAGCAACTATTTCATCAGTTCTGACATGCAATCCTCGTGTAATTCTTCTGTAACCGCGCGTTTAAGCGTGTATTTTTGTTTTGTTTAAGACCATAAAGCCACAAAAAAAAATTTTTAATATCAACTAGGCTTGAATCATTTGATAGCCCAAATAGTGTATCTCCCTGGGTGCAATTTTATACACTAAAGCGTAAATAATTTAAGTGATACGTTTTGTCACGGACAAATATCCAATTAAAGAAAACGACATTAGTATACACTAAAATATCTCATTGTACAACAAATTCCATCGTTTCCATTGGTCTCATAATAGGGCGCCCCGCAGGGCGATTACAGACCTTGTTTCTTACGAACGAATTTTACCATCCGTATCCTTGAACATTCCCTTCTCTCAAATTAACATCACTTTCAATTCCTTCTCGTGACCATTATGTGTATAATGGATACGTGTTTTCTCCAGGTTAATCGCTGAAAAAGCGGGCCGGGTAGCTCAGTCGGTATAGCGACTGAGCTACGGGCTGGACGGTCCGGGATCGAATCCCGGTGGGGACGAGATTTTCCGCCTGTCCAGACCTACCCTGGGGCCCACCCAGCCTCCTTTAAAATGGGTACCGGGTCTTTCCCGCGGGTAGAGGCGGCCGGAGCGTGGGGCTGACCTCCCCCCACCCCCATTTAGTGCCGAGGTCCTAGAAAGTGTAGAGCTATACCTCTACTCACCCTAAGGGCCTTCGTGGTCTGTAAAAATAGTGAAACGTACCTAAACACTGAAAGACAGCAGCAGCTACCAGAACAGGAATATAACAGTCCTTATAAGCTTCCAGCTATCTAACTATCGTCTAGTCAACAAATGCCCCAAATGTTGTGCAAGCTGCATTTCACTATCTCTTCCGTAAGAGCCCGTCACCGGCGCCCTAACCTTAATCAGTCAAATCCAGTCCAATATCTCCCACCAAATTTCTTCTTAAATTCATTTGAATATTACCCCTCACAGAAGGGGCGGCTCGCCCATAAGGGCTACAGGGCTGCAGATCTCCCAGGAATTTTTAGAAAAATTAGACTTACTTACTTACTCCATGGTGCAGAGTCCTTCTTGAGAAGCTAACTGGTTTGCAGCTAGTCAAGAAATTCCCCGCATTTCATGGAACCCGAAGGTTCATTACCGTACTCACAAGCGTCCG
>Ga0136643_10004456_pt1 | contig 19327 bp, 11 predicted proteins | sample TergutLab28metaG_FD_96883 | JGI IMG/M metagenome (GOLD analysis project Ga0136643, IMG submission 96883) | Labiotermes labralis P1 segment gut microbial communities from Petit-Saut dam, French Guiana - Lab288 P1 (version 3) (version 3) | ecosystem: Host-associated > Arthropoda: Insects >...
CTGGCCAATATCTCCGTAACCATTGAACTTTGGATATAGGTGTTTTGGGTTATATCGGTATAGTTTGACCTAAGGAACACTCTCCCGAAGTTAGGTACTTTCCTCCTGGGACACCCTGTATATATATATATATATAAAATTAAGTAATACCTAATCTTAAAAATGGTGCATTAAGCTAGATTTTAATGTATAAGTAGTACGCCCTATATCAGGCGAAAAATTAGGAGAGGTTTGTACATGCTGAGTAGAGAGTTAGGGGTGTCCCAGCGTTCCTGCCACGTTGGTACATTTTATTTAAACACTCGGTTCGAACCGCGCAGTAAACACTTTTCATCTCGGTTTTAAAAAACAGTCAGTTTATGTTGTATATCCGCTGTTCTTTCCGAGATACGCACAAAACACGTAAATGCAGTGTGGGCAGAATGTGTAGTTTGTGAATGTTACACCTGTTGGTGAATCGAGTAAAGAGTAGGCTTTAAAAGGTTAATTTAGAGTCGAATAAGATGAATATTTGTGCTTATTGAATAGTACAAGGTGGTGAAGAAACAATTGCTATGTTCTAAATTGAAGGTTATACATCCCGTTGTGCCAATATAACAATATGTTGTTTATTGTCCGTCATACACAACACAGTGGTGCAAAGTTAATTTATGCAACAATTAACAAAGCTACATGTTTCAACCTCTTGGGGTCATCTTCAGACTTAGGTAGCCACACAGAAGTACCTTGTATGATACCATAATTTATAAGCCTAAAGATGACCCCAAGGGGTTGAAACATGTAGCTTTGTTAATTGTTGCATAACTTAACTTTGCACAACTGTGTTGTGTACGACGGACAATAAATAACATACGAGTATAATTGCTGCGTTGTTGGTATAGAGCCTAATAAAAACTTAAGCGTATTTTTTTAATAGAGCCAAATTTTGGTGTATATATATACCACACAACAAGGCGTCACGCCCAAGAGCATCTTTTTAATATTTACCGTTTAGGTAGCCTAAGTATCTGCCAGCTGTGTGATTTATCGAATACCGCTTGACGCTTGTACTGTGTAGAGCATATAGCTTACGTAATGGTTTCTTGGTACAGCATAACATACAGCGCCGCTGTCACAATTTGAGCCCCGCCCAGGCACCTGCACTTGTTCTCGACATGTGTCCACGTTTTGCTCCTACTGACTTAACCTTCGAGCTATTTATGTTATATCTGACAAGGTCGATCCTGAGAGAAGCTGTGTCAGCAAATTGTCTTACTTGTTAATGCTATCCAAAAAAACTAAATTACTCTTTTTCTTTTGATTTTTGTTGCGGCATTCTTGCGTGTTTATTACTATTTATGACGTGTTTCTCCTGCACGAATTGGACAGTTCAATTCTGGCCCGCTTAGTAGCGTTTAGGCTTCATTCCATTCTGCAGCAATCCTGCCTATCATTTTGAAATTGCGTTCCATCTGTAATTCTGTCAAAATATCCTAGTCTCAACCCTTTAAAACCGAGTGGTAAAGGTAAAGGTAAAGTTTATCCTATAACAAGCCATGACAGCACAGAACAGTACAGCTATAACTCTGTTCTTTTTTTTAACCTCAGCGCTAGATGGGGTGGCTGGTTAACGCCACGCACCCGGCGCTTTACCCCCGGGAAAGAGACATGAGACCCTTGTACAGGAGGCTAGTTAGGCCTCAGAGCCGGTCTGAACGGGTAGGGAAAATCTCGCCCCTAGTGGGATACGAACCCCGGAGCGTCCAGCGCGTAGAATAGTCGCTATACCGACTACGTTCTTTCGGCCCATAATTCGTAATTGTAACTTTATATAGCACCAGCTTTAAAATCTGAATATTTTACGTTTTGCCCAGAGCGTATTTGTGTGTTTTGTCTGGATCTCAGAACAAAAAGCGATTATTTCCCTTTACACTATTAACTGGTCGATTTTTATAACCGAGCGGGACTGTGTTTACTGCGCGGTCCGAACTGAATCTTTAACCCATTTCAGGTTTATTTTTCCTGTCTAAAGAGTTAAGCACGACGCTTCTCTCTTTCTGAGAAGGGGATTTTGTTTACAGTATTCAGATTGGTGTCATATCAGACATTAATGGACATTCTTATTTCGGGTCCTCGAAAAGAGCTATGTATATGCAAGCACGATGGTAGGTCTGCTACTGTAAAATGTCTTAAAATGGTGTTTCTAAACATGTAGGAAGTGATACCTTGCGATGGCAGTACTTTATTGAGCGACGCTGTCAGTTGATAAGAAGATCAAAACAATGATATGAAGCATTAGTAGAATAATAGTGACAGGCCCAAAATACTCGGACAGAAAATTCTCGCAGTGCCACATATTTGCAAAGCATCAGTAGTGTTTCAATATCGGGACCAGGATTTCTTACATATTGACGGATCTTGCTGAGTTCTGCAGCCTTTCAAGGAAACTGCGTAAGGTGTATTTAGACAACAGTTCATTGCTCTTCATATTTGCTTTGGAGTACGCATATAGGAGGGTTCTGTTAAACCAGGATGGCATGACATTGAATGGTACACATCAGCTTTTGGTTTATGCTGATTATGGTAATGCACTGGGTGAAACGTACATACTAAAAAGGAAACACGGAATCTTTAATAGTTTCTAGTAAGGAAATAGACTAGAAGTAAATATTGATACAACTAAGTACAAGGTCATATCTCGGGATCAGAATGCAGGACGAGGATACAATATGAAGATTCAAAATAGTTGCTTTGAAAGGGTGAAAGAATTAAAATATTTGGGAGCAAACTTAACAGATCAATATTATATTGAGGAAGAAATTAGGAGGAGATTGAAGCCGGGGAATGCTTGCCATCATTCAGTGCAGAATCTGATGTCTCCCAGTTTCCTATCCAAAAATACAAAGACTAAGATGTACAGAACTATAATTTTGCCTGTTGTTTTGTATGGGTGTGAAACTTGGTCGCTCACATTGAGGGAGGATAGAGGGACGAGGTAACAGGGAATGGAGAAAACCACATAGAGAGGAACTTAATTATTTGTATTCGTCACCAACTGTTATTCGGGTGGTTAAATCCAGAAAAATAAATGGGCTGGTCATGTAGCACGTATGGGGAAGAGATGAAGTGCATACAGAGTTATGGTGTGGAAAACTGAAGGAAAGAACCACTTGGAAGACCCAGGCGTAGATGGGACCATAATATTAGAAGGACCTTCAGGAAGTGGGACGTGAGGGTACGGACTGGATCGATCTGGCTCGGGATAGGGACAGGTGTCGGGGCACTTGTGAATGCGGTAATGAATCTTCGGTTTCCATAAAATGCGGGGAATTCCTTGACTAGCTGAGAACCGGTTAGTTTCTCAAGAAATACTTTGCTCCATGGAGAAAGTAATTAAATATGTTCACTTGATTCATTTAATTAGCACACCAACTAATGCATATATATAAAATTTTTACATTGAAACATTTAAAATCGCTCCAACATGTTTCGATCCTATATTATATATGAGTACAAAATTCAATTATTACTATATTATCTAATCTTACTAAATTGTTTTGACAATCTACTTAATAAATATACTTTATATTACAGACATGCTGCCACAGCACCAAGTTAATATAAGGAAATTAATCAGTGAGTGTTTTTAAACATGTGACTTTAGCAAGGAACAGTGTAGTTCCCTGAAGATGACCTTAGGATCGAAACATGTTGGAGCGATTTTAAATGTTTTAATGTAAAAATTATATATATATATATATGTATATATTAGTTGGTGTGCTAATCAAATGACTACGAAATGCACGGTGCAACGATAATGTTCTCTTGATACTTATAAGAATTAAGCGTAGGTGGGAAAATAATACAAAATAGTTCTGGAAGGACTAGAAATGGTGGACTTGCGCTGTTGTCATCTAGTTCATGATATGAAAATGGCGGGTCGTTTTGAATACGACGATGAACCTTATAGTTGATAAAATGCTGCGAATTTCTAGACAAGCTGTGAAACTACGAGGTTTTATAGAAGGACACTGTTCCACGGCATTAGTTATTTAGTCTCCTTCTAGCTTGAAAATTGTATGTTTTCAAGAGATTTCCTTACTAAAGACTGTAAACATTTGAGGGTTGTTTGACCGTGCATCTTCATCATGAAATTACGTGAAATGCCATCTTGATGCAACTAGGTAATTTTATTGATGTATACTTAGCTCGACATGTTTCGGGTACATACGTCCATCATCAGGAGCATTAGATGTTGAGTTAGAGCATATGGTTTTCTGCACCGAGTTTTTGGATGGGTGGTGGTCTTGAGAGCCGCTGCGTAGGTTGTGTGCACGGTGCGGCTCTCAAGACCACCACCCATCCAAAAACTCGGTGCAGAAAACCACATGCTGCAGCTCAACATCTAATGCTCCTGATGATGGGCGTATGTACTCGAAACATGTCGAGCTAAGAATACATCAATAAAATTACCTTTTTGCATCAAGTTGGCATTTCAGTTTATTTCGCTGTATACATTTGTTCTTCGGTATCACTGGAAAAGTAAGTGTGGAGATTAGTAGGTATAAATGGGAAAAGAACAAATAAATAACGCAAGGTAACTAAATAATAATTTCGTTATTAATTGGACCATTGCTTGATCACTACACAGTAATATAATTTGTGCCAAACAAGTTTCTCAGCCTGGCCTTGGATGTTGTTATACTTATTTTTAAAATTACCCTCCCCCCCCCTCTCCAAGCCTGTGACCACTTTCCCGAACTACTTTTAAATTAGAATTCTTGCGCACTTGAGTGACGCAAACAGTTGTTTATCTGGTTTTAATATGAAGGGCGTGTCTTTTCATAAATTGCTAGCTGCAAATTTAAAACTGATTTATATTTGTGTTAACTAAGGATCGTGCGTAGAGACACTGCAATGCCGACAGTATCTAGTTGAGCGAGGCTTCACTAGAAATGTAAATGTGAGCACGTCATCTAGTACACTCACGTAACATTAGGTAGCGCTGGATGTCCTGTTAGCAGCAGTTCATCACCTCGCATCTGACAGTTTTGAATTCCGTCCATATAATAAGTGGATAAGTGCTATTAGTCACTACAATGCTGCTTATATATTACAATTCTGATGCGTTCAGAAGGAACTACAGTAAGACTGTAATCCCTGGAGATGGCATCAATGCATACCGAAGCGCGTAGGAGTGATTATAAGTATGTGATTTAACATACACAATGTATTTCACATAAAGTTGGTTTGAATAAGTAGTGCTGTGGTGTATAGTGCATGGTATGTAGGGTAGCGCAAACTAGTCCACCTACACAGATGGCTCCAAAACAGAAAACCACGTCGGGCCAAGTATGGTTGCAGTGAAAAATTCCACTGAAAAACACACCGAAACTCAGAGACTAAATATCACATGTACAGTCTTTCAAGCTGAACTCTATGGAATAATCATGGCTGTAGACCGGATCCAAAGCCAATCAACGTTGACTCCAAAGCAGCACTACTTGCCATTGCAAACAAGCACACAACACATTCTTTAGCTGTTGTCACCAGATTGAAAACAATTGAACTAAGGAACTCTACTTCGATCACCTTCCACTGGGTCAAAGGACACGTAGGCCTAAAAGGCAACTAGAGGGCGGATTACTTGGCCAAAATAGATCCGAGCTACAATACTACCAACGCTTACGACGCAATTCCAATAAATCGAGGAAAGCAGATACTGGAAGATTATTACATAAAAATTTGGAACGCAGCATACGTAAACCCCACACTAAACTCTTCATACCCACCATCTTCCACAGACTCTCCCTTTCCCTGTGGCCCAACTACATTCTTACGCAATTCCTAACAAATCACGGCAGTTTCCAATCATACCTCCACAAAATGGAAAAGACGCCCTCTCCAACCTGCAGCTGTCCTGAAAAGGCTGTACAAACGGTCCACCACCTAATGACAGAATGCAGCCTATTCTCAAGGGAAAGACCAGCAGCACTTCAAACCCTTCCCCCACCTCTGGTTCTAAAACATCACATAAATACCGTCGGCGTCACAAGCTTCCTCAGAAATATCTTCCATTCGCTTCAAGAGCAACTGAAAGGCAATCAAACTCCGTAACAACTCCGAAACAACGTACTGACTAATTTATTGACTAGAATATCAAAGGCAATATGATACATTAGTTTTAATCTGAGCTCAACCTCTGTAAATATCCCATGGTATACCTACTGGTGCAGCACAGGTTGTAACCAACTATACACAAATAAAAAAAAAAAATAAGGTGTTAGGAAATATAACAACGTCCGAATACGCGTGGTGTGTGAGTGACACAATCGCAGGTAGTGACTGGAAGGACCTTCCATTCATTTTTACTTTTAAATTGTCTATTATTTTTATTCCTTCTATTACACTGTTTTAATTTTATATTTTTTACTTCCTTTCATAAACTTCCTTTTTTATTATTTTTTCACTTCTTATTTTTAATATCTTATTTCATTTTATTTACTGTTCCTTTACTTTCTTCACCCACTTACAGTTTCCACCTTTCTCTCTACATCTCTGTGAAGCGGTTCTAATGGCCACAGTTTTCCCCACACAGACCTGCTTACTGGACATAATACCCTAAGAAGACATCTTCACTTAATGGGGCTGACCATTAGTCCCGTATGTAGGAGGTGTCGTGCAGAGGATGAAACCTCGACCCACATTCTCTGCGAGTGTGAAGTTTTGGCTTCACTCAGACATGTACGTATGTCTGAGTTCCTTTTACTTGGTTCCTCAGGACACGAAACATTTAATTCTGGGGGCCATCTGGAACTTATCAAAGGAACAAGGCTCCTCTGAACTGGTATCAGAATATGGGGCACAAGTAGCCCGTTAATTAATGCCTAGGTTTTTCGGTACCATAAGGACTCGAACCCAAATGCTAACCCATCAATTTCCCCACACAGCTCTGACTGTTTGCTCTTATTTCTAGCCCATATCCTCCGTTCCTTGTTTGACTGTTTTTTTCCTGCGACTTGTGAATTTTGAATGTCTGTACGGGTAAATATTGGCAGAGACTTGGACTTGACAAATGAAAGACGTCTTCTCGTCAGAGGGGAAGCATCTTGACAACAAAAATGTACAAAAGTCAAGACACAGAAAGGATCTGTTGATGAAGCCACCAAGGGCCTTGTGACTGGCTGACTGTCAGTCCTACTTCGCCTTCAGCTGCCTGGCGGCTTACTCATCTACACTGAAGATGAAGAAGTACTGGTGCTTGTATAACGCACCACCACAAGGCACCACATGTCTTTACATTACAACCACACCTACAAGTTAATAGAAGTCAACATTTTTACACAAGGCAACACGTTGCTTTTGTACGAACCGTTGAAGTTACATGTGACATGATGAAGGTGGTCATAATTTGTAATAAAGCAGCTAGTTCTTGAGAAATATGCTCTTCTGGGTTATTACCGGCATATTATTATTATTATTGTCCTCGACCCCTGAAGATGGGACCGATAGGTTGTCCCGAAACGTCGGTAATAAATTACCACTACTCGCTGCGTAATAACCCAGAAGAGCGCACTTCTCAACCACTTCGCAGCGGAAGATTGAAGTCACAGTTTTTCCACGCAGGATATTGCTGATTCTTATTGTGTAAGAAACGTCTACAGGTGCCGGCCGAGTCGCGTACCGTTCGATCACACGATAGTCTGCCGAGAAGCCTTTGCGACATCACATCCCAGAGTAGAGTGCTGGTATGTACAGAATTTGTACTTAATAGAGAGCATTGTCCTTCACAGTCAACGTCTCGTTTTTATGCAGACGATTTTCCCATATGATTTTATCACACATTTGTACAGGGTCTGCAAAATTTGAAACAATGTAGAATAAATTTAACATGTCGCTTTAGTCTTCAGTCTATTGTGACTAGATGTGGGATGACTGAATCATTAAAGCGAATGTTTGGACGATTGGGTGTCGGGTTGAGGGTGGGGGTGGGGTAAGGTTTGTTCTTCGCTGCAGCGGGAAGACTGAGGCTGGTTGGTTCCTGATCTAAATTTTTTAGATGCATGTACCCAGAGATAAATGTGCCGGATCGTGAAGTTATTTTCTGCGTCTAGTGTCCAGGTTATGTAAGTGGACTGATCAGCGCATTCATATATCCTTACATCTTCAAGGCTTAATCAGACCTAAGGAAATTTTTATGTTTTACAGAATTTTGTTTACGTTGTATGCGATGCAGAATTAACGAGGAGGGTAAACAGAGCATTGTGGTTCGTCCTTCTTGTCTGGCGTTGCTACATTGTTCGCCCTTTTTACGTTGTATGCAGCAGCCTTGCATAACAGAAGCAGTAACATGACTCGTGTCTTTATATTTGCGAAGTTACCTTACAATTTTTTTGTAATGAAATCTTTATCTGTTACATAAGTTAGTATTTCCAAGGACTACGTTTACCCATTCAAATAAGTTGCACGCACGAAAAGTAAAATATTTAATCAACCAAGAAATCTGTGTATATTTGAAACTTTAAATCAATTTTCCATGTACGTTTGATGTTATCGGTCTTACTCTGTACGCTGTCGTTGCCCTTCGATTATAGCAAAAGTGACGTTGTCAGCTGAAGCGTTTCGGAAAGATGCCACACATAGATATTCTTGGAAAGAACAGGTGATGACGAACATTTTCTAACACGTTGAAATTCTGTCAATGAGCCATACTGATTTCCATAACAAACACGATTTTGAACGGAAATCTTCTACGCAGTTTGAAGGGAATGGAAGGATCTGAAGAATTTAACTAAATCCTGAGAATGAGCATAGTTTTTCTAGAGCCAGTAACTTCTGCCGATACGCAGAGCTTGTGCTGCCACCACTAGAGGTCAAGGCAAGGTAACATAATTCGTGCACTTCCCACTTTCAATTTTTAGGCGCGTTCGCAAAATTGCGAGGAGCGACTACTAGCTTCATTATGCCTGTCCGTCTGTTTGTCTGTCTGTCCGCCTGTTTGTCCGTCCTCACGGTACAACTCGGCACCCACTGGACAGATTTTCATGAAATATAATGTTTGAGTATTTTTCGAAAATCCTTTTAAAAAAAGTTTCATTAAAATTGGACACGAATCACGGGTACTTGAAGACGAAATTACATTTTTGATCTTATCTCATTCATTTCTTCGTAGAATGAGAAATATTTCAGAAACAGAAAGTCGTATAGAAAATCGAAATGCATTTTGTGATCACGAAGTTTTTCTTTTCGAAAATCGTATCCTTTATGAGATAATGTGCACAAATATTGTAGAGCAGGACAGGCCACAGATGGCAGTATAATATGGCGCATGCGCATTACATGCTGGATACCTAGGGATACAAATACACACTCAGCATGTATCATACTTATTGCTTTTCGACTGCATCCTCCGTTGCTCGACGCGCCTCAATGTTACGTTATACTTAAATTGTCTGTCTTTTTGACATTAGAATCTTGTTAACACATACATTTTGAGACGGAATTAATGAATACGATGAAGATTGCCATCAATATCGAATAACAAGCTTTCTACAAATGTCTGTCTTCAAAATATCCGTTAGTAGAAAGGCTTGCATTTTACCGTACTTTTTTACGTCACAGCAAAGCACCCCCACCCCAGACCTTATGACGTCACGGACAGGCTCCGCCCCTTATTTACGGGACCAATCACAGCAAAGCACCTGCCACCACGCGACCAATCACAGTAAAGCACCCATTCCCACGCGAACAATCACAGTAAAGCGCCCCACACGAAGCGACCAATCACAGCAAAGCGCTCTACCCCAAGCGAGTAATCACATTAAAGCACCCCCACCACCGAACCTATGCGTTGATAGACCGGCTCCGCCTACTTTTTACGTGACTAACCCTGTGATACCTGAAAGTAGGTCTCCCTAATTAAAATGCAAATGACCTAATTGATATATAAATTATCTCATTGATATTCATGGGTTCTATTTTGATATGCAAATTATGTAATTGATATTCATAGACCTTTATTGGTATTCAATTGATCTTTTATACAAATTATTTTAGTCCCAGTCGCTTTAGTTTTAGACCGGTAGAGAGTTTGACGCTTAATTGACCGCCATCTTGGATGGGCACTAACTTACAATAAGACGGAAGCGTGCATGTTTCAATCTGACAGTCAGCGCGTTGTTACTGTATCGCCCCAACCCGAGTTCCAAATAAATAATATAGTGAGCACACTTAACAATGATGTTATTAAACAACATTTTGTCAAGTAGAGAGGATAAGACGCGACGTTCAATTCTTGGATAAACGCGACCGATATTAAGAAAATATAATGGATTATTTTCACGAAACATTACCGTCAGACAGTTCCGATTATTATTTCCGGCCAACACAATAGCGGACTTTAGAACTAAACTGGCTACACCACTCGAGTTGTAACATAATAGATGGGATGTTGGACTAGTCGAGATATCTTACACTAAAGGATACAAAAAGAGGTCTTAGCACAATACATTTCGTTTAGCTTCGGAGGAAACCGTATTTCCTGTAAAACACTGTGAATCTGTGTTTGATCTTCTCAAAAAATACCTCAAATTTACGAACTGTCTATAAACGAAAAATTAGTCCGTATATTTAGCAACTACATAAACAATATCAGGGGCAAATTGATGGTTGTTTAATTCATGTCGCGGGGAAAATTCCATCAAAGGTAACAAATTTTGTATCTTATCTCCCTGCGCGTGTATATAATGGCATTGAAGATTTAGCAAAAAGATTTATGAACCCTGATAATTGCCGTTCTTCCACAGTAAGCCTAACCACAAAAGATAATTTTAACTTTGCTCAGCCTGAACCCGTACACATTTAACCGATATTATCAAACCAAATTTGGTTGGAGATTCTTATGTGCGACTGCTAACTTCCTTGCACTTCCCATCGAACACGGGTTACCATAGATTTGACTACCCATTTTACAAGCCCGTGGAACAGTCCTTTATAATGTTAATTTCGATTCGTCTATTTATGAAAACTGGTGACAATGTATTGTTTGAAGATAGTGATATTCCGTGCCTTGTAATATTGGACTTTAAAAAGAATCTTAAAAGTAATTGGTTTCAGTATGATAGTTAGAATGGATCGATATTCACGGTACTTCGTAAATAAAAAACGTGGTGTTGAGATTGGTCATGTTTACAGGGCTAATTTCAGGATGCAGTGGGGTAACGGTATAGGGTCCTTATTCAGAGGGCTCTTCCGTTTTGTTAAACCTCTCTTTTATTCAGGGGCAAAGGCGTTCGGAAAAAAGGCGTTGAAATCAGCTTCCAATAAAATAACGGATAATCTTAATAAGGAACCAGAACAACCTGAGGGTGCTATTTTCAAAAATAGATTCAGTGAAGCAAAGGGCAACTTCGAAGAAAAGATTAAAAAGATGACGGTGTATGGCTTGGATTTAAAAAGGAAGCGCAAATCGGAAAGGGCTCAGGCAAACGTAGGAAGGTGAAGGATATTTTCACAAAGAAATAATGGAGTGCTTAAAGTCGGGGCTTGACATCTTCCTCAAACGCAGTATTCAAACATATGTCGTAAATAGTCGCACCGTTACTTACAAACCTTTTGCGCCAGTGGACAACCCTGCCCAGTTGGAATTTTGATGCTCGGGCCATAGCGACTACTATATAGATTTAAATTCTGTGCGTCTACTCTTACGCGTCAAAATTGTCAAAACTGTTGGATCAGATGTAGAAGGTGCTGAGCCAAACACAGTGGGCTGTGTTAACAAATTGTTACATTACTTGTTCAGTTCTATCAGTATCTCGCTAAACGGTAATCCAGTTACTCTTCACGAGACAAGCTATCATTACAAGGCGTACATCGAAAAGCTTCTAAACTTCGGTTCTGACGCGTCTGGCAAGCAACTAGTCTCCAGTTTCTGGTACCTCAATTCGCCTGGAGAACTCTGAGGCAACAGTGGTTACGTCAGACGGTTAAATTACCTCAGCAACGGCAACACTGTTGAATATTATGGGAGGCTCCATGCTGACTTATTCAATTCAGATAAAAAGTTACTTAGCGGTGTTGACATGAACATTAAACTTACACGTGCACCAAAATCGTTTTATCTTTTAGCCCCTTCAGACGACAATAAAGTGCGTATCTAGATTTTGGGCGCTACTGTTTTTATCACCCAAGTCGAATTGAAGCCCCCTCTTCTTTTAGCGCACACTAATGTTTTAGCTATGAATCGCAAAGCACACTATCCTGTTATACATACTCAGATTAAAATGTTTACTGCGATTTTTGGGGCCCATCAAGTCTCTGTCGATAATGCATTCCTTCGACCAATTCCCGAAAGGATTCTCATAGCATCTTAAAAACACCTAATTCGTTGGTTTTGCCAGTACGAATCAATTCCACTTTCATCAATATGATATGACAAATCTTGTGTTCTTCGCAAAAGGAGTTCAGAACCCTTCCGAATGACTCACAATGGATCGCTCTTCACCCTTTGGAGCTACCTGGGCTTACGAACATTATTTTCAAGTACGGATATTCATCACGACGACCGTGCTGACATGATTATACTAGAAATGTTCACAAAGTTTTTCTACGTATTAGGGTTTGACCTGTCACCTGATAGGGAGGCTGACGAAGAAAATATAAGTTTACCTCGTCAAGGAAATGTGCGTATTGAGGCACGATTTAAAAAGCCGCTTCCTGAACCTGTGACATGCAGTTTGTATGCTGTATTCCCAGGACACATCGAAATGGACAACTCTAGGAACGTTACAGTAGAACGTATTGCATTCAGATCCATAAAGTTTTAATGAAACATGTAAACTATTTTCAAAGAGTGTATCCATTAGATCTTTTACCATCCACACTTATAAAGACCTCGATAATTGTCATTAACCTTGATAAGCATTACATGCCCGGCTCGCATTGGGTAGCTGTCTGTTTTTCCGACTCTGGGTACGCCGAATATTTTGATTCGTACGGACTGCCACATTCAAGCTTAAAATCATGGCATGTCTAGAGCGCCACTCTATTTCTTGGATATTTAACCGCCACAGGTTACAGGGTTTAACTTAGAATGTCTGCGGACATTACTGCTGCTTGTACGCAATCCACAGATCCAGAGGACTATCCATGACGTCATTCGTCAACATGTTTATTCCTGCTCGCTACACCCGCAACGTAAAAGTGCAGTGCGCATGTCCCGCGATCAGTTTGGATTATGTCCCGATGGCGGCCGGTTGGAGGAGCAACAGTCGTGCAAACCACAAATATAAATAAGGTACGTACACTCATATTCTACCAGTCAACAATGTCTCTCTTAGTGATTGATTTCACATACTTGGAAGGACGAGATGGTGATTTCGTGGTCAAGGAGTTGGCGGCTTTCGACAGCCAGACTAACAGGATCTCATTGTATGTCTTTAAGTGACCGTACGGCAGGGAGAAAGTACCAATGTTTAACGCCCGAATAAATGAAGCTATTGACCACGAGTTTAATTGGAATGATGGTGATGTGCTATATTCAGAGTTGGAAACTTGGCACATCGCGAGACATCATCCGCTGTTGCAATCTATTGCTTTGGGCCCCACAAAACACAATTTATTGAGCGTTCCTTTATTGATATAACTCAGCTAAGATGCCCTCTACTCACCGACTTAATTCTGCCAGCCGCCAGCTGCACGTTTGCATGTTACAACAAGTCTAAACATGTTTGTGCATTGCGGACGGCCTATTCATTAGCTCAGTGGGTCAACTTCCACATTCTTACTCTGCAGTATGCAAGGTGCCCTAATCAGCCGATATTTCTTTAATGTATTCCAAATGACTGCGTGGGGGTTACTTCGACGTACCTACTACCTCAACGAGCAACAAACAAATTACGTCTCCATCTACTTCAATGATGATAACCTCAAACCGGAAATGAAGATTGGAACTCCTTCTGGTCACGCAGTGTTAAACGAGATGCAATGGTTTATTATTGTGGAATTTAAAAGGATATACCCGAGAATGAATTGCACAAACTTGGTGACCCACAAAATACCCTCTCAGTGTACTGTGGACGGTATATCCGCATCACGAGTGAGAACACTCAAGTGCATCGAAATAACGATTGGTCACAGCTGCTAGACTTGGCAAGTGCTTGCATAGACAGAGAAGTGATCAAATACAGCAGACTCCAAGAAGAACTTGCAGCGTGGCGCAATAAGCGTTTTGAATCCAAATCCTTTTGTACACCTCCAGACACAAATGCCATTGATTTCGATACATTGTGGAATGAACTAAAGTATAAAAACACATCTCTTTCTGATGATCACTAAATTCTTATACGTGTGGATAATTTAATAAAACTGTATTTTTAATAACCTAAGTTGTATACTTTTATGTCATTGAAACAATAAAAAATCCTACATTGTATATATTTGTAAATTGAAAATTGTGTGTGTATTTATTTTCCTTATACCTGGGGTAGGATCCTTTAAAAAGGGATGGTTAAAGCAGCAGGATTCGAACCTAGAATCTTTCAATTATGAGTCCGGAATCTTACCGCTTCAGCGAACTCTTTTGAGAAACATAAAGTCATATAAAGTTTAATTTAAAGTTAGCGCGCTGGTCACCATATTGTAAAATGGTGAACTTTAAAGATAGGTTTAATTTGAAAGTAGCGCGCTGGCAGCCATATTGGAAAGCGCCAATTCAAATTTAATATTAGGTTAAATACTTTTTAAAAGTACCACGCTGGTAGCCATATTGGAAAATAGCGGAATTGAAACTTATGTTATAAAAAATTTAAAAATGGAGTTCATTTAAAATGGCGGACTTTAAACTTAAGTTAGCGCTCATTCAAAATAATAGCCGGCGCCAAGCTGTGTGGCATAATTAGTTCAGCCGCCATATTTGTTTACATACTTCATTTGTTTACATATCAGATGTTAAAGTTAGGTTAGTCGCCACAATGTCAGCCGAAATTAGGTCATCCGCTATCTTTGTTTACACCACGTGACCGCCGAAAGCAAGGTCGTCCGCCATCCCTGTTTACATGTGACGTCACGAAGTCATTGACCCCGCCGCCATGTTTGTTTGCATCACGTGACTCTGACATCACAAATTGGGCGGAGTCGGTAAACCCCGACCCTCTCTACTTCCGTTCGGTAGTTCAGTAGATCATGAGGTTGCAAATATACCTTACCGTTTTAGCCTAATGTACATGACGATTGAGACCGGTCATTTCTTCACTTCACCTCCCGGCCGCTTTATCTTCGCAAGGAACCTCAGTACCCTTTGAACAGGAGACTGGTAGAGCCCCGAAACAAGTCTGGAAGATATGGAGACAATAAAAAATTCTTGTTCCTTCCGAAAATGAATCCCCGGACAGTCCAGACCGTCGGATCGACACTACACGAAGTACGCTGCATTATTGGACACTGTGTCGTCTCCTTTGCTGATACTGTTGTCGTCAGATAGACTTCACCTGCAGAAACACCTTCATTGTGGATTGCGTGTGTCGCATAACAGAAGTCATAGTCCAAGGGCTTGTGCAGTCCTAAAAATAAGTACTCTCTCCGTAGGCACATTTCGGAATAGGACTGAGGTGTAGACCTGGGAGTGTAGTAATATTAATGTTTTGCGGCACGTGGCGCCGTGTAGTTTTGTGGGTGATTGTTGATGGACTACTGTAATGAACACGTAAACTGAAACTTGTATACAGTATTTTAGGACGTAAATCGGGCAGCAGTGTGGACAGCTGTGGCGTTTATGAACAGGTCATTGATAATGAAGACAGTAAGAAGTGTGAGCATCGGGCCTACATTCTCCTCACAAGGTGTCTCATAAATATGAGCTTCTAGGTCCATTTATGTCCAGTAGTCACATATGCATGTTAAACATGGATATTAAAAGAAACAACTGCAGTGTATGTCGGAATGGGGCTGGACTTCCACTAAATCTTATATCGACAAATACTACAGGTTAAGGGTCGTATGGCGTATCGCTGGGTAGTTTTATGCTGCCACCAATCAGATTACATATCTGATGAAAAACTCCAAGTATATATAATAAAATCGTCTTACTATATGTTCTAAGTTACTACGTTCACTATATATATATATATATATATATATACAGTGGGAATAAAGAGATAAGCTCTCAAATAATTTCGTAAGTGTTAAAAGTTAGCTTGCCTGAATATAAACCAAATTACGCGAATTTAGAATTTAGAATAATTAAATCCGAATTCGATCCAAATGTACGCAACTCAATTTAGTCGGAATTTCCAAAACAATCAGCACGGCTTACCGGGTAAAATTAGCAAACTGAAGATCATTGCAAGTTTCACAACCAAACTGTGTAGTGCCTTCACTTATGATCTTCTATACCAACTCAGGACACGTAACTGCAGTAACAATGTACATAGACGTTACGTATTAAATGCGTATTGAGAGGTCACTTACCGTGCTAATGGGTTTATATAAAGGCCAAGTGTAACGTCAGTTATTCCAAAAGATTTAGCGAACTGTCGCGTTACTTTCTGCCGCACGATGCCTGGAGTCCAATGAACGGCATCGGTATTTGCTGAATAAATGAAAGCGCGTGACAGTCTTTTCCTGCCTGTATGTAACAAATAAAATTTCTATTCCAAGTTACAAATTACAAGTTTTAAACCAAATGTTAATTAAATATACATTACACAATAATCAATAGACTAATGGTTTTTGAAAGGAAAATGTGAGGAAAATATTTGGCCCAACCTATTAAATGGATCATGGCGGATAAAAACTAATCAGGAATTGAATAAACAAATAAAACATAAGAACATAATAAACTTCGCCAGAGCGCAAAGATTAGGATGGCATGGTCATATCGAAAGAATGTAAGAAACAAGAATGGTCAAAGTAATATACTCCTGGAAACCCATTTCAAAGAGACCAATGGGAAGGCCAAAGATACGCTGGGAGGATGATGTTAAGAAAAAGATATACAGAGGTTAAAAGTGCCAAATTGGAAGACCCTTGTCCAGGATAGGAGAAGATGGAAGGAAGTGGTTGAGAAGGCCAAAACTCTGCACTAAGAGCTGTAGAGCCGTACTAAGAAGAAGAAGTTCCATTTATGTACCGTTGTGGTTCTTCCAGTCTTCTTTTTCTGTGTTCTAATTTACAAGAGTAGTAAGTGAAATGTAAAGTTGTTTTGTGAAAGCCATGGAGGCGTGTGGGGAATTGGAGTATAGCTCCAGTCATTTTTAACTTCGGCACTAGATGAGGGCGACTGGTCAGGTTCACGCCCTGCCCGCATTACCGCCAGTGAACGGACTACTGGTACCTTTTGAATGGAGGCCTGCGTAGGCTCCACGGCTGGTCTGAATTCTTCGGAGAAGAGAGAAATCTATTCCTCTGTGGGGAATCGAACCACGAACCATAGTCCGTCCAGTCCGTAGCCTATTCCCTACACCGAGTATGTTATTGTTCCACCTACCTTTGAAATAGCGTTGGTATATTACAATAAAATTTTGTGGCTTCTATGCGAAAATTGAATTCTTCTGTTAAAAACTATGCCTTTTAGTTTTAAAACCCACTGCAACTGACATTCATTCGTACCTCAGTGTCAAGTAGCGCAGATGTCATAACTGAAGGAGTATTGTCTGTCAGATTTGATTTCCAAATATTTGACCAGTTGTACGCGGAATTTTCTGTTTGTACACTTCGTGTTAATGTGGGGGCGGAGTAGTCTTATCTTGGCCTTGAATACATTTTTCCTTATATACAGACTTGCTGATTCTTCATGTGTCCCCTACTGAACTAGACTTCAGGGTCATATGTCTGGTTCTGTATTTATGACGTGGTAGTTAAGTCTAAAGCCTAAGGCTGAGGTAGATGAGTGATAATTATGAGATGGGTTTTAGAAGGGTGTATAGTGAAGGTGGAGGGTAATACAACCTCGGTTTCGTGTCCGTTAGCATTATTTAACATTAGCAGTGGTGCACACCGAGATACTGGTATTGTCAGATTATTAATTGCCAATTTTCATACATAATTTGAGGAAAAAATTTATGAAGAGGTTTTGTTGATCACACTTTAGAATTTATGACATACTTGTCTTAAAGGGTAAGAATTTTAGCAGTATTTGACATTGACAATGGTACACACCGAGATACTGACACTGCTAGATTGTTAGTTGCCAATTTTCATACATAATTTGAGGATAAAAATTTCTGAAGAGGTATTGTTGTCCCCACTTTAGAATTTATGACATACTTGTCTTAAAGGGTAAGAACTGTAACAAATGCGAAGTCCGGTTGGCCATATAAATTTATTATCGAATTTAGGAAAATTCTAACAAATTGTTCCAGGGTATTGGTAGGGACGATTCTATTTGAAAGGCGTAGGCGAAGGTGAGTAAATGATAAAATGAAATTTAAAGAAGTCAATTGGGAGAGCGTGGACTGGATTGGTCTGGCTCAGAATAAGGAGTTTTGTGCAAACACTAGTGAAACTTCGGGTTCGATAAAATGCCGTCAGTTTCTTCGGTAACTAAGGAAATGAACTGTTCAAGAAAGGAACAGCTCCATGGATTTGTTTGGTTAGTTTCTCGAGACTTAGAAGTGACCCAACAAGAGAACTATTGTATTTTATCAGCTGTAGGGAGAGGCAAAACATAAAGAGTGGCACTAAGCCAACTGTTTGTGGAAAGGTCAGTTAAAGGCAGTCTGTGACAAACGACGACTTGTGTAGCTTATAGGGTTTTATGTTGGAGGTCACAGTTACTCTCTGTTCATCATCGTCATCATGCTCCTGACGGGTTATGCGTGCTTCCTTTTCCTTCAGCCTTGAGATGAAGTTGGTCCCTCCATCTCTTCCTCGGTCGTCCTATGTTCCTTCGTCCTTTTGGTTTATATTGTAGTACTTGTTTTGGTAGTCTGTTTGTGTCCACCCTCCGTACATGTTTAGCCACTTTTTCTGGTGCTGTTTTATTTCCTTCACTATGTTCTGTACTCCCGTTTTTTGCCTAATACATTGATTCTTTTCTTTATCTAGTTTTGTTATTCCAAGTAAGTGTCTCAAAAATTTTATCTATGCGGCATCTAAACGTTGTTCCTTTCTTTTCTTCAGTACCCAAGCTTCACTTCCAAATTTCAATGCTGCTTTAGCTGTAATGTTGTGAATTCTCACTTTGTTTCTTTCTTCATTTGTTTTCCAAAATGTCTCCGTATAGCTCCAATTATTTTGTTGTATGTTTGCAATTTATCTTCTAAATCACTTCCGTATTCTGATATGCGATACCCCAAGTATTTAAAATCTGTTACTTGTTCAATAATATTGTCGTTTATCACAATTTTTACCC
>Ga0136643_10004458_pt1 | contig 19325 bp, 9 predicted proteins | sample TergutLab28metaG_FD_96883 | JGI IMG/M metagenome (GOLD analysis project Ga0136643, IMG submission 96883) | Labiotermes labralis P1 segment gut microbial communities from Petit-Saut dam, French Guiana - Lab288 P1 (version 3) (version 3) | ecosystem: Host-associated > Arthropoda: Insects >...
ATTGTTACATGTTATTACATATTGTTACATGTTATTACATATTGTTACATGTTATTACATATTGTTACATGTTATTACATATTGTTACATGTTATTACATATTGTTACATGTTATTACATATTTTTTGTCTCCTATTTTTTAATAATTTAAAACAACACAGAATTAAATATATAACTCTTTAAACTATGTCACTAGACACATAAATGGTATTGCTTGACCTTGGCTGGGTGATGCCACGGTGCAGTTCATCACTTGTTGTGAATGGATTAATCATATGGGAATATTTTGATACCGAATTATTATAATACATAATGTGGACAAACATCCCTAAGTATTGTCATGTGAAGTGAATGTTACTGTATTTTATCTTTTAAACATTTATTACACAATAGGTACTCCAGCAGCTTCACAGTTACCTTTAAGCTCTGATTGTGAATAAAAATGTATCATGCCTATCACAAGAAAGAAACCTGGCGACAGAGTGTGTTTGTCACATGTGACACCATAAATGAACCAAGGCAAAATTGAACCACTGTCACAGCAGTGACTGTATGACACTGGTGCCTCTTAGTGTAGCATTCACACTGTTTTACTGCACTAGTGACATGCAGTGTGGCCTGCTTTTGGGTCTGTATAAAAATTATTGTCTAGGGTCATATCGGTGAAAACTGTCACATTTTGCAGATGTTACTATCAACTTTAGAAGGTGTAGCCATTTTAAGTTTGTGTGTCACTATCTTCCTGCCTCTGCAGTTATGTGGGAAAGAGGTGTGCTGTTTCTTTGTGTGCGTGTGTATATGTGTGTGCACCAGCTGCAATGACTGAAGCTGAAGCCGCCAGCAACACAGCTGTAAATACCTGCTAAGTACTGTAGCTACATGAGTTCAGTACACATGTCACGAAGTCATTTGCACCTACATATGGACTCTGGCCCATTCTTCCAGCAACACTAGCAACCCCAAGAACAAGATCCTCGTTCTACTACATAATAATGTTCTGTGTAGTGTATTGTGTACTAGGTGTGTTGAGTACTCTGTGTGTTGCATACTGTGCCATCTGTTTCCAGTTATTTGTAAGAACACAAGTGTGTTGTTATAAACAGTACCTACTCTCTCAACCCCAGAAATCTGAATGAAAAGTGACACTGCAAATCACAAGATTTATCTTAATGCTAACATGATTACCAATTATACAAGAAAGGATGGACAGTACGTTCTATTTCTGTAACTGGATGATCGGCTCAGTGGAGCTGAAACGTAGTTATCGATTGACAGTTTTATGGGTCTGTTAATAATGAAATCAGCTGTGCCATAAAAGCTAAAGCAATCCCATTACAGGCCTGGAAAGACCTTGAGGGTTCCAGGAGGTTGAGGCTCCCAGATTTCAAAACAATTGGTAAGGCTGTCAGCCCTGCGCACTGGCTGCCTTTACCCCCCTGGGAAGTATTCCTGGTACTCCTTTCTTTTAGAGGCTGAGTCGACCCTAGGGCCATATTGTGGCTGGAAGGATTATATCAATGAAAAATTCCAATGATACCATTGGGAATCGAACCCACGACCTTCCAGCTTGTAGCACAGCGCCTCAACCAACTCCGCCACTGCGTGCCCCAGCTGTGCCACAAGAGATATACTATTACAAGACTTCATATGTGTATACTGTTCAGAGTGTCACTTTTAAGGGCTAGAATGGGTCTAGAAATCATGTGGCTACATAATATGGAGGAAGGAGTGATTTTCCACTTCCAATTCATTTGTAATCCTCATTTTAACCTTGGCTTCCTAACGCTTGTATTTCCTCATGTTTGACAGTTTGAAACCTCTAGTTACTATTGCCGTTCACAATTTAATGTAAAGTAATACGAATGACTACAGTAAGGCACCCAGCATATTCATGGCAAAGACTTTTTATAACAGTTTCTCTGCCCCCCACTTTTGTTTAATTTCTTAGAAGTGCCACCTGATTTTGAGTAGGCTGGGCTGCTCTATATTTACAGAGGCAGTATGATGATGAACTGACATCAACACAAGCAGCTGCCTGTAGTTGTCAGATGAGGGCCGTGTTGGAAATTTGATGTGCCTGTGATATTGCTGCATGCCGTGCCATGGCATGTTTCTGGCTGTGCATAGCTGCAAATTTAGCACTTTAAATGATCGTGGAATGTGTAGAATTCGTGTAGCCTACATAAAAATAAACTGATGAAAATTAAAGTTATTGGTATGAAGTGAAAATTTCCATTTCCCAGGGTATTTAGTAGGACTAATCGGGAAACAACTAGATGCATTTAATGAAGAATGTCATCATTGTTCATAAGATGAAATACCATATTTTATTAATACATGTATTGTGGTGAATTAACTGAATGGCTTAACTCATCCATATCAATCATTTACAAAAGAAATTTGTGCACTTCCATTAAATGTGATGTAACAAGAGTGGAAGGATGTACTTATAAATACATTTAAGTGATATGTACTTCTAAGGTGTGTTCTTTGCTATTTTGATGCCATTATGTTTGATTTTTATGTAATTGTGAGTACTGTTTCAAAGCCATTTTAATGGTTGTATTGAAAACAGCGTGACTTGAAATTTAACCAAATGTAATCTGTTTTTGTACAATGTGCAGTCTTGTAGAAAACTGATTAAATGTTATTTCCATTGGCTTCAGTTAGCAATGACACTGCATCTGCAGTGGAATTGAATTTGTATGACATCTTTCTCTTGCCATTATGTTCTGTTTCACGTAGTATGCAAAGAATTTTTTAAAACTAAACTCAAATTAAGTTGACCAAATTTTGGTGATTGCATTGATCCCCCTCAGATGTTAAGGTTAGCTTGTGGGACCAGAAGTTTTACTTGATGAGCCCATTACTATGTTACAGGGCTTATGTGTGAACTCCTGTGGTCAGATCCTCAACCACAGGTTGGGCGGGCGCCCAGTAAACGTGGCGTTGGCGTTCAGTTTGGTCCTGATGTCACCAAGAAGTTTCTAGAAATGAATAATCTTGACTATATTATAAGAAGTCATGAGGTCAAGAATGAAGGCTATGAAGTGGCTCATGATGGAAAATGCATCACTGTGTTTTCTGCACCTAATTACTGGTGAGTCCTGACATTTCTTCATTAAGATTATTACGATCCTGTGATCAGTTTTAAACTCTGGGATAGTAGGCATTTGGATGGGACCCATAGACATGGAAGCACTCCAGTTTATTGACCAACTCTGGTGAGAGGTGGGCTGAATTCAATGCCTCTCACTTGCCTTGGAATTATCAGGCCACCTGTCTGAGCAGTGCATCAACAGGAATAGCATTTCTGGGTGAGGCTGGTGTATTCTTAGCATCCTAGTGCCTGTCAGTATGTTAGTAATGTGGCTAATATTGTTGCAGTGATACAATGGGAAACAAGGGTGCATTCATTGTGTTGAAAGGCAAGGATATGGAGCCCCAGTATACAACATATGAAGCAGTGGTAAGTTCATATGAAACTTTAGGAGAATGTGTTGTATTGTAACCAATTATTTGTGTAATGAAAATATAGTATGTTATGTTAGAGTATTAGTTTATTGAGGTTTCCTTGCATTGCATTTCAAGAAGAGAATATACTGTTACACAGCAAGATGGGAAATGGTTGCAGTCTTCCATTTGTATCCTGAACCCCCCACCTCATGCAAGATCTTAAACCTTCTGCCTGCATTAAGGCAAAGAATAGTATGTGATGGGATATCTGCATTGTGACCCACAATCTTGGAACCATGATGGAAAGATAGGAAAGGTTTGAGCTTCACTGTTAATATTGGATCAGTAGCAATCGCAGGCACACAACACATAATTGAATGTTAGAGCTATGACTGATGACTCAACATCAAATTCATATGTTGGAAATACCATGTAATTAAATGCTGTTTGTATGTTGTGTTACAGCCTCATCCGAACGTGAAGCCTATGGCGTATGCAAATTCCCTTCTCAGTCTTATATGCTAGTGTACATAAGTCGTAGACTCATGTTTTAATATATGCTCAAGAGATGACATGTATATGAAGATGGCTGTGATCCACTCGCAAGAAAGAAGCAATTCCAGTTTTGGTGCTGAAATACTGGAGGAATCATGCTGCTTCAAGATGCATTTTATACTTTTTTTATTGTTCATTTAACCCTCACATTTCCTAAGCAAGATAAATTGTATACAAAGAATGTGTGTTGAGTTCAGTGCCGAATACAGCCATAATTATGTTGTCTTTTTGAGATTACTTTTCACAAGGTTACACATAAAAACATTCCAGCCACCCTTCTTCATTCACCTTGTTGCTGGAGTGAAGCCCTTAGGACTAAGTGGGGTAGTGGTTTTGTCCATGTTGCTCATTAGGATAATGATTGTGTCATATTGGTCAGCATGTCAAACACCTGATGAACCAGACCGTCTCTGTTGCTCCTATTTACCTGGAACAATAGATAAATCCTTCCTTGCAAAACACCTGTTGTTACCATTACATTTTAGTGCCCAGTGATTGGGTCTAATCACTTAAGATTTGAAGCATAATTAGATGCAGTAAAATGTATATGAAACATCAAGGTATTTGAATTTTCAGTTTACAAAATATGTCATATCCCCTCGTGTTTCACATAATGTGTTAACTAAAATTTCAACACAAGTTACAGTTGGATTTATGTTTATGTAATGGACACATACAGTGTATCAGGATGGCAAACAGTAGTTTCTTATACTTCGATTAAGAAAACTAATTTCACATCTTAGTCTTTTTAAGGAACTGATGAAAAATGTTATGAAACCTGAAGGTTTATGACAATCTTCAACACAGTCTGAATACTACCTGTTCACAGCTTCACAACCAAGTTGTTTGTGGTATGTTGTATCATCTTTCCATCCGAACTGTGTTCTGCCTGCCACAGTCTTATATGCTACATGATCTGATCTGATCTGCAGTTTATTCACCGGAAAGTACCTAATGCTTCAAACTAGTGTTTTACAACTAATGTGTAGCCACAAGATACATGAGTATAGTGAAACCCTCTTCCCATGTGTTTTGAAGACATGCTAGAGAAATCAGGCTGCTTAAGTGGGAAAATGTCTTGAAACAGTAAGCCTGAAAGTGTGTTATTTTGTAATTCTGAATTTAACTTGACATTTACTTTCCTAGAATAATATACCATATGAATTCTGCAGTAAATGATTGGTTTCCACCTTCAAATAAAATATTATGCCTTACCTTCTGTGATTTTGACAAATTCTTGAACACAAGGGCATATTTTTTATAAGCACATCTGGTAGATAAAGAGCCAATTTTTGCTGCAGCCATACCATGAGTAGTGACTTCACCTTCTCGTATTTAGTGGCTTTCCTAGTTTTCTGGCTTGGCTGTTCACTGACAGACTGTGTGAACACTGTGTCTCAATTTGCTGGAACCATGTCTGAGTTCTACAGTGATTTTTGTACAAGTGACATTTTGAGTGTGTGTGATGTCCACCTTACCGTCAGTTGAGAGTGGCTTGTGTTTTATGCTTGTTTTTGATGTAACAGTCATCCTGTATGCATGTTGGATAGTTAATTACTTTACAGGATGAGAACTCTTCACACATACATGTTGTGAAGTGCACACAAATTATACATAAATTTTGTCCACAGAATACTTCAAATTATTGAAGGTAAAATAAAATAACATGAAATAAAACAGTTATGCAGTCACAACATGCTGTTTACTGTTTATGCTTCTTCACATTTTAGGGTGACCATGTGCTATTTTCAGCTTTATAAATGTCATCAAGATACCGTGTGCACATGAATTCCCTTACTAGTTAACAGTACAAACATAAAAATGATTAACAATATCAAAGTCCATTGTAAGCCTTCTAACAACAACGGGTCCCAGACACTGTTAGGCTGACAAACACAGTCCACTCGTTAACCAGTGATAAACGACACTGAAATGCACACTTCTGGTAACAGCCTTGGACCAGACAGCATCATTTTGACACTTCATATTTGAAACAATGTGAACAAATCAGAACCTCAGAAAAATGTTCAAGATTTTGATGCAAAAATACATAAAAGGGTGAAATGTTTGTTGCACGGTGAAAGTTTCTTACTTTTTTGGTGGAAAATCCTTTTTAAGTTCGAAATGTATCACAAGGGCCAATGATATATACTAATTGTATAGTAAAATTTTGGTACTAAATTATTATTATTATGTGTGCTGCAGGAAAACATCTTAGGCAGTGTTGTCTTAAATGAGTTTCACTGTGCTAGCACAGTGACATTAAAAATCTGTATGATAAATTAAATTATTAAAGCTACAATATTTTTTATTTGCTCCAGTTTGTGCCTTCTGCAGATTCACAGTAACCCTATACCACCACCCTCTAACAGATGTACACTTCTTAATCCTTTAAGGACTAGTGGTTAGTGTACTAACTAGAAATTAAAGGTCTTATACTGGATGAGTGGCCAGTTTGCTAATCATTGACATCACAAGCTAAGTTGGAAGAGAAGTTAATATACTAACTGCTTGTCATTACTCCATATTTCCATCCCTTGTCTTATAAAAAATGAATCCTGTATGTATAGTGCACTGTGTTACTTCCTAGATCTACAGCTGTGCACTGATGACAGGATTTATATTTTGATTCAGTTGTGTTGCAATTCTGTGCATCTCAAAATCAGCAGTTTTATTCTAGCTCCATGGCAGAAAAAAAATGGTACATTGCTGTGAGATAAAGAGTTGATGATTTTTCAGAATATTCTGACAGTAGTGTCCCGATAGGTCAGTTGTGGCATCATGATAGAAGTGCAGACAGAGCTCAAATACACCAGCTGATAATTTATAAGAATATTCTGACAATAGTGTTCTGACAGAACAGCTGTGGCCTCATGATAGATGTGAAGAAGGACCTCAAACACAAGACAGTAGTGTTCCAAAAGATCAGTTGTGGTGTCATGACAGAAGTGCAGATGCAGCTCAAATACACCAGTTGATTATCAGAAGCTTCTGACCGTAGTGTTCCAACAGATCAGTTGTGGCCTCATGATAGAAGTGAAGACAGAGCTCAAATACACCATTTCAGTGCTCCTATTCCAGGTGTAAATAGTTGTGCTGAGTCTCACATCAGTTCAGATTCTTTATCTTTATACTGTTTTTGACGAATGTTTACAGATGAACTCTTGCACATTGTTTTGGTACAATCAGATCACATTACCAGAAGCACATTCAAGGACTGGAAGCAAAACGTGACAAGCAGACATTTCTGCTGATGATCTATATCATTTTCTAGCTCTGATAATCCTGATGGGACACAATGTTCAGGATGCTATAAAAGAGTACTGGTCAGCCAACAAGCCATGCTGTACTCCAGCCTACTCAGAAGTCAAGACGCATGATCAGTTTATACATGTAATGAATGTGATTCACTTTGTATATAATCAGAATCCACCTGATAGAGCAAATGATTATGACAGGTCGTGGAAAATGAGAAAAATTTTCATCTGCTTAAACAGTATATATTGTACACCATACCACCCCAATGGATATTTGACAGTTGATGAAGTAATTGTGAAATTCAAGGGTATAGTGGTTTTTTAGCAGGACATACAAAAAAAACCTTGATTTTAAATAACACTATACAAGTTTTGTGATAGCAATGGATACATACATGACATGGCAGTGTATTTATGAAAACAGCTTTTGAATGCTACTGCAGCTAACAAGGAAAGTGGAAGCTGTTTGATGAAAATTATTCATGGATAATTATTTTTTTGCCCCCTAATTAGTTTTTGTGACCTACACAACAGGAAATAAACAGCTGCAGCACTCTTTGTTACAAAAGACAGGGAATGGCAACAAACTTTTGACTGAAGACCTTGAAACCGAAGAAGGAGAAAGGTGACATTGTAAGGTGAAAGGAAGCACAAGCACTGTGTGTTGGAAAGACAGGAGGGAAGTTTATCTCCTCACCAAAATGCACAACCCCCACAGAATTGTGTCATTTTGTAGATGACTGAAATGAATCAAAACCTCTGTGCATTGAGAGTTTTGAGTAGGGGTTCTGTGGAATTGAGTGATATGATGGCAGGCAGCTATGCAAACAAAGCACTTTTTAAAAGTAATTTGGTGTCCAGGAAATCCAAATTGAAGTTATATTGGCCAGTAATTAGACCAATTGTAGTTTATGGCTGTGAAACATGGGTCTGCAAAGAAAATATACAGAAACTCTCTGTGTTTGAGAGGAAAATATTAAGGAAAATATTTGGGCCAACTAAGGAATGGAGAATTAAAACAAATAAGGAGTTGGATGAATTAATTAAACACCGGAACATAATAAATTATGTTAAAGCCCAACGATTGAGTTCGTTTGGACACACAAATAGAATGCCCAAAACTAGCATAGTGAAAAGACTACACAAATGGAAACCATTCACAGGAAAACCAGCTGGAAGGCCCAAGTCTAGATGGGATGATGATGTTAGGAATGATTTGAAGAAGATGAAGCTTGTGAAATGGGCAGAACAAGTACAGGACCACTCTAAATGGAAGGGTATTGTTGAGAAGGCCAAGGCTCAGAGTTGTAGCGCCACAGAAGAAGAAGAAGATGGCAGGCAGCTACAGCATTTCCTATAAGATATGGAAATGGCCTAAAAAGCTCTTTTCTGCTTAGTTGATCTGCATAACCTGAATGCCTTCATAATTCACACATCATGGGAAAACTTACATATAGTGTTCCAAGAACAGAGTGCAGGGAGTTGTGCCCGTGCCGCACAGGATATAAACTTTAATCCTTCAACTTCAAGATATGGTTGGCCACTTTCACAAGAGGTTCACCACTTTTGGCTGGACTTACAGGATTCAAATCATTATCATGCCAAGCATTGCTCTGCAAGATATAATGTATGGTCTTTGCAAGGAAAGATCTCTTAGGTCATTTTAATTTTGTGATGACTGTAATGTATGGCTCTGTGTCTGTCCAAACTTCATATTGGATCACACAAAACTCCAGTACTGACGAGCATCTCTCAGTAAAAAGTAACTGAGCAGTGGAGCCTCTGACATGCAACAATTGTGGTATGCATATATTCAAGTCATTATAACAGTGATTCATATCTAAGTGTTTATTCAGTTGCAACTGTCTGGATTATGTTACAGTGCACAGGTGAAATGCTAATTAGGTGCTCATGTCCATACTGCATCACGCCTTGTGGAAAGTGCACTGCCATGTTGCCATACTGAAGTCTGTAGAGGTCAGACACATATTTTATATGTATTCTGTTATGTTTCCTGCTATGTAACTACATTTTCAACAAAAATTCACAAGCTGCATAGCTTACATTTAGTTGGTATTTTAAAGATGTAAAATGCGCAAAAAAAAATTATCCCTTTAACTAATGCAATTGGAACTCTTCAGCTAATATTCTGAATGAAGACATCACGATGTGCTTGAAAATCAATTAGTATTACACAAACTTATGTCAGCACAATCTATTTATTCTAGAGTAAGGCTACATGTTTCGACTAGATGTTAGTCATCTTCAGGCCCCTACAATTTTGTTACCGGATGCTTTGTCCACTTTGGGATCCCATAGTGTTTACCGAAGCGGTCGCACAGAGGTCACAACATGTTGAACAAAAACAGTGGCAAACAACGTCAACACCCAAGAGAAGATACATCCACAATGTGGAACAAGACCAACCACAAGGGATGAAAAACAGAGAAACAACGAAATACACATATCGACAAAACCTCCAGGAAAACTCCACCCGACATTACTGCACAAACACTCCAGGAGGCGATACCAGAAAACTAACACAACTATCCATAATAAATAAGGAAAGCAGAAACATCCCAACGCCAACTGTAATACAACAACGGCATACCACAGTTGAATATCCATTGAACATCAGTGCACTAAAAAGGAAGGAATTTTATGCTTTAGTGGTTTCATGCTTAAACACAGCCTGCAAATAACAATAACTCTGTAGTTATAAATTTTCTAGAAAGCTTTAGCAAATAAGTAACCCACATGTAAACACTATGGGATCCCAAAGTGGACAAAGCATCCGGTAACGAAATTGTAGAGGCCTGAAGATGAATAACATCTAGTCGAAACATGTAGCCTTACTCTAGAATAAATAGATAGTGCTGATGCAAGTTTGTGTAATACTAATTGATCTTCAGCTAATGTTTTACTGCCGATGGATATCACAAGAAATATTTGAAATATGCCCATTTTAATAAAACTGCAAAACAGAAATAGAGAAACAAGGATTTTAATTCTGTCCAGCTTAACACATGGCAGACATTTAAATGCTTCTTACTGCTACTGCTAATATCAGCCTACTAATTCCATCCTTGAAAGTGTTAACATTTGTACATTATGAGATTATAATGAGACCTTTTTCTTCAAAGTACATTCCCATGCCATGCCAGTTGGGATCCAGACTAACTGTTTACAACAATATGTCAATCTTTTTATTGTAGGGAATTTCTTGCACTTATGACAGAATACCAGATATGAAGAGAAAAACTGTGTCATTGCCAAGTGACTTTGATTTTTTTGTTTGCCTGTAAGACCCTTTAAAAGCTGTGCTTCTTTAACTCTTCAGAAGGTATGGCTTCAAATTCAAAATAAGAGCCTAAACAGAGACATGACAGTTGAACTAATACATGACCCAGATACTGATGGTGACATTTCTGAATGTGCCAAATCTGACAGGGACAAGTCTGGTACTGTCGTATATGACAACAAATGGTCAGTTACATACCACAAAACGGTACACACGCAGGGTTGACTGATGAATCAGACAGATTGGGGTGCCCCCAAGTATGTAACACAGATTAATGTTCTGACACTGATGAGACCACTACAACATACACCTCCAGGTACTTTGATATGGAGACAAACGACCGGTGCAACAACACCAGCGTTCATCTGTTTTCTGATCATAGAACTGGCATAAACAAAATGTCACACCCAATGTAAATAAATACTCGACTCCAAACACCATTTGCTTGCTGTATTTTTCTGCAGTTATTTCTCTGTTAGTGGAGGAGATGAGATGGTGCTGTCAACAGTACTTGGACACATTAGACAGTGGACCTTCTACAGTACTTGACAACACCATGCCTGAAATATTATTCAAATGAGACAGCATGCAAGACTAGTGGACCATGACAGAACAGTCCCTTATGCAATTTACAGTAAAACAATGACACATGACCAGTTCCCACATACTCTGTGCTATTGCAATTGAGAAACAATCACAATGTTATTAACAATAATGACACATTATGAGAGACTATGGCAACTATGACGTAATTTTTACATGCTGATAAATGATGTTTACTCAAAATATTACGCCCCTTCTTAACATCTGGCTGTGGACGAAGTAACAGTAATTTTCAAAGGAGGTGTAATCTTTCAATAGTACATACTTAAGATGAATGAACACTTTGGTATATATATTTATAACTTATGCAATATGCATGGACATAGGCATTACATAGACATGTTCTTCAGCAAAAACGGAATGTGCGACGGCACGTATGACAAGAATTAATGTGACTGTTAAGACACTTTACAACAAAGGTGGAGGGAAACTGATGTAAACTTTACTTATTCGATGATCTGACAAAGAGGAAAATTAAGTGTGCCTGGAAAGTGAGGCCTAACAGCACGGGAATGCCACAGAGAAATGGGATGGCATTCTGTCTGGGGCATGAGATGACCTGAGAACAGTGATCTGATGGATGAAAAAGACTGCAAATACTGATAAATACCAGTATGTAAAAGTGACCGACTTCTCTGACAAACAGGGAAATGCAGAAACCATACTGGACTACAACCCAACCCAACCCAACTTAAACCAAACCAACCTAAACCCAACCTAACCTAATCCAACCCAACCCAAACTAACATACCCCAATTCAACCCAACCCAACCTACCGCATCCCAAACTAACCTACCCCAACCCAAACCAACCTAACACAACCAAGCCTTAAAATATAAAAATATAAACCACATATGAGAAATATATAAAATGAATTGACAACGGCACTGTCTACTTCTCCTACCTGATTGGTCAAGTGATTTTTCCAGCTCATTAAAAAGGCAAGAACAGGCATTTTTTACATAAGATGGCCATTGTTCCAAGTGCTGAAGTAACATCATTCATTACCCTTCCAATGTTTTTAATGTTGCTGTTCATCAGTTTCACTCATAAACTTACCACAAGGACAACACTGTTGGGAGTTTGTTTGAGACTCTCAGTGAAAGCCGTGGGCCTCACCGGAATAGTTGCCAATACTGTGATAGATGGATTGCTGAATGCTTTTGTCACTTCCTTCTTGAATTGATCACTCAGTAACTCCATGCGGCCAATCTCATCCAGCACCAAGATGCCTTCAAAGTTTGGCTGTAGTGAACACCAGTTACAATCAAAATCTTGTATGACGAAAAGTCTGATTATATCAAATGGACAGAAGTTTGCTGAAACTGACATACAGGTAGTTCTTGATCTGCAGAGTTAATGTGATCCTGAAAACTACTGTGTAAATAAAATTCATCACATAAAATGTGAACCATATTCCCATATAAGATAAGTGAAATGTCCAAGTTAGGGGGAGTACATTAACCTAACAAATTTACCCAAATTGTAGCTTATAATATAGACCACAACACAGCAAGTGTGATACAGAACACTAATTTAAGGCCAGGTGAGGCTTTATGTCTGAATGACCAGGTTAACTGCTTTACACATTTCAGTGTTAAAAGCTGGTAGCTGCCTGCATATTTTGAGCAACTTCCAAACCGCGATCCGTGTCAGGGCCATTTGTCATCATCTGCTATAGTGAGAGTTATGGCAATGAACAGCAATATTCCCTAAAACTCCTGCACCTCCAGGAATGCACTACCTCAAGTTCTTTTCCCTCCTCACATCACTTTTCAAGCTTGAAAAGATCTTCATTTGATAGGACCTCTCAGCAAGATTCACGCACTTTCTCCACATCACCTTTTCAACCCCTTCAAAGCTTGCTGATCATGCGAACTTCAGAATGACCAAACAAGTCTATGAAGTGTTTCCATTCACGTCAAATCCGCTGAATTTGTGCCCACACTGAGGGCATAGATTATACAACACTCCATTAATACATCCACTACAGACTTCTTGTATGCATCAGCAATTTTGGTATCGCTGATGGTGTAAGACCTCTGGAAATGTTTGACCATCATCTTGTTGTTTTCAGTTTCCTTAATGGGACCATTAAACATTTTCCTTAAATAATGAACCAACAATATGAGAATCATTCCCTGGTCCTGTGGCTGGATTAACAATATCATGTTGAAGGGACAAAACATGACTTTGATATTGCTGACAAAAAGTTTTGAGCCTCTGCTTTTTTCTACAAAGCGGATATTTTATCAATGGTGTTGGTAACATTTCTTGGACTGTGTTTTGAGGGTTCATTTCAAATTACGTGAGTGAAAATTCTTCACCTCATATACTCAGAACATGCCTACATTAATAACGCATGAAAATTAGAACCACGTGGATCAAGAACTACCTGTGTGTTGAATACTTACTTACTCACTTACTCCATAGGAAAAAAGTCCCTCTTGAGAAACTAACTGGTTTTCAGCTAGTCAAGAAATTCCCTGCATTTTATGGAATACAGTGGTTCATTACTGCATTCACAAGTGCCTGCCACCTGTCCCTATCTGTGTTGAATACAGAATAATATAGTCCAAAGTATAATTACTTATACCAAAATGCCAACTGGTAAAAGCTGCTTTTGGGTCTTTTATGTCTCAATTTCAGTAACAGTGTTGTTACATCTGTATCTCTTGCTTGTCTCATTTTCTGAACTGCATTTCATGACACTATGAATTCCAACTGTTGCATAAATTCCACCACACTCTGTAGTAAGAGTATGTAGAGACGTGACTATGCTGCAAGCCCACATATCAATGTATTTGTGAAATGAAAATTTAGAGTAGCTATGGGTCGCACAGCATGCATATGTGAACATGAACAGTAAGGTTTGTTAAATACAAAGAGATGGGGGGTGGAGAAATACAGTTCTAACATTACTGTAATGTGGGTGGCTGCAGTATGTCTCATAAATCAATAATTGGCTGGCTTAAAATTTGAACTATTGCTGAGAAGAAAGTAAACAGTATGCCTGAACACTTTTTTTTTCACAGGATTGGAAGAGTGACACTACAGTACGCAACAAACCTGAGTTGGGAACACTGGCAGAGCAAAAGTTTCAAATGACTTCAGAGTCACTGTATACCGTCCAACTGCATAACCTGATGCTGCTTCAGCACCAGCTGGCCTATAACAGGGCAAAGTTGAGCTGTTCTATAGAACCATGTTTATAAAAACATGACATTGTTGAATTACACTTAGCAGGGTTACCAGATATCCTCTTTTTCCTGAACATGTCCTCTTTTTGAGACATATAATTTACATCTAAGTTTTTTCTCTTTTTATTTGGAAGGTAAAGTTGTCCAAGTTCCTTGCCATCCATCATGTCACTAACAAAGGCAAAATTGTCAAGCTTTCTTTACTGTCAGTTGTCTCACCTACTGGGGTGAAGTTGTCCAAGTTCCTTGCCATCCATCATGTCACCCACAAAGGCAAAGCTGTCCAGGTCTCTCTACTGTCAGTTGTCTCACCTACTACAGTCAAGTTGTCCAAGTTTTGTACCATCAATCATACCACCCACAAAGAAAATAATACCCATTCAGGTTAATTACAGCTCTTCAGTGAATGAAAACTGTTCTGAGGGTTCATATGTGTGGATTGGAAGATTCAAATTTGAATGAAAGTATACTCTAAGGCTTAATGTAATTAATTCTTAACATTTTCCTTGTAGTCCATGATTCCTAGTATCTCCAGCAGCATTATTATGATTCTTCTTGGTTTTAAAATGTCAGTCAGTTCAGCATTAGTTTAGCTGTCAGGACAGTGAACACTGAGGAGTTGTATGGCTGAGGACAAGGGCAGAATATACAGCAGTGAATGGGGGGGGGGGGTAAAATTTACAAAGGACAATGACAATTGCACTAGGCAGTTTAATAAACACTAATAACAACATCATCTTAACTGCAGCTTATTACAAAATGCAATTATGACACTGTTAATGTCAGAAAAGGGCAGTGCCGCTCTCGAGCTATGTCAGTGCTGGGGAGGGGGGGGAAAAAGAGGCTTTTAGTCATTACAGAACTAAATCTTAATTAAATGCTGATCCATTGTTCTCACCTGTTTGGATCCCTTAATATCACTCAGTGGAAGGCGAAGGCAGACAAAAGTTGCTCCCAAGAAGTCATTATTAATGACTGGCACGGTACGTCACCTCAAGAGCAATGGGACATCAAGTTAATGCATTCCTTTTTTTCTCCTCTATCATTCTATCTGCCATTGTCTTCTCTGTTTTTAGTACATTTCAATTCAATACAAGAACAAACATAAGCAAGTTCAACTACTGCTTTATCTAGTGCATTTCCACTTCCATCATCATCTCGGCCCACTGTCACAACAGTAACTGTACACAGTGGACAGTGTGTGAATCATGAATATTTCTGCCACTTATTAGGTTTCAGTTTCTACCATGTAGAATTTTAGTGCATTCTTCCTATAATACACTGCTGTTTGTTCTCTAAAAGTGCCACAATATAGTCGCAAATTTACAGCCAATCTTCAGAAAAAAGTATTTGTGTTTTTGGAGTGAGGCTGAACACACAGTTTGTCATTCAGGGACACATGCATAAGTTGCTAACAAATAACTCTTAGACCTGCAGGCACATGGCAAATCAGTTACACACAAAAACATCTGCAATGATGAAAGTAGTTCAGGCAAGATAACGAGCTATTTCATGCAACTGGGCTCAAAAACTGATGATATAAATGTGGCTGAAGGTACTTGGGACTTTCACTGAGTGACATATCAATAGAGTTATACACTGATAGACTGCAGCAGTGGTGTAATGAAGAAGCTTTTTCTGATTGAGAAACAGCCTCTATGCATCAAAACCAAGGAAATTATTGACCCTTTGGAGCTGAATGATAATAGTCCCACAGCGCAATGCTCCAGAAAACTGAAGGACAGCTACAGCTGTCACCCAAAATGTGCCAAATGTAGCAAATGTGACTCATGGATACACATGAAGCATTAATCTATGCCCTTTCTCATATATACTTTACAAAAAAAAAACTTAATGCACAATGTGGCAAATTATTGTTACAGATTTTTACATTTGTTTTGTCTAGAATGAGGACAAAACTATTAGCACTAAACCATCTACTCACATGAGAGAAAATGAACTTTGTCACTGTATAAAATTGCAAAGTCTTTATTAAAAATTATGCCACTATTATTAAAAGTGAATATGACTGATTCTAATATGGAATTTATTCTCAAGATGGGTTGTTTTATGTATATTATGAGTAGCAAAGGCCCTAGAATTGACCCTTGGGAAACACCATGTTTTAATTTTCCAAAGCTGGAGAAACAATTCTGAGAGGTATTAGTTTATTTTATTTCAACTTCCTGTTTTCTATTTGTTAAATGGTATCTCAACCAATCTGTGCTTTTCCTTGAATGTCAACTTACATGAAGTACTTAAGTTGGTTTAGATCTGATTCACCATTCTTACACTTAATATGAACATCGTGTAAGTTGTGACAATGTACAAAACACGGAGAGATGAGGTCTGCTGAATTAGTAAGGGGAATTTTTACCATGCAATATGAGTTTAAGAAAGTGTCACACAAACACTTCTGAAAAAAAAAAACTGGTTCACCTGAAAAATATATGCTAGAATAAAATATGTAAAACTATGTCATCTGAAAAGTTCCTTACACATATAACGGAATTCTATAGAAAAAAAAAATATTGAAAAATCCTCTTTTTTGCTCCTACAAATATGGCACCCCTAAAATTTGAAACTTACGACAGTCTAGCAAGGGCCCCTCTTTCTCCGTTCAGCGTGACAACATCAAAACCAATGCGCGTCCTACCATCCCGGATCTCTTCAGTAAAAAATCCTCTTGTAGAAATGCCTGTATCATGTAACAGCTTGCATACTTTCTGCACTAATGTTGTCTTACCTATGCCTGGAAGAACCAAACTCATTATGTCACAACACTTCAATACACTTTTTTACAAAATGTGCTATGCTGGACAGGACCCTACCTAGAAATTGAGAATGACAGCTGTGCAATATTTACTGTCTTTACGAAAATAACGGTAAAACAGTATAATAATAATAACAATATGAGCAGTAATAGTAATAATAATCTAAGGAAATAAACTTTGTGCTGGGTAAGGTTTTTCGCGGTACGCTTTACAATCCTGGACTATGGAAGACGTTGGAAGCCGCTGCCCAACACGTGTGTCGCTGCTCTTGTGGCGTACTACCACTTTTCCAACGGACGAAGGTTAAATTCGGTTTTAGGCTATTCCTAGGATTGTCTAATCGCCCCGGTTTTTCGTATTACCGCCAAAAGACAGGAAACCCACACATAAAACAATTTTATTAAACAAAGTACAGATTATGACGTTACTCTCCGAACAAGAAGATTAATGACGTTTAAAGGTGGTATTCTAGGTCGTAATACCATGTAATCTGTTTACTGTGTGCCGACATTTCCTTCGAAAAGGGCAACATTCCCCTCGTGTGTGTGTGTGGGTAAGACTACACGGTGTCACAAGTCGTAATCTGAAAACACACCACCCTGAAAACCTCTACACATGTAACCTGATTCTGAGGAGTACCTGGAGGTCCAGTCAAAAAAATATGTGGCTTTGCAGTTCCCATTTTATATATACACAAATTATGCTTAGCGAAACATAACCCTTTGAAACAAACTCACGGATAATTATCACACCTCCGACGTGGTGTCGGTCATCACGGATTTACTTGGAAAAAGAGTACAACGATGTCGCACTCTGCCGCGTATGGCGCTGCGGACGTTCCTGAATGGTACGCAAGTCTCCCAAAACTCGACACGGTAGTTGTTGCTGCGCGCTTGCGCATTTACCTGTGGTTGGAGGCGCAGTGAGGGTGTCAAAAAACTGTTCATGGAAAATGTGTTACTTGCAAATTATACTGATTAATATTTATCAATTATAATCTCAAAGATTTTAAAAATGTTGAATGTTTGAATCCTTAAATGAATGGCTTAAAGCCAATCGACTCTCACTGGCCGCGACAGACACAAAGGCCATAGGGGGTCCATGCCTGTATTACACTATCAAAGATCTGTAACAAGCATTATGGAATATTTAATGAAACATATACAATTAAGTAATTGATTCTATGTATGATACATTACGTCAACGTTTTAATCACATTTCTAAGGTGATGGACCAAAATCTGCTGCATACCCGTGCAGCAGTATAAGCGCAATCATGATAATTGCTTTACTGTTAAAGAATAAACAGAAAGAAAATTATTTTGTTTAAAAATTACATAGGCACACGTGGAATGAATGTGACTCATTAAGCCTTATCGAAGGAATTAAAATGTAAAGATATGAAGTACAGTATCTAGTAGATCAGAATGGATGACGATACATTCAATTTATTGTGCCAAAAGTGTCACGCTTTTTTGCAAAACAAAGGTTTATCATCATGTATTGAATAATAACAATGGGTGCAATATAATGTTGGTATGTGACGCAACTTCCATCTTTCATTTCGGTTTTAAGACGGAATACCGAAGGAATTGTTTACCTTAAATATTTTCCTTGAAAATTTTTATTTACTCCATGTTTCTAAATATAACCGTACCTGTCAAGTATTTGTCATTAAATGTCAATTCAGTTAATAAACAAACAGTAACATGTTATGAGGGTAACAATTACTGAACTTAATTTTTTCAGATTTTGTTTTTTAATTCAGCCGATTTCTTTTTTTTTTTTTTTACCATTTGCAGTACATCCCTCTTTAATTATACAAACAGCTTCGCTATACGTTAGACTTATTTTTTTTGTATCTATTATTGTGATATTTGTGTTTTGTATTATACAATGTCTCAAGCAATTAATATTAAACTAATTGCAAACATACAACAAAATAAACGGAGCTATACGGAGACATTTTTTAAAACAAATGAACAAAGAAAGAAAGTTAAGAATTCACAACATTACAGCTAAAGCAGCATTGAAATTTGGAAGTGAAGCTTGGGTATTGAAGAAAAGAGAGGAACAACGTTTAGAAGCAGCACAGATGAAATTTTTGAGACACTTACTTGGAATAACAAAACTAGATAAAGAAAAGAATCAATGTATTAGGCAAAAAACGGGAGTACAGA
>Ga0136643_10004459_pt1 | contig 19323 bp, 11 predicted proteins | sample TergutLab28metaG_FD_96883 | JGI IMG/M metagenome (GOLD analysis project Ga0136643, IMG submission 96883) | Labiotermes labralis P1 segment gut microbial communities from Petit-Saut dam, French Guiana - Lab288 P1 (version 3) (version 3) | ecosystem: Host-associated > Arthropoda: Insects >...
AACAATTTCTCAACATGTTTCGGGCATCATTATGCCCATCTTCAGGAGAACAAGACGTATGTTACTGCATGTGGTGTGCTGCGCTGGTTCTGCTGGATGTGGTTGGTAGCGGTTGTGGGGTGCGAGCATTGTGAAGGTAACCTTCACAGTGCAGTAACATACGTCTTGTTCTCCTGAAGATGGGCATAATGATGCCCGAAACATGTTGAGAAATTGTTGAAAATAAACATCTAACTGTTGCATCTTGTTGGTTTTCTCTCTCACTTCACATGTATTCTTTCTTGTTTTCCACTAGTCTATATTCAACTGACGATATTAATCCTGATTATCTCGTCACCAGAGAGTAAAAGTAAATCGCAAATCCAGTAAAGCTTATAAAAACAGTTACTTTACGTAAACCTCTTGTTTTACACTTTCATTGGCCTAAAGATATTTAACTACATTTAAAAAACGTAAAAATGATGTGTATGCGGGCGATGGAAAGAATAAATTTCATTCGCGAAGAATTTATGAGAAAAATTTTGTCTTCTGCTTTGTGCCAACTTTTAGTTTTGTATTATGAAGACAGAGGCAATACGTTCCCCCGGAATGTGGGTTGTAATCACCAGCAACGTTGTATAAATTCATGAACTACGAAATGAGGATCCGGACTTTGTATTCGTGAAAACTTCAAATCTAATACCCAGTGAATAGGAAGTAGAACCGGTTCATTTAATGAAGTTATCAGTTACTAATATTATGCCAAATAGATTTGATGATACAAGAATGAATGAATGGGGACATTTGTGGAATAACATTAACGGTGGGACACTTGTCTCAGAGCCACTTACATACATAAACTGCCGTAGAATTAAACTCGGGCCTCCGCGATGAGAAGCTGGCGACAAACAGACTGAGCCATGTCACGGATCTAAACTACAAACTTCAAGGCAAGTTATTTCAGAGTAGTTTATTACCATTCGACCCTGTGTCTTTCGTATTACAGTCCCTCAATTACCACAAACACACACACACACACACACACACACACGTGCAGACTATAAAATCAGGCTACCTGTTCTTTCGTTTGGATGTGATATCTAGTCTCGTGTATTAAGTAGTGAGAACACGACGTGGCATAGCTTTCTTTTTCGTGACACAACAGCCCCTAGTGGGCCCGGGCCTCCTCATTGTTGAGGCTTCACGATCACTGTTAGTTATACACACCACACTCGGTAGGACTCCTCTGGACGAGTGATCAGCCAGACGCAGAGACCTCTACCAGACAAAACACAACACTCACAATAGACAGATATCCACATCTCGGCGGGATTCGAACCCACAATCCCAGCAAGCGAGCGGCCGCAGACCCACTCCTTAAACCACGCGGCCACTGGGATCGGCATGCCACTGCTTAGGTGTCGGTTTCTGACAGCGGGACCCCAGGTTCGCTCCCAGAACTTATCATGTGGATTTGTTGGTGAACAAATACAGCTGGGACAGGTTTGTTCTGTGTACTGCTGTCTTTATCTCGGATATGTCATTACGTCAGTACTGCTTATATATATACTTTCATCTAGGGGATATGAAATGAGCCCTTTAAGTGCCTTCTTTCCATGGAAATAGGATATCACTGAGCCATAACAGCGAAAACAATGTAAAGAACACTCATTGAAGTTTCTGGAGAAAAACACACTGAGGGAGTTATTTAAACCTAAGAAAGAGAAAGTATCAGAAATTGCTAGACTGATCAAATCTAGAAGGCTTAAATGGGCGTAATATGAAATATGCATGCAATATTTGATAAATATTTACGTATGTATACATATATATATTTTTTGTCGCTGAACTTGAGACGAGAATATTTAGCGGTAGAAGGCTTCTACGGATGAATACGACGAGTAGTCACAGGCGTAACTAGACTAATAGGGGGTAAAATCGACCCTGGGTCTTAGAAACTTTACTAAGAAAGAAGGGGAAGTTTAGTTTGGACAATGCGTTGATACGCATAAGCCCTTTCCCCACTGTCACCCCAATTCTTTTATTTGGCCCTCTTAAAATTAGTATTAAAAAAACTATTCTCACATAAAAAAATATTGGAGTGGCATTTGTCCCCCTTTCCTCTCTATGCCTCCCCCCCCCCGCCCCAAATTTACGCCTATGAGAGTGGGGAGAGTTGTCAAATCGAAATTCAGGCTTTCCGAAGCTGCACACACTTTAGCTAGTTGATGCCACATCGCCTCTGTTCTGGTGAATGCACTACAGAGCTCCTGTCTCATTGTAGTACTGTAAGGTCACCATCAATGTACCAGACGGCTTGTTAAATGAACTGTGGCGTATTTACAAGACGCGTGCAGAACAACGTTGCTTTTCGGCCCCGATATCGTGTCGTTGTTATTAAAAACTTGAGAATGTGACGTAACGTTTTTGCATGCTTAATTTATCGCGACTTCCTGAAGATGTACGTAGCAACAAAGGTACGTTTTGGTATGCGGAATTTATCACTAAAAGGAAGAGAGTAATAAGACTTAGTTTCCGGCTGTTTTATTCTCCGTGAAAGAGCTTTTGTTATTCATTGCGCAGGGCGATATGAGTCCCAGAGCAGATTTCAGCGTGATACAAAAGAAAATATTTAAAATTGCCTTCTGCTTCGGTATTAGGAAGAAATTAATTTTGTATATAGTGTGCAGTTAGGTCTGCTTGTTTCGTGTGTTCTCAAAATTAAGCGAGATTATTTTTATAGGTCAGATTAACAATTTGGTTTTTGTGCGAGTAATAATCCGAATTATTTTGTATTGTTTATATGAATTTTAAGTTTAAAATGTTTAAAAAAGATTTTAAACTAATGATAATGTAGTAAAACGTGGACATAGGCCTCTCTGTTTCGAGATATAACCCCAGTTGGGCCCACATATTACTAGCGTCTAGCCGATAATTGCTGTAATATTAGAGGAGACTTAGTGGACTTAGATTTGTTAGCTGCTTCTGACCAACATTCAAAAACTTGACTTAGATTGGTAGCTGATTCTTACCGGTACACAAAAACTTGTCTTCTATCAAGATGCTGGCTACACAGTCGTTTAAGTTTACTCTAACACACACACACACACTCACACATATATATATATATATATATATATATATTGCAACGTGTTTTATATACCGCAAAGATATAAAAACCCACAATCTACAAGCTGGTTTACATCAACTACATGTATTTTAGCTATTCCCAAAATTATGAATCCTGAAGTGACTATCATTAGAAAAATCTTTCAGCAGTTTATAGAAAAAGGGTAATACCAGTTTTGTTTGCGAGGTACATGAACAGACGGAAAAGAATACTGATATTAATACATCTGTTTCTCTAATATATTGCCTTTTCCTTGTAACATGTTATGATTGAGTAATTAAATTGTCCTCTGATAATAACTAGTAACTTCCCCGGGTCTTAATAGTGAAATGTTTTGTGGAGGAAGGTACGGAATTAATTTAAACTTCCTTTAAAATAGTCCATTCCTTGCTTTTTCAGGGTATTGCACCAACGAAATGCACAATATTAAATACATATGAATATTCAAGACATGTTTTAGTACAAGTGTGCCATCTGCAGGGAGCACAACATGCCAAGTTTAAAAGCAGTTGACACTAATAAGCTACCGTTTACAAGATTCTACTGTCTGTAGCAAACATGTACCAAAACACGTCGGAGCTATGTCTCCAATAATCAAGGTATTCGTACTTGGCATGTGGTTGAATAAATTGAGTGCACTGCACGTACAGAATTTTAACTATATGGTGATGAATTCAGTTATGAAGACATAATATCTGAAGGCAGATTGGGAGTCGCTGAGAGCAAGAACAGACAAGGGTTTTATTTAACGATGCTGTAATTTGGTAATATTGCAACACTGTAACGTCGATGGTAGGTGAAAGAAACATGACCACTTAACTAACGTTGGTGGAGTTTCACTGACAGGGGACAATTACATTATTCTGCAAACAATCTGCCACAATGCTACTTCTTCCATAACAAATCCCATATGTTCTGTTCTGTGATTAAATTGGCCCCTTCTTACTGCAATGACAAAAATAAATAGCTAAAATGTAAACATTTTCAGACAGCGGTTTTCTGGCTCGTCAAGTTGTGGAATGCGGTTCGTACCTACGAGAAATTTGGAGGCAAGAGTTTCCTCTGGAATGCAGGCAAACATATATCAAACTACACGGCGTCAGAACCCAAAAGACTTCAGTTTTAATATTCATTACCTTAAGAATCCCGTATCATATGCAGAAATTTAAATCGAGGTGGAGTTCTCATATTCTAAGAACCATTTAAGCCTATCTTTTCCACCACATCAGAACATAACTATGTGAAAGTCTGTGCCCAGACACAGTTTGTTCTAATATGTTAGGCATATTCGTGCGCTTTTCTGATCAGACTATTACTTATAGTCCTCTAATTATTGCAGCAATTTTAACCCCTTTCATGTTTAGGTTTTGCGTAGTAAGGCTTGTAATTTTAATAAAAATACTTGATTATTAACCATTTCCATGCTTAGATTTGTAATACAAACACGTTCCTCTTCTTGATATATTCATGGCAATTTACAAATATAATTCTTATCAAGATGAGGCTAGACAAGTTTTTACATCAGTTGTACCGCCGTTGACCACATATGGGAGACATAAAAGGGGGAAATAATATTCCAAAACGATATATATTGTAGCATGAGAAGTGTTAAAATTGCCAGAAAGGAATAAGAAGTTGTGAACTGACCGTCCTTATTCATGCCCATCTGTAGGCATTTCTTGAGGCGGCAAGCCTGGCACTGATTTCTGTGCGCCTTGTCCACAACGCAGCGTCCTGTGCCGGCCTGGCATCTGCAGGCAGAAATAATACAGAAACATAAATATTGAATCCTATGTTTCATTCATTAATACAGAAAACCCCCTTTGTATGTGTATGTGTGTGTGTGTGTGGGGGGGGGGGCAGTACGTTAAAGAATGAATGTTTAGACGATAGAATGGATGAACGAGAGACTGAAAAAGAGTTTAAAGTCAGTATTCTGATAGAACGAGAGAAGGAGCGACCGACAGAATGGGCTAATGAGCAGTGAGAGTAAGAATGAGCGATTGAAAGAAAACTGAGATGTGTGGAATATTGAGTGAGCGAATGAGCAACTGAATGAGGGACCGAGTGCATAACTGAGCGACGGTATGTGAACCAAGTGACTCTCCTGACAGCTGAAACAAGTGACTGACGACTGAATGTAAGATTGCGAGAATGAGTGAGCAATTGGAGGAGACGGCAGTGAGAGTGCTGATAGACCGAGAGAGTGCGTGACCGACTGAAAGAGTGAAAGAGTACGTTGAAGAGTGAGCGGTTGAGCAAGTGACAGCATAAATGGAAGATTGAAGAACGAAGAGTCTGGGTGAGATGATAGATAGAGTAAGCCAGTGCATTTTCTACATGATGTTGCTGACCCCCTGTATAAAATTCAGTTCGTCTCGCTGTGCCAGAACATACGGGCAATATCAAGAGCTTGTTACAGTTTCGTAAGGGGATGAAATGAACCAAAACCCCTTGGAGATTTTTCTCAAATCCCAAGTTGGCGGGGCTCATCTGCGGGTACGATTGGTTTTGGAGGAGTGCTTGCTGGGATTGAACGCTTTTGTAGGGAGCTTGGTTTGGGATATGGTCCGGGAGGGGAAGTGATTCATGACACGTACTGAGCCAAGCAAACCGGATTATGAAAGGGGCCCTATGTCCCCACCCCCCCACCCCAGGATTTAGTCCCGATTAAATCCATCTGATAACCCAATAGCTTCCCTTTACAAGTTCAAGTAAAACAGATATGAGGAGGAGGAGAGGGGGTCGAGACTAATTGATTTCAATTTCACCACGTGTAGACATGATATACTACTTAAAACATTAAACTGTCTTTACCCAATTGCTGCCACGTGCGGGAAGGGTTGCAGTTAACTTCCTGATTAAGAGTAACTGACAAAGGAAACCTTTTATATTGATAGACATATATGCGATGTCCTTTAAAATAGTTAATCCAGTTAACTAAATACAGAGAGCAGATATCCTTTCGCGTATTATTTATTGATTGATTGATTGTATGTCTAATGACGGTGTCATCAAGGCTGAATAGATAGTGTTTAAAAAGAATGTAATTGGGGGGAGATAAATTGGACATAACGTGGAAGAAGTGATCGTGTCTTGACTCGAGTGATTCTCTACTATGCCAAAATTTTACTGGCGCTTTTGAGAAAAAGCAGGAAAATTCCCATCGGGCAATTCGATGCCCAGCCGCAAATCGAAACGGGCCTCTTCCAATGAATGCCACAGACGTTAGCTCTTGAGATAGTTTGCTCGATAAGACCATCTGGTGCAGGGTTTTTTCAAAATTATCTCCCTTGCGTACAGCTAGGGCGAAAAAATATTCGAAGTGTAACATTACGTAACGAAAATATTAATAACCTATAGTTCGTACTTCCGTAGTTTAACTTTATAAATAGTCCATAAAAGGTTTTCATTTAAATATATTTAAAATAAATTTAGTAATAAGATTAACATTTTTTAAATTTAATTATAAGAACATCATATTTTCAAAATAAATTCGTATACCTTCATTGTTTTGCGTACTCCTGATCTAGAACAGCTTGTATTCGTTCAGCTACTCAGGAAAGTTCTAGATGTTTACGTAAACGGAGAATTTATTACAATCCCACGAAGTGTAGAAGAGTATGGAATTTGAAATAAAGGTTTTATTTTGAAGCGGAAGAAATTGTACGGAATTTGAAATAAAGGTTTACTGTTGAAACGAATGGAAGATTATGGAATTTGAAATAAAGGTTTTATTTTGAAGTGGAAGAAAGTGTACGGAATTTGAAATAAAAGTTTACTGTTAAAATGGATGGAAGATATGGAATCTGAAATAAAGGTTTAATTTTGAAGCGGAAGAAGGTGTATGGAATTTGAAATAAAGGTTTACTGTTAAAATGGATGGAAGATACGGAATTTGAAATAAAGGTTTAATTTTGAAGCGGAAGAAGTATGGAATTTGAAATAAAGGTTTAAGGATGAAGCGGAAAAGTTACTATTTGATTTATTTCCTGCGAAGTAGAAATTTAATTCCTTAACACTAGTTACAGAAACTTCCGATCTAAAAAGGTTAATAATATTTTTTTAATGAGATCCCCGTTATGAGTAATAACCACTTAACTTACTCTGTTGACAACGTTGGCATTACGTGAAATGAAAATTTTTTGTGTGGATGGACTGCGCACAGCTCTAGGTCGTGATACAACCTGATGATGGCCCAGGAATAGGGCCGAAACATGTAGTTGTAAACCTTACAATAATTAAACAATAAAATAGTTGTGTTTGACGGTAAGTGCCACGCACATATATTGCCATACTAATTATATAGAGACAGTCTAAACTGGGATAACTTATCAATAAAGAGATTAATTTAGGACTGTTCGAGCAGACCTTCGATTCCAGGCAGGGACGAAACGATTTTCTCTTCTCCAAAATGTCAGTAATGTTTCTGGTGCCCACCCAGCCTCTTGTTCAAAGGGTAGAGTGGGTACTTTCCCCGAGGGTAAAGCTTCGCTTGGCGTGAATTTAACCAATCACTTCTAACAGTGTGTGTCCAACTTAAGAAAAAATGTACAGATATTTCTTCTTCCCCTCTATGCTTTCAAATCGTAAACAGTCAAATTTCATCATTACTTTTTAACAGGTTTTATTTTAAGCCCTCGTAACCGAGTCACGAAATTTGTTTACAAAAGGAGCTTGCTAGTCTTACGAAGCTTCCTAAATTTAAAGTCACTCCTGTTCCTAGTGAGCAGTTACTGTGTTCTTCCAAAGCACTGATTTAGTAAGCCAAATCCAATAAAAAATTCGACATTTGCTACAATAATTAACAATCCAAACGAAACGGAAAAGGAAGCTTTTTTAACAATATAGCCTCTACGAATATTGTTTTCTGATCCTGAGAGATAAATGTTTATCGACCCTTAGTGTGTTAAACTCTTCCTGGAAATGATCAGACTATGGCATTCTTGGTGGTGGGAGCAACTAATTTTGTAGGGGGATAGTGAGTTTTCGGAGAAACATTGTATTCCTGGGGGTTCTTACTTCTCCACCTGATCATTCCGGTTGACCCTAACCCCTCTCCATCCCCTCTACTGTGTCTCTGATGCGCCCTTTCCTTGAAAATCCTTTACACGACGAAGGTGCATCCTCAGCGTGTTTACTTCATCAACAACTCAGTCTATCCTTCGACCCTGAAGATGGAGGCAGTATTTACGTCCAATATGTCGACATTCGCATAAAACATTGCACGGTGTCTCAACCGACAAAGCTTTAAAATCTCAGTAGAGGGAATGTGTTTGAAGCAACTCGCTCTGGATTAATACTGCAGCCTGCCTACCTGGAAAGGTCAAATACATGTAATAAGGGCCTCCAGGATTTATTTTTAATATTAATTTCTTTAATAAAATAGTAATGGGGGAATGGAGGAGACAGCATAACGAGGATTTAAATGATCTGTACATCTCACCCAATATTGTGCGGGTGATAAAATCGAGAAGAATGAGATGGGCTGGACATGTGGAGCGTATGGGTGAGGAGAGGGGGGTGTATAGGGTATTGGTGGGGAAACCGGAGGGAAAGAGACCACTGGGGAGACCTAGGCGTAGATGGGTGTATAATATTAGGATGGATCTCCAGGAGGTGGGATGTGGGAATATGGACTGGATTGGGCTGGCTCAGAATAGGGACAAGTGGCGGACGCTTGTTGAGTACGGTAATGAACCTTCGGGTTCCGTGAAATGCGGGGAATTTCTTGACTAGCTGCAAACCAGTTAACTTCACAAGAAGGACTGTGCACCATGGAGTAAGTAAGTAAGTAATAAAATATTATTACCTATTTATACAAAGGATAATGAAATTGTCGAGGCGTGTATGGCCAATGGGGCAGCTGCAAAATGTACAAAAATGCAGTCAGGAATCTTAAGAGAACATGACGCTTTGGAGATATATAAAATTAGGAGGAATACTACAATCCAAATTTGTATATTATCTTAATATTACCGATTAAAATTACGTGTGCTTTTCTTATTTTCCCCTTCCTGCTATATACTTCACCTATTTAATTCTACTTAATAGAGAGAAATAGGGTGTGGGAATATGGACTTCATTTACGTGGCATAGGATAGTGTCAAGTGTTGAAGACTTTCGTAGTGAATTTTCGAGATCCGTCAAAGATGGGAAATTCCTCTTATCAATTGGGTAACTGTTATTCGTTCATACGAAAACTATAAATATTTTTTTTGTAAAGTAAATATGTTACGGTTAGATTTAAGTAACTCTATTATTTTCCCATGCAATAAAATGAACTTCAGAATTAAGTATAGTCGCTTGGTTAATACAAATGCCGATTAAAAAAAATTACCTGTAGTACAGCTTCCTGCGAACACTGCGCTTGAAGAAGCCACTGCACCCGTTGCATGCAAGAATACCGTAATGCTTCCCCGAACTGGTGTCTCCACACACAACACAAGTCAGGCCCAGAGACGCCTTGTTCTTCGAGAGTGTGGGTGGCGAGGCCGGACAAGAGACGTGTCCGTGACCTGGTCCCAGCAGGAAGGATGGAGGGTGAGGCGGAGGCGTCCTATTCACCTGTACGATCGTCTGTTGTGCCGACGGTGGACATGGGGGTCCCAGGCACAGCGACAAGGGATGAGGACTCGAAGAAGCCGCCGGTGAATAGCAGTCTCGTGGTGGCACTGGGGATGGCACTGACCTTGGTACAATCTCTGAAACATGTTGGACAGAACTTACTTGAAGGACCGTTCAGACAAGAGGCTAGCTACATGTCTCTACAAAAAGTAATGGTAAATTTTTCTTTGCGTATGGAAGGGCTTAGTAGTAACGACGCTTTTCGGACCGCGATAGAAGTCTGAGACCAGTGACAGATTTACTCACGTATATTAACCGACCACGAGGCAAGTAACTCCTAGTACGCTTTTGACAGAAATCTGGCGGGGCTCCAGAGCAGGTTTGGATCTGGCGATGAAGAGATAGGAAAAAGTTCTTCCGAAAAATGGAATCCTGTCATTCACCCCGCAACGAATCTCATTATCAAAGGATCTCTCCCACCTTACTCCGTTGCAATTCACTTTAAAATTCTTATTTTTAAAGAAACCAATAAAAAAAAAAAGATGCCACAGAGTAGACAGGTAGACCTGATATTTTTTATTTTCCTTTGTACTTTTTTCAATCTATACAATAAGCCTGTAAATATTTATTTCAATGAAGTGGGTAAATCGTAAAATTAGGTAAGTCATATACCTATGCTTTTTATATGAGACATCAGGTTTGTTAAATTATGACCTCTCCTTCCTTGACGAAGCATGCATGTAATTTTAAACTGCATGTAAGCCTGAAGCGCGGATTTAAGTTAAAAAAGGAATGGGGTGACAATATATATCGATAACGAAATACTTTTACTTACAGTATACCACGAACACAAAAGCTTATGGAAGTGAATTAATTTTTAAAACTCGAGAGGAACGATCATCGAAAATTTAGGTCTGTAATCGGAAGGTCTCACATTTGAATCTGACTGCAGCTGCCGTAAATTTCCCCATTCCCTTCTTACAAAAATCGGAATATTTCCTCCAACTATACGACCATTAACTTCCTTACAGAATTTTCCTATTGATGATTCATTCCAATCAATCGTTCGACACTGTTTAATATGAGATGATGACAGATTCGAGGATTTCGTTCTTCTGGTATGTTACGTGGAGAAAGTTGGTAGTTGTTTACGGAAAAATTATGTGTCACTTTCAGGGTAAGGCAATCTAAGAATGCTTCACTCTTGTAGAAGCATCCAATAGGCTGTCCCGCTACTTCGTTAACCAAATACCAATTTACGCCACCTAATAGAGTGAAGTCCTTGATCTCACCAAGGCGGAAACCTGAAATTTAACAATGATATTTTCATTAATTAGAATAAAAAAGGAATTTGGCTACCGACGACGCAAAACCCACAGATTGACTGTCTATATCCTGATACACAAACAGGAGTAACTTACCTCCCCATTCTGTTATAATGGACTCTGCAATTGTTGCGGAATTATATAAAAGAAATCATTAGTTGTAACGAGTCACAGAACTATGGTACAGCCTATTGCTCCTATGTGACACATTGGTTATTTATTAATGCGCTTACCATCATAATAGCAGCGACAACACAGCGTTACTTAAAGCAAGCAGCGTCAAGATTGCGTTTTAACGTGCCATCTGCTATCCAAAATAAACCCCGTCGCTAATACGAAACGAATATCCAATGGTACTAGACACAAAACATGCAAAAGGGATATATCCAGACTCGCCTTCTAACATAATGGCATGCATAAAGCATCCCTGGATCTGCTCCCCTGTCTGGTTAGTTGCATAGGTTAAATCTCCTGCTTCCCTCCTTAGACATGGCTGTTCGTCTCTCTCTCCCTCCCCCGCTCTCTCATCTGGATGTAACGCCATTCCACCAGTAGCACTCTAGCTTCATTTGAGGGGGTTGGGGGTGTCAATAGAGTTAGAATTCGCGTTAGAAGGGTAGCCTGCTGCTGCTGCTGCCGTGACTGGTCCTTCACTATGAGTCTAGGGAAGCCTGGACTATCCTACAACTTCCTTTCCTTTCCTTTCTCTCCCTCACCCCACACATCGCTTTATTTGCGGTGCATGTGCCAAGATTGCAGGGCAATCGAAAATTAATTATCCCCAATGGGGTCCCAGAGCTGCCATTTAATCAAGCCGGAAAGGGGTCTCCTCTTCCTACATACCCTCCTCCAACACCAACTCTGCTTCTCTGTCTTTCCCTCTTGGGTTTAACAGTAGTAAGAGAGGCAGCGATATAGAACGAACCGTGTTAGGCGGTAATAGATATGCTAATGAAATTTCGCAAATTGCTCCTTCCCTATACATATATCTGTAGAGTCGCTTCTTGTTTCTCCTTGCTGCTAGCGTCACCGTATAGCTACAAACTTCACTCTCCATTCTGAATCTCCTCTCCCTTTAAAACACACACACACACACACACACATATTCAACCTAACCCCCACCACTTTCAACTTCTCATACCCCTTCTTACACCACTTTTTCCTACGGAAGGTATACTACAAGCAATCCCTTTAAACCTACTACCATTCCTGCCACCCACCCTATTTATACCCCCTAACACCCCTAAAACCCCTCACCATCTCTCTAGAAAAAAAAAACCCTCTAGCCTCAGTAGGCGGCTCTTCATCCAAACACGGAGGATAAAAATGCGAACAAACAGTGTAGATGCTACTAAATTTTCCTTACGTGAGCTGTTCTGTGCTATCGTTACCTCTGCAGAACGCACTCCTCACCCTCCGGGGAACTAAACAACCAAGCGGCTTAAGGGAGCAAAACACACGCACCGGCAAGTTACATGACTAATGGGAGCCTGCAACCTGCATCCGAAGCCATAAAAGAAAAGAAAGATAGTTTAACGAAATATGTAGAAGGGTAGAAGTAGACTACGACTTTATTATACGATATACAGACCCAAAGTTCATTAGTCTGTCCCTGCTAATGGTCTCTCTAGTCCATGAAACATATTCTGTGAATTGTAATTATTATTTCCCCCCAGAAATGAAGCTATATACATTAATATTAACAGTGTACTTACCAAATACCCTGCAGAAATTTCGTAGAAGCTTACGTTCTTATGGTTAATATTGTACCGTTTTCTATGTTGTACAAAATTATTAAATGCAGTTACGGTTTTCGAAGGCAGGTGTTTTCCTGTGATCACGCGTTTCCATATAGACACAGCGAAAAAATATTTCTGCCGTTGGTATTACGTTACTATCATTACGTAATCTACAGTCACGAAAATGACAAAAGATAGTAGTTTGTTCACAAAACTCTGTTACTTGGATTGATCTCATTCACTAGTGTGTGTCTATGAACAGAAGATATTTCAATCCAAATTGACTCGAAATGTGTCACTGTAGCATTTTATACACAAGTATACGTGATTTAAATATACTACGCTTACGTTTGTAATTATGTTACTCTTATAAACACTAGCAAATCTGGTTCGTAATTAATTTAATTCGGGTTCCTCAGCTGCAGAGTGTCACTCAGTTACCCAATAACAAATTCTTTTACAGCGAATGTAACAGTATACCACAGAGCTGTATTCTGATCCAGATGCGTACAGCCCACATTTGCACACTGTATTTAAAATCCATTTTAATGTTAACCTTACATCTAAGCCATCGTTTCCCAAATGGTTCTTCTCTCCAGATATTCCCACTAAATCCGAGTCACCGCCTCACATATCTCCCATAACCGCCATAAATCACTGCCCCGTCAAATATTCCTTTACTTCATAACAATAACAATATTTACTTATGTCTGCAGACCTATGTAATTATTTTCGTTGTACTTTCATTTATTTTCCTTCGGCTCAAATATTTTCCTCAGTAGAATTACTATTTTCTCAAATACTCTGCATTTGCTTTCTTTAGATATGTTAAGTAAGTTTCACATCTTTAAAAATAAGGGGCAGGATAATTATGCTTCTTTGCGTGTCTCTATATGTGTGTGTGTGTGTGTGTGTTTGTGTGTGTAACAAATTTTCCTCTTTCTGTCTTCATCTTAAAAATTCTAGATGGTCAAAATCACTGTGAAATTGAAGAAGAATAAATTGTAGTCAGTGGTGGATTATAACTGCACACACAGGCAGCGGTAACACAAGACAAATGGTTGTCTTTTACCAAGAGTATAGTCGGCCACAGCATGTAGCTGATCATACACAAAAACATCTAGCACCGTAATTTAGCATGTGTACAGCATTGTCTTTAAGTAGAGGTAAAGAAAGCCTATTCAGTCCCAGAGGATTCCAGGAGGTTGAGGCTCCCAGATTTCAAGATAATCGGCAAGATTGTCAGCCTTAAGCACTAGCCGCATTTACCTAGCAGAAAATATCCCTGGTACTCATTTCTGTTAGAGGCTACGTCGAAACCAGAGCCATAGTGCGGCCGGAAGTATTATGTCAACAATAAATTTCATTGACACCATCGGGAATCGAATCCGCGACCTTCCGGATTGCAGCGCCGTGCCTCTAGCAACTGAGCCACCACTTTCACCTTGTCTTCAAATACACCACGCTTCTTCACGGATGGTTCGGACGAACCAAGAAGAGGCATAGTTTATCAAAGAGCTTGCTACAATGACGTGTCTCTGTATTTACATGCATCCTGAATAGATTCACCCATTTCAGTTACTATGCACCTAACGGCCGTTCTGAGTGATTATTCTGCTGATTTTCTCGTATTTTAAGAATACCGGGTAGGGAAACCTTCAGACATGTCAATACTGCCACATTCCAAAATACTGTTAATTCCTTGGTCATAATAAACTTTCCATTTCATTCAGCTGTGTAAGATTTTTGCTTAAATGGGTGTTAAACTTCCTAGTTGTTTTATTTATTCCAACTCTATATTAGCCTCTACTAACGTATTCATTTTTCTAACAGTTGCTACTCTGCAAGCCTAGTCCCTCTACCGTACCCAGACCTTAAAACATAAAAGATATTTCACTGCTACAGGCAGGTCCGTAATCAGCTTACCACTTCGCTGATAGTTTCTCTCTTTCTTTCTCCTTACCATCTACCATATTTGTATTTCTCTGTCTTCGATGGAATTGCTTTTATGAGTAGGGAATACAAATTTTTTATGTCTTTTCTTTTCTCTTGTATACACTGACAATCCAGCTTTCTCTTCTGTCTTTATTCTGCTATGTGTAGCAAGTATTTATAAATAGGACCAAAAGTTGAGAGAGAACTCCTGCTATTCGTTTTTATTGAATCATGTAGAAGTTCGCTGCAAAAGATCAGTTGGTTATATTTTACCTGTAGGTAAAAGTTATCCATGACTTTCTTGGACAGCCACAGGGGGTAGGCGGAATTACAACTCCCACACACTTGCACCCCGGCATTAAAGAATTTGAGTGGTCAACACCAGGCTCGGGCCGCTTTACCCCCGAGAAAGGCCCAGTACCCTTTGTACAGGAGGCTATTATTTTCCAATAGGAAGAGAAAATTTCAGCAATGAAGAAGACTGGAACTTACGTTTGAGTATCTGGAGCTGCAACACTCTTAGTATCGTGCTAGACATGTACCTTGCTAAATGGGTGTCTTGAAAGAGTTTTTTTGGCATTATGTATTTTCGATGCTATTTGTTTTCACAGGCAGAAGAGTTACATCGAGACAGTAATCTATACAAAAGTATGCATGCTCATTGAGTTTCTCGTTACTTTTTCAAAAAGGGTATATGTTGGTAATTAATGACACTTTAACAAACAATTTTTTTTAATCATTTAAGGAATTAATATAGCGCAGTCCTCAAAAACACACATAAAATAATCTGAACATTACTACAATACCTACAAGTTAAGAGTCAGCATATTCTCCCGAGGGCTGGATTCGTTGACTTCGCAGAGATCGTCCGCCGGAAAGTTTCTTAACTGTTTACAATAGCTGTTAAACTTAACAATTACTGGCATTGACTTACACAGCTCTGTCGTGTTATAAGTGTTGGAAATGGAAATTGTAAACAAAAGTAGTTACGTTTAGGCCCTTAAGAGACTTATGCTTTATTATTCCTTTCAATCCAGCCATCTCCGTTTATTTTTTATTCTGTTAGACCAATATTTTCTTTGTATTGTACACTGGGACACAAGTGAATCAGCACGACTGTTTCCGACCGAAACTGTAAGTTGCTCACCCCTGACACAGGCTAACCTACAAAGCTTGAACACCATATCTAAATAAAACAAGTATAAACGCTCCACAGATATCTTCAGCTTCTTGATATTAATCTGTTAAAAACTATTTGGGACCTAATTCGACCCGTCAGACAGCGCACCAAATGATCTGCTTTCAGGCCCCCCTACCCCCTACCCCCCCCTTTTTTTTCACTCGATTCCTTCCAGAAGAGTAAGCACGTGCAGTAGGTAACATCATGGCGGTACAATTACTGGCATCCACGCCACAGCCATTAACAGTGTTACTCACCACGAGTGCAATCCAGTTAGCTGTGGCTGTCAGCAATGATCACAACGACTCTCGCCTCCACTTGTTAGTGAAGGACGGATGGACACCAAAGGGGGCTTCTAGGAGTTCCGAGCATTGAACAGAATATTCGTATTTCCTCAGCTGACCAGTGAACTTCTTGCTTTTGTGATATATGAATCTTGTTCGACGTTATCAAACAAAGCGTGTAACTTAACACAATTCCCATGTTCACACCAGACTGATTAGGTGGAAAACAGGGAGAATTTTAATTTTCAGCCCTCAATAGACACAATTGTTGGCCACTCCTTACTTATTATGCACATTAGCAAAATTACGAAAAGTGACTATTAGCTTCGTTACATTTGTCTGTCTGTCCTTCCATCCGCCTGGAAGATCTCGTCTCCCATTAGACGGATTTTCGTGAAATTTTATGTTTGGATATTTTTTCAAAATTTATCGAGAGAATTCTAATTTATTGATATCTGACAAGATTAATGGCTACTTTACATGAAGATCTAAGTTTATTTATGATAGTGTATCACTGAATTCTTAGAACGAGATATGTTTCAGATAAAATTTGTGGACAAAATCAAAACACGCATTTTATGTTCCATAAAGCCTTTTTTCCCCTAAAATCGTACCTTTTATGAGAAAATGTGGAAACACGTTATACAGCCGGACAGGCCACAGATGAAAATATAATATGGTGCATGCACTTTGCATGCTATGTAACTTAGGCTACAGAAAAAAATTCAGAGTATGTAATACTTCTACATATTCCCACGGCAAAAATTGATTTGTTAAAGCGCTTCAGTGTTGCGGTTATACGTACGAGTACATTACCATCTCGTTCATACGAGATGCCAAACACCAACATTTGAAGAGTAAATGGTATATTTTACACGTAATATTGTAAAGTGGCCCTTTTCGAAATACACCATATTTCTACGCTTAGCACTTTTACAGTGACGGCAGACAGTTCAGCGATCACTGTAGTTCTAATATGCCTTCAGTCGGGGTCCACTCGGGGTAGTATGATATATGTAATTACTCCTGTAATTTTACTGACCATAAATAAAGAAGGTGATAGAAATTGCTTCCTTCGGCTCGTGGAGACCGAGACCACATCTTAGAACACCTTGTTCACTGCGCGTAAAATTTTGTATATGAAACCGAATACAATATAGCTTGATTGTCTGCAGTTCGAGGTCCTCGTACTTTATCGAGTAATGTGCCTCACAAATGAAGAGAACACGCGATTTGTGGTCTTGTGAACAAGAAGGATAAAATTGAATACTTGGCGATTCTGTCACCAAGACTCTTTGTCAACAACGCATAGAAATATTTGTATTTTGAGCCGTTCAACTCACTTGTTCAAAAAAAATCACAGGTTTTCTCGTAACTGGAACTGTGTTTAGCTTCCAATGAAAAATTCGCTACAGGGCGTGACACTGTAGACCAGGTCTGTCAAAAGCGCAACCCACTGAGTTTTATTATGTGGCCAGTTTATATTTTGGTATTTATTAAGTTTTATATCCATTTCTGAACACAATATCAAACAACAATGATTATTGACAGAATTTCTTTTTTCTGCCCATGACATTTCTTTATATATTCAAGTTTTATATATATTTTACGTACAGCCACAGCCCAGTAACTGTAAACATTCCGTTAGCACTTCCAGCACAAAAAAAAGCCAAGATGGGATAGAATTTTAAAAAAGTGTATAGGACAATACAAGCACAGACTTTATTTCATATTACTGAATGTAAAATTATATCAACTAGAATTTTGCTGAAAGCCTTTGTATTCCCTTACTTATTCATAATTTCATACCACTTAATAAATGTGAAATTGTTCATTATTAGTATATTTAAGTTACTATAAATTTAAACTGAATACATAAGAATATTTTTCGAAAAACTTACATTATTCGCTCAGTCAGTCGTTATTTAAATTAATTTTTGAATATAAGAACTCAATATATTTCTTCTACAATACACTAAAAATCTTGAAAATGACACACAAAAAACATTTCAAGTACTTGTAATATTCTTACTCGTAAAAACTGCAAATGTAAAGATAAGAGGACACCTGACATTACACGTTACAACCAAAGATGCCAAGTTGGATTTCGGGCGTGGCCTGGAGTCTGCATTGTTTTGTCAGGCCTGATGTCGACATGACACTTTCATTAATAAAATACTTCTTAGGCAAATTCGCATATTAGTGAAAAACGCCTATTACCACCGTCATGTCCATCCGTATGTCTTTCAGTCCCCTCCGTCTATTCGCATAGCCTACACGAGCCCGTCTTTCGCTGGAGGCATTTCCATAAAATCTGATATTGGGGAGAGCTATGAAAATCTGTCGAGAAAGCTTAAATTTGTTTCAAAATCTGACAAAAAACTTTGGGCAATTTAGCTGAAGATCTAAGTGATTAAGTTTTACTGTTGGTGGCGACATAAGTTCATAATAACAGTATTTTTATGCAACATTCGAAATGTTTATACAGTTGACAGTTACAAGGAACTCACCAATAGGCAGAGAACGCATTTTTGTTTTTCCAGTGCAGCAATGGTTAGGCGAACGGGCTAAAATGTTACTTTATACGTATGTTAACTATCATGTTAACGAGACAGCCAACGTACGTGTAACGTAATATTGAGGCGCGTTCGTGTGACCATTGCTGCTGTGGAAAAGCAATATGTATTTTACAAGTGTGTGTTTGTAGCCGTAGGTAGCCAGCAAGCAATGCCCACACGCCATATTGTCACCTGTGTCCTGCTCGGTTATACGATATTTTTCTACATTATCTCATAAACGGCACGATTTTCGAAAACAAGTTTTTGGATATAGAATATGTGTTCTGATTTTATCTGCAGCTTTGTCTGAAGAATTTGTGATTCTAAGAAGAATGAGATGGGTTGGGCATGTGGCGCGTATGTGTGAAGAGAGGGGGGTGTGTAGGGTCTTGGTGGAGAAACCGGAAGGAAAGAGACCACTGGGGAGACCTGGGGGTAGATGAGTGGATAATATTAGGACGGATCTCCAGGAGGTGGGATGTGGGTATGTGGATTGGATTGGACTGGCCCAGGATAGAGACAGGTGGCGGACGCTTGTGAGTGCGGTAATGAACCTTCGGGTTCCGTGAAATGCGGGGAATTTCTTGACTAGCAGCAAACCAGTTAGCTTCTCAAGAAGGACTCTG